>Ga0335081_10005795_pt1 | contig 19580 bp, 19 predicted proteins | sample Lox_Sample_35_FD_206713 | JGI IMG/M metagenome (GOLD analysis project Ga0335081, IMG submission 206713) | Soil microbial communities from Loxahatchee National Wildlife Refuge, Florida, United States - Lox_Sample_3.5 | ecosystem: Environmental > Terrestrial > Soil > Wetlands | place: USA... | reverse complement strand
ACGAAATGAAGGGACATAAAGTCTACCTAGCCGTAGCAGTCTTGCTGCTTCTCGCGGTGCCGTCGTTCGGCCAGGCAGTATCGAACACGGCCACCACCCCCATCAACGTGACCCGCACCGAGTCGATCAGCATCAGCGTGACCACACCACTCCCCACGTTGACGCTGCCGACGGGGAGCCTCAATAGCGATACCCAGAACGTGGTCGTGCAGTCTTCGTGGAACCTGAAGCAGACGCGCACTAATGGCGTACAGATCTGCGTCTCCGCGGCGGGGGCTCTGGCCGGGGTGAATTCTGGCACCACGGGCAATAGCGACACCATCCCGGTCAATAACATCTATGTGACGCCCTCCGGCGGCTCGTCCACGGCCCTGGGTGGCGGCACGGCGGTGTGCGGCATTACCGGCGCGGTGCAGTTCAAGAACTATCCCACTACTACCTCGGCCCAGCGTAAGAACACCACTGGCCAAAGCGACACCATTCCGGTCCAGGTGAAGCTGGCGGCAGACGTTGCCTCCGACAGCTACACCGGGACTTTAAACATCACTGCGTATTCCAACTGAGGTGAAGGACATGCGGGGATACTTGGGGCGCCTCATTTCGGGCGTCGGATGGATGGCCATCGCCGTGGTCGCGATGGCCATCCCCGCCCTGCCACAGACCATCCTGCCGCCTATCGCCGAGTACCGCGGGAAGGCCAGTGGGATGGTGGAACTGCGCAATGACGGCGATATCCCTCTGGCAGTCATCGTTGAGGTGAAGGGCTTCAGGGTGGACGAGATCGGCCGGATGGCCTACGTGGACCTGAATCCCTCCGTGCGAGTGGAGCTGGGAGCCAACAGCTTCGTCATTCCACCGCGGCAGTCGCACATGGTCTTCTACAAAGCAAACGGCCCGACCCTGCCGTATTGGTTTGCCATCCTAGCCACCTTCACCAAAGCGGAGCCGGTGAAGAACGAGATGCGGGTCAACGTCATCCTGCCACACGTGGTCTACGTGTACCAGAAGCAGGCGCTCAAGAAACAAGATGTCCAGCTTGCCCTGGCGGCGGGCCCGCAGGCCGGCCAGTATCGTCTGGAAGTGCGCAACCTCTCGTCCAAGGCCAGCCGGGTAGAAACGATCGAATGCAAGGGCTTCGAAAAACCGGTGGAGCTCGGCGGAATGCCGGTTTTTCCTGCCAAGCCTCGGTTCCTGGATCTGGATGCCGGGGCGGCCACTGGGAACAACGCCAGGTGTAAGGTCAGCTTCGAAGAAGGCTTCTCGATGGAGGTTACACCGGCCACGAATTAATTGGGGAGCTGATGATCCACGCAATGGCAACCAGCAGCGCGGTTCGTTTGGCCATTGCCGGAATCGCAACCCTCTTGTTTACTTTGTCGATTCCCTCCCGCCTCGGTGCGCAGGTGATCGCGCTGCAAGGCGGCACTTCCACACTGCTCAAGGCCTCCGGCGCCGAGGCCGACTACCGCTGGAACGACTGGTCGGGCTTCCTCGGCCTGGGCTACGCCGGCGGCTTGCACCTGGGAGCGCTCACCCAAACCAATTTCAACGGCTATCATCTGCTCGCCGGCGACACCCAGGAGAACTTCAACCTGGATAGCGACCTGTTCGAGCCCGGCATGCAAGGCTTCTCCGCGCGGGGCCTGGAGGTGGGCAGGTCCTACGAGAGGGTGTCGTGGTCGGTGTTCGCGGGGACCTCGGCTCTCCAGAGCTATTTCGCCTTCTATCACACCTACGATCCCGACCGGCCGACCGGCGCCGCGTTTTTTACCTGGAACGTCACCGACCGGCTGACCTTTCGCTCCGACACCGTGGTCCAGGACAAGCTGACCAGCATGCAGTCGCTGCGCTACGCGCTACGCAAACACTGGGCCGTGGTGGGAGCTGCGGGCGTGGGGCGAAATCAGTACTACTATTCTGCCGGCACCGACCTGGAGACGGCGCGCTTTCACCTCACGGCCGGCTACACCGGCCTGGGAACTGAGTTTGAGCGTTTTACCGGCATCAACGCCGTCTTCCCCGAGCGCAAGGGCGTGAACGTGCGTTTCTCTTTCCACCCGGCAAAGAAGTGGATGGTGTACGCCAGCCACGAGGAAATGTCGTCGCGGACGTTCTTCCCCACCACGCCAATGCGCGATGTTGGCTTGAACACTGTGGGCGCCAACGGCGGCTTCCTCGGTTTCCAATTGAATGCCAGCGCCACCCAGAGCAGTTCGGGGGAATTGTGGACGGACACCCGGAACTTCAGCTTGTCACGGCCGTTCTGGAACCAGTTCCTGCGCGCCACCGCGATGGTTACCCAAGTCAACGATCAGTACGGCAAGAACAGGTTCTACATCGGCATGCTGGAGGAGCGGGTCTCGCCGCGGCTGAGTCTGCGCGAAACCTACACCCAATCCGGCCAGCAAAACACCATCACCGCCGGCGGACAACTGCTCAGCAACCGCATCACCCTGGGAATCGACCAGCAATTGGTGTACAACACCCTGGCCTTCGGGGGGACGAGCGTATTCCATGCCTGGACGGTGAACGCCAAGGTGCGGCTGATACGGGGCGTGCGGCTGAACCTGAACAGCGTCGTCGACCCCACCGGGCACGTGCGCTACACGGCGTTTCTGGACGGCATTTTCTTTTCAAGGGACGGTTCCTATCTGCCCGGCACAGACGTGTCATCCATGCCAGTGAACTTCGAACGCTACATGGTGCGCGGCATAGTGCAGGATGAGGCCGGCAATCCGGTGTGGGGGATTGCCGTCCAGGTAGACGCCCAGACGGCTTTTTCCGATACCACCGGGCAGTTCTACCTGCGCTTTCGCCGGCCGGGAATTTACCCTGTATATGTGCGTCCCGAGCAGTCGATCGCACCTCTGCCGTATGAAGCTGTGCGCGTACCGCTCACCACAGAAGCCCAGAGTCCAGACAGCGCCGCGCCCATCGTCATTGTGGTCCGCCGGACATCTGCAGTACCCGCACCACCGCCGCCGCGCTAGGCCTCGTCCACCAGATTTCCGGGTCCCCGGTGATGCCGTCGCGTCGCTCCCCTTCACCCAACTGATGTTGGTTTGGGCAATCGACTCCGTTACCGAAGTGCGAGGGCAAAGCCTTCGGATTACCTAAGTGCTGTAGCCTCCCTGTCCTTGCGGACATACACTTCTGAGTGCGTCGATGAGGTGTATGGAGAAGGAACCGCACTGGACCAACCTGGGTGCCGCCCCGCCCGCTGCGCCGGCACGAACCGTGGAGCGCCGCAGGAAAGCGCGTATTGGCACGGGCGCCGTCGCGGCGACAGCCGCGGTTCTGCTGATTGGGGTCGTGGCTGCGGCGGCGCAGCACCTGCGTGCCAGCCAATCGACGAGCATAACGGTCCGCGTGGTCGGCACTCTCGCTGTTGAAATGCCCACCCTGCCCGCCGGGTGTTCCAATTGTGCAGTCACGGTCCCGGTATCCTCCAACTGGAATCTGCCACCGGGCAGGGCGATGGGAGTCACCTTCCTGACTCGGCTGACGGACGTGAAGACAAAATCAGCAACGGCCGCCGTAGTGCGCCGCCGCCTTGCCAAGGGCCGCGGAACATCTTCGCTACTGGTGCGCCTCGTCCCAGCAAGCGAAACCGGGCCCATGCTAGTGACCATTGAGACGCAAAACTACTGATGCCGCGTAGCGTCGGCTAAAAAGTCAAATTCCGTCCCGCGGCATCGCCCGCTCATCTAACCGCGCATGGCTCTGGAGGAATACCGGCGCAAACGCCGCTTCGAGAAGACACCTGAGCCTCCACCCAAGGTGGAGAAGGCCGGACGTGGCCAGCTTCGCTTCGTGGTGCAGAAACATCGCGCCTCGCACCTCCACTATGACTTCCGCCTGGAGATGGAAGGAGTGCTCAAGTCGTGGGCCGTGCCCAAGGGGCCATCGCTCGACAGCGCCGACAAGCGCCTGGCCATGCAGGTGGAAGACCATCCGGTTTCTTATCTCGATTTCGAAGGCATCATCCCGCCCGGCAACTACGGCGCCGGGACGGTGATGGTTTGGGACATCGGTACCTGGGAAGCCGAGGGCAACGCCTCGGAGATGCACGCCAAGGGTGACCTTAAGTTCCGTCTCCACGGCAAGAAGCTGCAGGGCGGGTTTGTGCTGGCGCGCATGCGTTCGCGCCGTCCGGGTAGCAAGGGCACGGAATGGCTACTCATCAAACATCGCGACGAGAACGTCGTGCCTGGCTACAACATCGACGACTACGACTACTCCGCCCTGAGCAAGCGCTCGCTCGACCAGATCGCCTCCGACGCTGGTTCGGCGGAATGGCAGAGCAGCCGCGCAGCCTCCAGCAGCACCAGGAATGCCTGGCTGGCAGACACCCTTGCGAAAGTGCGAAAAAGGAAAACCGCAGAGGACACGGAGGCAAAGAAGACCACAGAGAAGCCCGCCACCGCACGGAAGTCTGCCGCCTCGGGTCCCATGAGAAAAAGGAATCCCTCCGTGTCCTCCGTGGTTAAGGTTTTAAGCAAGCTTCCCGCGGCGGTGGAAAAGCCCATGCCGTCCGTGATCCATCCCATGCTGGCGACGCTGGTGGACAAGCCTTTCGATGATGATGAGTGGCTCTTCGAGATCAAGTGGGATGGCTATCGCGCCGTAGCCTTCATTCAAGACGGTAAGGTGCGCCTGGTCTCGCGCAACCAGAACGACCTGACGGCGGAATATCCGGAGCTGGAAGACCTGGCCCCGCACGTGCGCGCACGCGCTGCCATTCTCGATGGCGAGATCGTCGCTCTCGACGAGCAGGGGCGCTCGTCGTTCAGCCTCATGCAGCAGCGGACGGGCTTCCGCGAGCCTGGCCGCCGCGGCGCGCGAAATCGGTCGATCCCGATTCTCTATTACGCCTTCGATCTGCTCTACCTCGATGGCTATTCGCTTCTCAACGTAGATTTGGAGAAGCGCAAGCAACTGCTGGCCGAGATCGTGGCCGCGGGCGACAGTCTGCGTTATTCCGATCACTACGTTGGCCGGGGTACAGCGCTGTTCCGCGCTGCCGCCGAGAAGGACCTTGAAGGCATCGTCGCCAAACGCCGCCGCAGTTGCTACATCCAGAAACGCAGCCGCGAGTGGCTGAAGATGAAGATCACGCAGCAGCAGGAGTGCGTGATCGGCGGCTACACCGATCCCAAGGGCAGCCGCCAGCACTTCGGTTCGGTGATCCTGGGTCTTTATGACAAGGAGGGCCGTCTGATTCACGTTGGCCAAGCCGGCAGCGGATTCACCGAGGCTACCCACGCCGACATGTGGCGGCGGCTCCAAAAACTCAAAACCAGCCGCAGCCCCTTCCATGGGCGTGTGCAGACCGGACGCGGCATGCACTGGGTGAAGCCCGAACTGATAGCGGAGATCAAGTTCACCGAGTGGACGCATGAGACGGAGGGCGGCGGCTTGAAGATGCGCGCTCCTGTCTACGAAGGACTGCGCTTCGACAAGAAGCCGCATGAATGCATCTTCGTGGAACCGCGCTCGGCGCTAAAGGAAGCCAGAAAGGCCGAATCCGGCGATGCGGCTTGATCCCTCTGCTATGCTCTCCGCATGCCGGAAGGCGATATCCACGAAATGCACGAGCACGCCGAAGAAGCACGCCGCAACCCCAACCTGAGGCCGGTCAGCCTGAGCATGGCGGTGGTTGCCGTGCTACTGGCTGTGGTGACCCTCCTGGGCCATCGCACCCACATCGAGCAGGTGATCGCGCAAGCCAAGGCCAGCGACCAGTGGTCCTACTATCAAGCCAAGGGAGTCCGCCGCCACAACTACGAGGCCTTCGCGGAGCTGATGTCCACGCTTGCGTTGAAGGACGAAGCCAAGGCGGAACAAGCGCGTGAGAAGTTCACGCAGCAAGCCGAGCGCTATCGCGACCAGCAGAAAGAGATCGAGGAGGAAGCCCGCAAGCTCGAGCAAGAAGTTGTGGCCACCGGCCGAAAGGCCAACCGCTTCAACCTGGGTGAGGTGTTTCTGGAGATCGCGCTGGTGGTGACGTCAATCACCCTGCTGACCGCCAACCGCGGCTACTGGATAATGGGATTGGCGTTCGCGGCGCTCGGCGTGCTCGTGGCTGCGACCGGCTTCCTGGTCCACTAATACCGCCATCTGGGACGTTGCAGGATGCTCAATCGTCAGCCCTGACGCCCAGCATGCAGTCCTGACGCGAACCGAGCACGAAGTCCGAGGCCGGCCGAACATCCTTGCCAGAGCGAATGTCAAACTGAGAATCCAGTCCCGTCAACTCCAGCAACTCCCGAACAGGCTTCGACGGAACGATCTTCAGCTTCACGCCGGAAAGGCGAGCCCATTGCTTCACAAACACCAGAACCCCCAAGCCGCGAGCATCAGCCCCCGTCACCGCTGTGAGGTCCAGCACCACAACGCGCTTGTCCTGGAGAGAAATGGCGGCATTAAACAGACTCCAAGCTTCTTCGCCGGCAACGATCCTGCCGGAGCAGCGCAAGACCGCAAGGTTCCCGGAGTTCTCGATGATTACACTCAACATGAGCCCCTCGAAGTTTGATACGTGACGCTGGCTCTGAAAGTTCCACCCTCGCTGCGACTTCTTCATCTGATGCCATTAGACGTTCGGGGGCGCAAAGAGTTTAAGCGCAGCGGAAACATAGTTGTAATGAAGTTGTAAACAACGTGTGAGGCAACTTGAAACGTGAAACGCGAGGCGCTACTTGACGTCTTTCATCGCCAGCAGCGTGCCGTAGTCGCGCCCTGAAAGTTCCGTCGCCCGCGCTACCACTCCGGCGAAAGCGTCGCGAAACTCCGGGTAGCGGGCAACGATGGCACGAATCACCGCCATGTTGTCGTCAAACGCCCGCTGCTGGTCGGAGACGTCCGGCACGCGGTACTTCACCATGACGTCGAGGTCCGTGCCCACCGGCAGGGCCGACATATAGATCACCTGAAAGCTGCGGCCGCCGGCCGCAAGCGTCAGCGGATGATCGTCGGTGGGCAGGTCCGCAGGGCGCACGCTTTGCATCTCGCCGCTGAGCTTGTCCAGCGCGCGTGTGCTCATGAAGTCCACTGGTGCGGTCAAGTCCCAAGCTGTCAGGTAGTAAAACCAGGCATCATGATTCGAGCCCTTGGCCTTGTATTCGCGCGCCTTGGCGAGGAACCATTGCCCGTCGTGTCCGCCCAACTCCTCCGGCTTGCTGTAGTAGCCCGCCAGCTTCCACGCTCCACCCTCCTGTTGCAGCACCATGGTGAGCGCGTACTTGCCCTTGGAGGTGTTCACGTCCTGAATGACAACTCCATAGCGGCCGGGCGGCAGATTATTGATGACGAAGGTGGCCCAACTCGGCGTTGCCCAGACGCCGCACAGAAACTCGGCACGCGCCGCGGGTGCTGCACCGGAAGCGTCCAGCAGATAGGAGGCACGTACGGTTGCCTGGGCGCCGGAGTACACAGACCTCTGATCGACCACCAGGCCTTCGATGTTGCCGAAACTTGAGGCCAGCGTGGGGATCGCCGATTGCTTTAGATCGAAGACGTCCCCCTCGGAGGCGTAATCGAAAAACTGGCGCGCCCTGCGGTCCAAGGCGGAGCGCGTAGGCTGATCCATCTCCGAGGCGGAGGTGCAGGTTTGGGCTTCGGCTCGAACTGGCGCCAGACTGAGCACCAGGAACACCATCAGCACGAGGACCCTGCGCTTGCGATGCATGGCTATCTCGCCCAATACGGCTACTCTCGATAGATGCCTAGAATATTACTTCCGATGTCAGTATTGTCCATCGGAGTGCCCCCGGCTGGCGCGGCTGGGTTACAATTGGCAAGATTGCGGTTCCTCCGTGGCAAGGTTGGGATGACCCATTTTTGGCGCCAGGCTGCCCTGATCATAGCCGGGCCGTTGCTTCTGCTGACGGGCTCCGCGGCGGCACAAGCGTCTGCCGCCTCGGCAGCGGCCAGCACGGAAACGCAGCCGATACACCGCGCGACCCACGTCCCGGGGCATAAACGCGCCAAATCCAAACCCTCTCCCGTGCCGGCGCCGCAGCCACCGCCGACGCCGTTGACACCGGAACAGATGCCTCCGGTGCCGCCGCAGGTAACCTACAACAATGGCATGCTGACCATCGTGGCCACCAACTCCACGCTCTCAGACATCCTGCACGCGGTGTCGGCGCGTACGGGAGCTACTTTGGATGCCCCTGCCCCCCTGATCGGCGAGCGGGTAGCGACACACCTGGGTCCGGCAACGCCGCGCGAAGTGCTTTCTGACCTGTTGACCGGCCCGCGCTTCGATTACATCCTGGTCGGGGGGGATGGCGACCCCAACGCGGTGCGCAGCATCATTCTGAGCGCGAAAACGGGCTCGTCCGCCAACAGCGTGGCCATGGCGCAACCCCAGCCCGCGCCCGCCGACGAATCAGACGACGAGGACGACGATCAGACCTTGCCCGGGCCCGGGCCTATGCCCTACCAACCGCGCCGGCGGTTCATGCAACCACAGCCGCAGGACCGGACGGCGCCGCCCGCCCCCACGGGCGAGGGAGGCAATCAGCAGCCGATCAAGACTCCCGAGCAGTTGCTGGAACAACTTCGGCGGATGCAGCAGCAGCAGCAGGGGTATCCCCAGCAACCGCAGCCGCCTGACCAGCGCTAATCACAGATGGGTTTGGAACTTGCCGGCTGGAGCCTTCAGCCCTGCTGGGCCGTGGCTTCCTGAGCCATGAGAACGGAGGCGGGCTCGTCAGCTTCGCGAGCAACCGGGGCGAATACGTGGAGGACCGACTGGATAGCGGCGTGCGCGAAAATAATTCCCAGGCCAACTGAAGAAAGAACCGTTAGAAATAGAGTCAACGAAACTAGAATTGTTCTCACCTTGGGCCCGTCCTTGGTCAGATACCGCCTTGTTTTTCCGATGTTGCCTAACTAGATTACCCTGCCTCCCGCGCCGGCTGAAGATGCCTCCCGGACATTGGCCCCCAGCCATGGTACTTTCGGGTAACTTACACGGAATCAATAGCTTCTATTTCTTCTTTTCGGCATTCCAAACCGTCCTTGAGATGGCCCTCCCACAGAACGGGCAGAAATTGATGGGAAATAGGTTCGGCCGGTCATCGGGCGAACGCACGGCATAGTCGGAATCCACCTCGTTCAGGATGCGTCCGTGCATCTGCAGCTTGGGAGCGTGCAGAATCGCCTCGCACTCGACTGCCGCTTGCAGCATTTCACAACAGTGCTCGGTCATCGAAACCGTCTACTCTACCCCGCGTTGACGCCTCGCGAGATTAGCAACTAAGATACGGAGTACCACTGTGTCTTGCCGCTGTTGAAGCCTTCAGGGAGAGCCGCCCAAGATTTGGGCACAGCAACAGCAGTCATTTGTCCGATGGCCATCAATAAGATCACGGTTCACGGGGCGCGCCAGCACAATCTCAAGAACATCCACGTGGAGATCCCACGCAACAGCATGACGGTGATCACCGGCCTGAGCGGCTCCGGCAAATCCTCGCTGGCCTTTGACACCATCTACGCCGAGGGCCAGCGCCGCTACGTGGAGACGCTCTCCGCCTACGCCCGCCAGTTTCTCGACCAGATGGAGCGCCCGGACGTGGATTCGATCGACGGCCTGAGCCCCGCCATCTCCATCGAGCAGCGGACCACCTCGCGCAGCCCGCGCTCCACCGTGGGCACCATCACCGAGATCTACGATTATCTGCGCCTGCTCTACTCCTCCATCGGCACGCCGCATTGCCCCAACTGCGGACGCGAGATCACGCGGCAATCGGCCGAGCAGATCGTGCAGCGGGTGATGTCGCTGAAGCCGGAAGACCGGGTGATGATCCTCGCTCCCCTGGTGCGCGGGCGCAAGGGCGAGTTCAAAAAAGAGATGGAGAAGCTGGTCCAGCAGGGGTTCGTGCGCGCGCGCATTGACGGCGAGCTGCGCAGCATGGAAGAAGACATCCGGCTGGACAAGCGCAAAAACCACACTATCGAAGTGGTGGTGGACCGGCTGCTGGTCAAGTCCGGCATCGAGCGGCGGCTGGAGAACTCGGTCGCTACGGCCATGAAGCTTGCCGGAGGCCTGGTGCTGGTGGCGGTGGTGGGCGGCGAAGAGCGGCTGTATTCGGAGAAGATGGCGTGCACCGAGTGCGGTATCAACGTGCCCACGCTCGAGCCGCGTTCGTTCTCCTTCAACAGCGTCTACGGCGCCTGCCCGGAGTGCCACGGGCTGGGGAGCCGCTACGACTTCGATCCCGCTAAGCTGATCGTGGATTGGTCCAAACCGCTGCTGGAAGGCGGACTGGGGCCGGGCTCCGGCTCGACATATCTGCGGCGCATGCTGGACATCGCGGCTGAGGCTTACGGTTTTGACCTGCGTACGCCCTTCGAGAAGCTGCCCGCGAAGACGCAGAACCTGATCCTCTACGGGCCGGAGAAGGGCGAGCCCAAGCGCGCCGGCTGGCAAGGCGTGCTCGCCTTCCTCAAGCAGAACCTGGATGACTCTTCCTCGGAGAGCTACCGCGAGTGGCTGCTGGAGTACATGTCGCCGACGGAGTGTCCGGCGTGCCAGGGCCAGCGCCTCCGACCGGAGAGCTTGGCAGTAAAAGTCAGCGGCCGGTCGATCGCGGAATTCACGGCGCTGCCGGTGTCGCGTGCCATCGAGGCGGCGCAGGCCATCCGGCTGGGCCAGCGCGAGCAGCAGATCGCTGGACGCATCCTGGGCGAGATCAGCGAGCGCTTGCAGTTCTTGAATGCCGTGGGCCTGGGCTACATTTCGCTCGACCGCTCCGCCGCCACGCTCTCCGGCGGCGAAGGCCAGCGCATACGCCTGGCGACCCAGATCGGTTCGCGGCTGCGCGGCGTACTCTACGTGCTCGATGAGCCCTCCATTGGCCTGCATCATCGCGACAATGACCGCCTGCTGGCCGCGCTCGAGGCGCTGCGCGACCTGGGCAACACCGTGCTCGTGGTCGAGCACGATGAAGAGACCATCCGCCGCGCCGATTACGTAATCGACCTGGGCCCGGGCGCGGGACGCCACGGCGGCGCGGTGGTCGCCTGCGGCAGCCCGGACGAGATCGTGCATGCGCCCGAGTCGCTGACCGGCAGGTATATGTCCGGCGAGATGCAGATCGCGATGCGCGCCCAGCGCCGCAAACCCAACGGACACGCCCTGGCCGTCGCGGGCGCGCGCCAGAACAACCTGAAGAACATTGACGCCGGCTTCCCGCTGGGGGTGATGACCGTGGTGACCGGGGTTTCAGGCTCCGGGAAATCCACGCTGGTGAACGACATCCTCTATCGCGCTCTGGCGCGCCAGCTCTATCGCTCGCGCGAAGAGCCCGGCGAACACAAGTCCATCGCCGGCGCCGAGCTGATCGATAAGGTGATCCGCATCGACCAGTCGCCCATCGGGCGCACCCCGCGCTCCAACCCGGCCACCTATACCGGCGTGTTCACCCAGATTCGCGAACTCTACGCCATGCTGCCGGAGTCGCGCGAGCGTGGCTACAAGGCGGGACGCTTCTCATTCAATGTCCCCGGCGGGCATTGCGAAGCCTGCCAGGGCGAGGGCCAGAAGCGCATCGAGATGAACTTCCTGCCAGACGTGTATGTGCTCTGCGACATCTGCGGCGGCAAGCGCTACAACCACGAGACCCTGACCGTGAAGTTCAAAGGCCATTCCATCGCCGACCTGCTGGAGACGCCTGTCGCCGACGCCCTGCCGGTGCTGGAAAACATCCCGCAGGTGCGGCAGAAGCTACAAACCCTGGTGGACGTGGGACTGGGCTACATCCAGCTCGGGCAGTCCTCGACCACGCTCTCCGGCGGCGAAGCCCAGCGCATCAAGCTGGCCCGCGAACTCTCCAAGCGGCAGACCGGTCGCACGCTTTACCTGCTCGACGAGCCCACCACCGGCCTGCACTTCGACGACGTGAAAAAGCTGCTGGATGTGCTGCACCGGCTCACCGACCTGGGTAACACGGTGATCATCATCGAGCACAACCTTGATGTGATCCGCAATGCCGATTGGATTCTCGATCTGGGCCCGGAAGGTGGCGAGGAGGGCGGACGCATCGTCGCCCAGGGCACTCCCGAGCAGGTGATGCGCTGCCGGAAGTCCTACACCGGACAGGCCCTGGCCGAGTACTTCGCTAATGGGGCCCACCGCCGCGAGCCCGCGACCGTGGTCTAGGCGCATTCGCCGGTAGCGGGTCAGTTTCCGAAAACCTAAATGCGGTCCCATCTCGACGCGGGACGTTCAGCGCAGTCCGGGTCGGTCGCGTCCCCCCCGTTTACAACAGAATGCGGCGGCGGAGCGTTGTGTTGGATTTCGGCTTGCAAAAAGCTATGCTTACGGTCAGGTCTAGCGGGGAAGATAATGAAGCGACTGTGCGGGCATTTGGTAGCTATTTGCGCCGTGAGTCTGTTGTTCGTGGATCTCACGACCATCAGCTTCGCCGCCGAAAAGACGAACTACTCCGGCACATACACCGTTAAGCAACGAAAAGAACCGACCACTCCAGATAGCCCAACAATCCGTGTAGTTCAGACCGATGCTGCGATTGAAATCACCCGCACCCAGCAGGGGGCCAAAACAACAAATCGGTTTCCATTGGATGGTTCAGTAGGGGATTACATCAGTCCCGGCGGTGTGCCCGGCAAATGCAAAGCTCAACTGAAGGACAAATATCTTCTGCTGGAGTCGATTGTCACGACGCACCCACAACCGAATGCTCCGCCTGTCCGTCTCCACACTAAAGAGCGGTGGCAACTGTCGTCGAACAGTAAGATTCTGACCATCAAGACCGAAGTGGACTTCCCCGATTTTCCATCAGGCATTGCGGCTGTTGCTTTGCCGAACAACCCTTGGACGGACACTTACGAACGAACGAGTGAACCATAGCGGGCGATAAGTCTTCTTGTAGCAAGCAAACCCTAAGGGTCCGTGCTCCCGTTGAACCGGAAAACGGACCCACCACGGCCAGCGCCGCAATTTACAAATTGCCAATTACGAATTACAACTTCTCTTCTGGCGCCCGACCTTGTCCACACCCGACAGCCCGCTCCCCGAAGCTCAGCCGCCGCTGGAGATGCCACCGGCTCCGCCGCCGCGCGATCCGGTGTGGAGCGGCTGGGACGTCGTCATGATCGTGGTGGTCGCCATCCTGGGGATATTTATCTTTGGGACGCTGATCAGTGTGGCGCTGGTGGCTACGCACCACCGTGTGCCGGCAGCCTCGCCGGCCATGCTGCGAGTGATGCTGCTGGCGCAGCTCCTCTCCTACATCGTGGTGCTGTTGTTCATGCATGAGCTGGTGGTGCGCCATTACCACCACCGCTTTGCGGAAGCCGTGCGCTGGCACTGGCCGCGGGAAAACCGCTGGCTGGCTTACTTGCTGGCAGGCATGGGGCTGGCCGTTATGGTGCAGCTGGTGTCCACGCTGCTGCCGATTCCGAAGACGCTGCCCATTGACAAGTACTTCCAGAGCCGCAGCGCGGCTTATGTCATGTCGATCTTCGGCATCAGCATGGCGCCGCTGGTGGAGGAACTTTTCTTCCGCGGCTTTCTGTACCCGGTGCTGGCGCGCCGGCTGGGCATCACGATTGGCGTTGTGCTTACCGCGCTCGGCTTCGCGCTGGTGCATGCTTCCCAGCTCGCCAGCGCCTGGGCGCCGCTGCTGGTGCTGTTCATGGTGGGTATGGTATTCACGCTGGTGCGGGTGGTCACCCGCAATGTCGCACCCGGATTTCTCATGCACGTCGGGTACAATTTCATGCTATTTGCCATGCTCTACATCGCTACCGACCACTTTCGGCACATGGAACGCATGCTGCAGCAGTGAGGGACAGGTACTCGGTATTCCAGCGGCTGTGTTATAAGGACTGCGTATGACGAACGCCCGCCAGCGCCTGCTCGAAATCCTGGCCGAAAAATCCTTCCGCCTGGGGGAATTCAAGCTGTCCTCAGGCGGCACGAGCGATTACTACATCGACTGCCGCACCACGACGCTCGATGCGGAAGGGGCGCGCCTCAGCGGACGCGTGGTGCTGGACGCTATCCGGGCCTACGGCTGGAATCCGCAAGCCATCGGTGGGATGACGCTGGGCGCCGATCCCATTGTGGTGGCCGCCGCCGTGCTCAGCGCGCAGCAGATGCAAGTGCGCTCCAGCCCAGTGCAGCCGGACCTGCCGGCTTGGCGCATCAACGGTTTCCTGGTGCGCAAAGCGGACAAGACCCACGGCACCGCCCAACGCGTGGAAGGCTTCTGCGAGCCGGGGGCGGCGGTGGTGATCGTGGACGACGTCTGCACCACCGGCGGCTCGACCATCAGCGCCATTGAAGCGGCGCGCACCGTCGGCATGAAAGTGGTTGGCGTGCTGTGCCTGGTGGAGCGCGAGGAAGCCGGCGGGCGCGCCAACGTCGAGCGCGTGGCGCATCCGGCGCCCTTCGCCGCCGTCTTCAAAGCCAGCGAGATCCGCGCCGAATACGAGCGGCTATCGCATAAGAGCACTGAGGATTTGTGACCCTCGGTCGCCGGTCGCCGGCTTGCGGCCGTCGGTCAAGAGCCGAGGGCTCCCGTCCATGATCAAAACTCTCGAATGGACCGACGACGGCGTCCGCCTGCTGGACCAGACCAGACTTCCTACCGAAGAGGTGTACGTCACCTGCCGGACCTGGGAGGAAGTGGCGGAAGCCATTAAGAAGATGATCGTGCGCGGAGCGCCCGCCATTGGCGTCGCAGCAGGGATGGGTATCGCCCTGGGTGGGCGTGATGCCGACGCCGGCCACGTCGCCGAACTGCGCCGCGAGTTCGAACATATCTGCGAGGAAATGGCGGAGACCCGGCCCACAGCCGTGAACCTCTTCTGGGCCATCCGCCGCATGCGGGAAAAGTTCGAGCAGTGCTCGGAGATGCCGGTCGAGAGGATCCGCCAGGAGTTGGTCGCCGAGGCGCAGCGCATGTACGTCGAGGACTTGGCCGTCAACGAAGCCATGTCGAAGCATGGTGCGACCCTCCTGCCGTCCTCGGGTGCGATTCTCACGCACTGCAACGCCGGTGCGCTGGCCACCGTCGGCGGTTACGGCACAGCGCTAGGCGTGATCCGCGCCGCGGTTGAGGCGGGGAAGAAGCTCACGGTCTATGCCGATGAGACGCGGCCGTTCCTGCAGGGTTCGCGGCTCACGGCCTGGGAACTGATGAAGGATGGCATCCCCACTACCGTCATCTCCGACAACATGGCGGGCGCGATGATGCGCCAGGGCAAGATCCAGGCGGCGGTGGTGGGCGCCGACCGCGTGGCCGCCAACGGCGATGTCGCCAACAAGATTGGTACTTATACAGTGGCCGTGCTCGCCAAAGAGCATGGCATCCCCCTCTACGTGGCGGCCCCGTGGTCGAGCATCGATATGGAGTGTCCCGACGGCGAACACATCCCCATCGAGCAGCGCTCGCCGCGCGAGGTCACACACGTGGGCGCGACCCGCATCGCTCCGGAAGGGGTGAAGGTCGAGAACCCCGCCTTCGACGTTACCCCCGCTCGCTATGTCACCGCCATCATCACCGAGCGCGGCATCGCGCGCGCACCCTACGCCGAGTCGCTCAAGCGGCTGGCGGAAACAGCGGTGACGGTGTAGAACTTCGCCGGTGGTTTCTTCGTATCAAACATCAGCGAGGGTTTCATGCTTACGTTTCTTCTGTGGATCATCCTGTTCGTGATTTGCTGGCCCTTGGCGCTGCTGGCGCTGGTGCTCTACCCGGTGGTGTGGTTGTTGCTGCTGCCCTTCCGCATCGTGGGAATCGCCGTGGACGGAGTACTCAAACTGCTCTGGGCCATCGTGACGCTGCCGGCGCGGGTGCTGGCCGGCCCCCATCGCGTCTAGAACGTCATCTCCTTCAGATTCGGGCTGATGATCAGTGTAGCGCCGGTGGCGGCTTGCACACCGTCCGCGGTCAGGCCGGGCGCGACCTCTTCCAGCACCAGGCCGTTCGATGTCACCTTGAGGTAGGCCATTTCGGTGACGATCGTATCCACCACCTTGAGGCCTGTGAGCGGCAACCGGCATTTCTTCAGGATCTTGGGCTGGCCCTTGGCGGTGTGCTCCATCGCAATGATGACGCGGCGCGCGCCCGCCACCAGGTCCATGGCGCCGCCCATGCCCTTGACCACCTGGCCGGGAATCATCCAGTTGGCGAGGTTGCCTTGTTCGTCCACCTCCATGGCCCCGAGCACGCTCAGGTCCACGTGCCCGCCGCGGATCATGGCGAAGGAATCGGCGCTCGAAAAATACGCCGTGCCTGCGATCTCCGTGATGGTCTCCTTGCCGGCATTGATCAGGTCGGGATCTTCCTCGCCGGCGACGGGATACGGCCCGATGCCCAGCATGCCGTTCTCGCTCTGCAACACTACGTCCATGCCTTTGGGGACGTAGTTCGCCACCAGCGTCGGCATGCCGATGCCCAGATTGACGTAGAAACCGTCACGCAGTTCTTGCGCGATGCGCCGCGCGATGCGCTCGCGCATCAGTTCTTTTCCGACCTTCGCAGGTGTTGTGGCCATGACTGTTTCTCGTTTCTAGTTTCTCGTTTCTCGAAAGAATCCCTCGGGGTGCGCTGCGTTCTCGGCGGTTTTCAGTGTTGTCACCACTTCGCTTCGGCGCGCCGGAACTCGGTCACCGCCAGCTCCAGTTCTTCAAACGCCCCCTGGCGCCGCTCAAAGCGCGATGCGCTTGCCAGCAGCGCCCCGTACGGATCGGGGATGCCTCCCATGGCATGCTCGTAGGCGCCGGACATCACCGCCAGTTCCGCCGCCAGATCGCGCAGCGTGAGCTGTCCCTCTTCGTACATCCGCAGGTAGCGCAGCACGCTGGTCCTGACTTCTTCCACCGTGCTGTCGGGCGCCGGCATCTATGCGGTCGCCTGCCTCACGGTGCGCTTCTCGATGCGCTTCTCGTAATTCGTGCCTTGAAAGATGCGCTTCACGTAGACGCTGGGTACGTGTACGAGGTCGGGCGGAACTTCGCCCACGTTGACCAGGTGCTCGACTTCGGCGATGGTGACCTTCGCCGCCGTGGCCATCATGGGATTGAAGTTGCGCGCCGTCCGGCGGAACACCAGGTTGCCCCACTTGTCGCCCTTCCAGGCTTTGACAAAGGCAAAGTCGGCCGTGAGGGCGCGCTCCATCACGTACCAGCGGCCGTCGAATTCGCGCGTCTCCTTGCCTTCGGCGACCGGCGTGCCATAGCCGGTCGGAGTGTAGAACGCTGGGATGCCGGCGCCGGCGGCGCGGATACGCTCAGCAAGCGTCCCCTGTGGATTTAGTTCAAGATCCATGGTGCCCGCGATCACCATCTGCTCGAAGGCCTTGTTCTCGCCAACGTAACTGCCGATGTGCTTGCGCACTTGCCCGTTACGAATCAGCACGCCCAGGCCGAAGTCGTCCACCCCGACGTTGTTGGAAATGGTGGTCAGGTTCTTCACGCCTTTGCGCGCCAGCGCCGCGATCAGGTTCTCGGGAATGCCACTCAATCCGAAGCCGCCGAACATGATGACGGCGCCGTCCCGCACGTCGCGGATGGCTTCTTCTGCGTCGGCTACGACCTTATTCATGATTTCCGCCTCGATTAGAGAAGTCTTCAGTGTCACCGCGAAGGGGCACGGCTTCAGCCGTGCCGATATGCGCCGTGAGTGAGTCGGCCTTTAGGCCCTGAGGTGCGTCCCTCAGCGGCTAAAGCCGGGATTCCCTGGCCGCCCTTACGGCACGCCTGAAGGCGTGCCCCTTCACGAACCATTCACCAGGAAACGACTCCATAAATAGCGTGGCCCGCAATGCCCACGGCAACCGGCGATTCTAATTTCCTGAAGCGCTAGAGCGCAAACGGCAACCTTTACTTGCTCCGTGCCCCCGTGTCTCTGTGGCGAAACTGGTTTCCGTGCTCGAATTCCGCCTTCAGCTCCGGGGTGCGCAGGTTCTCGCGGATGTGCGCCAGCCGCTGCTCCAGCCGCGCGAGCGCCTCTTCGATGTTCCCGGTGTTGGTCAGCGCAATGTCGCGCCACATGGAATAAGGACTGGAGGCGATGCGGGTCATCTCGCGCAGGGCGCGTCCGCCGATGGCCAGCAGTTCGGGATCGTCTCCCAGTTCGTCCAAAACGGTTGCAGCCAGCGCCGTCGCCAGCATCTGCGGCAGATGGCTGATCCAGGCGCAGAGCCGGTCATGCCGCCCGAGATCCAGCGCAACCACACGCGCGCCGGCGCCGCGCACCATCGTGAGGAATTCGCCGCTCAAACCAGCCCCGACGTTTTGCCCCGCCAGCGGCGTCACCAGCCAAACCGTGTTTTCGAAGAGATCAGCGTCCGCCCGCTCAACGCCGCTGTGTTCTTTGCCCGCCATGGGATGGCCGGGCAGAAATCGAGCAGCCGCATTTGCTCCAAATACCGCCTGCGCGCGGGCGGCAATCTCGCTCTTGGTGCTGCCCACGTCGGTCAGTAGCGTGCCTTCCGGGAGCGTCGGGCCGATGCGCTCGATGAGGTCGAGGATCGCGCCGACCGGCGTGGCCAGCAGCACGACTTGGCTGCGTCGGGCGGCCTGCACCGGATCGGCGACGCCTTCATCGATCACCCCGGCCGCCTGGGCGCGCGCCAGCACCGCCTCGCGGTCGCAACCCACGATGCGCCCGGTGAAGCCGCGCTTTTTTATGGCTAGGGCGAACGAGCCGCCGATCAGGCCGGTGCCGATGATGGTGATCTGCTGAATCACGATAGGGTTTTTACCACAGAGACACGGAGGCACAGAGAACTAGATCAATATGGCTCCGTGTCTCCGTGCCTCCGTGATGGACTCTACGCGATTTTCCGGCCCACCGCCGGCGCGATCATGCGCAGCTCGTCCATGAGCTTGGCGAACTGCTCCGGGAAGAGAGACTGCGCGCCGTCAGAAAGCGCCTTGTCCGGCTGATGGTGCACCTCGACGATGACCGCGTCGGCGCCCGCCGCCACCGCCGCCCGCGCCATGGGCGAAACTTTGTCGCGGCGGCCGGTGCCGTGGGAGGGATCGGCGGTGATGGGCAGGTGCGAGAGCTTGTGCACGATGGGAATGGCGGAGATGTCCAGCGTATTGCGGGTGTAGGTCTCGAAGGTGCGGATGCCGCGCTCGCACAGGACCACTTCATAGTTGCCGCCCGCCATCAGGTATTCCGCCGAGAGCAGCATCTCTTCGATGGTGGCAGCGATGCCGCGCTTCAGCATCACCGGCTTGCGCGCCTTGCCCAGCTCGCGCAGCAGGTTGAAGTTCTGCATGTTGCGCGCGCCTACCTGGTAGATGTCCACGTAGGGCTCCATGAGCGGGATCTGCGAGATCTCCATCACCTCGCTGATGACCAGCAGTCCAAACTTGTCCCCGGCTTCCTTGAGCAGCTTCAGGCCCTCTTCTCCCAAGCCTTGGAAGGAGTATGGCGAAGTGCGCGGTTTGAAGGCGCCGCCGCGCAGCAGCCGCGCGCCGAACTTGGCGACAATCTCGGCGATGGTGAACAGTTGCTCGCGCGACTCCACCGAGCAGGGGCCGGCCATCACCGGCACTTCTTCGCCGCCGATGGAGATCCCGT
>Ga0335081_10005794_pt1 | contig 19581 bp, 18 predicted proteins | sample Lox_Sample_35_FD_206713 | JGI IMG/M metagenome (GOLD analysis project Ga0335081, IMG submission 206713) | Soil microbial communities from Loxahatchee National Wildlife Refuge, Florida, United States - Lox_Sample_3.5 | ecosystem: Environmental > Terrestrial > Soil > Wetlands | place: USA... | reverse complement strand
ACCCTCGTACACTCGCTCGGCCTGGGCGATCGCGGCGCGCTCGGTACCAACCGCTTCGCTCATGAAGGCATGCTCCGCAAGGTCATCGCCTCCCACTTCACCTGGTCGCCGAAGATGCAGCAGCTCATCCGCGAAGAGAAGATCGAGGCCTATTGCTTCCCCGCCGGCGTCATCCAGCAACTGCTGCGCGAGATCGGCGCCGGACGCCCCGGGCTGTTCACCCACTCCGGCCTGGAAACTTTTGCCGATCCGCGCCAGGACGGCGGCCGCTCCAACCGCCGCAGCCGCGAAGAACTGGTGGAACTGCTCCAGATCGGCGGGCGGGAAGTGCTCCACTACAAACCGTTCAAAGTAGACGTAGCCCTCATTCGCGCTACCTACGCCGACACCCGCGGCAATCTCAGTCCGGAAGAAGAAGCCATCGATCTGGATATCCACTCCATCGCCTTGGCCGCCCATAACAGCGGCGGCCTGGTGGTGGCGCAGGTTCGCCAGGTAGTCGAATCCGGCTCCCTGCACCCGCGCAGCGTGCGCGTGCCCGGCATCATGGTGGATTCGGTGGTGGAAGATTCCCAACAGCAGCAGTTCTACGGCCTCGCCTACGATCCCACGGTTGGCGGATCGCGCCGCGCGCCCGGAGGCGCACCGGCCGCCGAAATTCCCGCGAAGCTGGAACGGCGCATCGTGGCCCGCCGGGCGGCTTTGGAACTGCGCGCCGGCGCCTCCCTGAACTTCGGCTTCGGCATGCCGGGCGGCATCTTCGGCGTGATCGCCGAACAGGGCAACGCGAACGATCTGTGGATGAGTGTGGAGCAGGGAACTCACAACGGAAGGATGCTGGATGAAAGCCTCTTTGGCGCCGCCCGCAACACCGATGCCATCGTCCCCTCCATCGAACAATTCGATTATTACAGCGGCGGCGGAATCGATATCGCTTTCCTCGGAATGGGCGAGGCCGACGCCGCAGGCAACGTCAACGTCTCTCATCTGGGCGGCAACCTGATCGGGCCGGGAGGATTTATCGAGATCGCCCAGAACGCCAAAAAAGTTGTCTTCTGCGGGAGTTTCGACGCTCAGGGCACCCGCCTGGCGTGGTCGGACGGCCGCCTTCGCGTGCAGCAGCCTGGGAAGGTGCGCAAGTTCGTCAGCCGCATTGAGCGCATCACCTTTGCCGCCGCGTATGCGCGCCGAACCGGCCAGGAAGTCCTCTATATTACCGAGCGGGCCGTATTCCGGTTGGATGGACCGGGTCTGGCGTTGATCGAGGTGGCGCCCGGCATAGAGATTGAACGCGACATCCTGCCCTACATGGATTTCCAACCGCACATCGATACGGTTGCAATGATGCCCGTCTCTGTCTTTGAATAGAACCATGCCCCGCTTTGCCGCTAATCTCTCGATGATGTTCAACGAGGTGCCGTTCCTCGACCGCTTTGCCGCCGCCGCCGGAGCCGGCTTTAAAGGCGTCGAATACCTGTTTCCCTACGACTATCCCGCCGAGACGATCGAACAGCAGCTCCAGAAGCACAATCTGGACAATGTGCTGTTCAACCTTCCTCCCGGCAATTGGGCCGCCGGCGAGCGCGGCATTACCTGCCTGCCCGGCCGTGAGGAGGAATTCCGTGCCGGCGTCGCTTCCGCCGTCGCCTATGCCACGCGGCTGAAAACGCCTCGCGTACATGCCATGGCCGGAATTGTTCCCGCGGGCACCAGCACCGCCGCCGCCCATGCCACTTACATCGCCAACCTGAAGTACGCCGCCGGCGAGTGCGCCAAACACGGCCTCACCCTGCTTATCGAAGCCATCAATACGCGCGACATGCCGGGCTTCTTCCTTAATACACAGGCACAGTCCTACGCTGTTCTCGAAGAGGTCGCCGCGCCCAACCTGCAAATGCAGATGGATCTCTACCACATGCAGATTATGGAAGGCGATCTGGAAACCAAGCTCCGCCGCTACGCCGCCCATTGCGGCCACGTGCAGATCGCGGGCGTGCCGCAGCGCCATGAGCCGGATACCGGAGAAGTACGATATTCCTATCTCTACGGCGTTCTCGATGCCATTGGATACACCGGCTGGGTGGGATGCGAGTACCGGCCGGCCGGGAAAACAGTGGAGGGCCTGGGGTGGTTCCGCAGCGCGGCCAGCCACGCCTCGGCCTGACGCGGGCCGGCCGCGGGAAGCCGGATGGAGAAATATCGAGCCATGCGCAAAACTTTCCTGCTGCTGCTGAGCGTTATTCCCGCCTGGGCCGCCGCCCCGGTTTTCAATATCCGCGACTTCGGCGCCCGCAACGACGGCTCTTCTCCCGCTACGGACGCCTTCCGCTCCGCCATTCAGGCAGCTAAAGCGGCCGGCGGCGGCACGGTCTACGTCCCCGCCGGCAAGTACACCACCGGTCCCATTGAGTTGATCAGCAACCTGACTCTCGATTTCGACGCCGGGGCGGTAGTGGCATTCCCGGCCGCGCAGTTGCCTTTCACCGAGGGTAGAGAGCAGGGCGTGGAATGCCTTACGCCCGTGCCACTCATCGGTGGCCGCAACCTGGAAAATGTCACCATTTCCGGCCGCGGCGTTCTGACGACGAACAATGCCGACTGGCTGAAGATCATGGGCCGTACGAAAGCATCCGAGTCTGACCCTGGCACCGCCTTCGGCCCCAACTGGGAGAAACTGCTTCAGGCACTGGAGCTGCGGGAACCGGTTCCGAAGGAGATGTATGAGGCGGCCGCGCCGGAGCTGCGCCCTTCGTTCGTGCGCACCATGGACAGCCGCAACATTCTGATCGAAGGGTTGCACTTCGTCGGCTCTTCGATGTGGACCATCCACCTGCTTTACACCGTTAACGCCGTGGTTCGCGACGTAATTATCGAGACCTACCCGGGAGTGCACACCGACGGCATCGGCGTAGATTCCAGCCGCAATATTCGCATTTCCAATTGCTATATCGATACGGGCGACGACGGCATCGTGATCAAGTCCGGCAAGGACGCCGACGGGTTGCGCGTCGATCGCCCCTCCGAAAACATTTCCATCGCCAACTGCTCGGTTCACCACGCGCACGGCGCCGTAACCATCGGTAGCGAGACATCGGGCTGGATTCGCAATCTCGTAGCCAGCAATATCACCTGCGATGGCACTCAAATGGGAGTGCGCATCAAGAGCCGGCGCGGGCGCGGCGGAGGCGTGGAAGACGTGCGCTTCGACAATTGGACCATGGAGAACGTGGGCACCGCCATCAACGTGACCAACTACTACATGATGGAGGGCGAGGTGAGAGCGGGCGACGAGCCGGTTTCCACGCGCACCCCGGTTTTCCGCAACATTGCGGTCAGCAATATGACCATCCATCATGCCCGCCTGGCCATCGACGTGGAAGGACTACCCGAGATGCCGATTACCGCGCTGCGCATCGGCAATGTGATGGGGCAGGCGACATCGGGCCTGAAGGCTTACCACACGGACGCGCTGGAACTGCATGGGATTCACATCGACGCAGACAGCGGGCCCGCATTTCTCATCCGCGATTCCCAACAGTTGGAGATGGATGACGTCACCACCCGCAAACCCCTGGCGGACGTCCCGGTAATCCGGCTGGATCATTGCCCCGGCGCCATTGTGCGGCAAAGCCGCGCATTTCCCGGCACGGGCACTTTTCTGTCCGTGGGCCCGGGCGAACTGAAGCAGGTGACACAGGCCGGCAACGTTCTGGCCGCGGCCAAAAAACCCGTCGAGGAATCTTCCAGGAGCTACCCCATGACCCCGGAAAATGCCACCGAGGGGGAAAAGAAGCAATAGGCGGATCACCAGACCCGGGCTGCTTCTTTTCATTGCCGCCGCATTGTCGGCCGCGGAGCCGCCCGCCGTTCGCTCTTCTCACGTCCAACTGAGATTGGTGACGGAGCTGGCCGGCAAGGCGATCTCCGTCATCAGGCCGCCAAGGCGGAGCTGCACTTTGCGGGCGGCGCCGATGTTACTCAAGACGACTGCCTTGGTGTCGTCCGGATTGACAAAGGCCGCATGCGCAATTCCTTTGATGTCCCCGTGCGAATCGAAGCGCCTCGAGCCGCGGCGTGCCGCGTGGGTGTAGTGCTTCATGGCCCAATAGGAGCCGTTACGAGTGATTTCTTTCGTCCGGGAATCGATCGTGACTACACCGCTGCCCGTCCCATTGAACGGGCCGATATTCGGTTTGCCGTTTTCGTCGAGAACCAGGTTCCAGACAATGAGGGCCTTCAGCCAGTTACGCACGGCGTTGGCAGCGCCCACGCAAGCGCGCGCAATCGCATCGGGGGACTGTCGGTCTCGGAGGGATCATAGAACTCGTGCAGAAACCGCTCGCGCGCGCCGGCGTCGAGCTGGTTAATCATGTAGGCCGACGCATCGGTCAGAGCGCCGCCGAACCCGAGCATCTCCTGGTAAGTTCTGGAGGGGTCGAGCACGATGGCTTCGTTAGAACCTTCTTTCGGCGGCTGCCACTCGAAGCCGGGCTCCTCCTCAAATCTCTTCCCGTCCGCCGTTTGCCGCACGGAAATCCTTCCCGGTGTTTCGGCCAAAACCGGGCTTGCCTGAGACAGCGCCGTAATTCCGGCCGCGGTCCAGCCCGTAAACTCACGACGAGTCATTCGCTTGGACATTTGTCACCTCTCCTACTGCCTTGTTTGTATTAATCGAAATGCCACCATAACCCATTGCGGGCTCGGCCGTGCGTTCATCGCCAGGTGAGCGTGGTTACGGAATCCGCGGCCAGTGAGACTTCCGCCGCCAGCCCGTTCAGTGCGAGTCTGACTCTGGTGTCGGCTCCCGCATTGGTCAAAACCAGAGCGCTGCTGCCATCGGGATTGGAGAAACCCACGTGCGCCACACCCTTCACTTCACCCGTCGATTCAAACCGCTTCGCGCCGCGCCTGACCGCGCGCGAGTAGTGAGCCAGAGCGTGATACTGTCCGCTATAGGTGATCTCGCGCGTCCCGGCATTGACGGTCACCAGCCCTCCGCACTGGAAGGGGCCGATATTGGGGCGGCCCCTCTCATCCAACGCGAGATTCCAGCCGATGATGCAGCGCGCGCGGTTTCGCAGTATATCCGCAAATTGGGCCTTCCACTTGGCCCAGTCCGTGCCGTAAGCCGGGTCCGTATATTCCGGACCGCCTTCGGTCCAGTACATGTGCTGGTCCGCAAACGATTCCTGGATCCGCGTCATGGCCGCCGGTTCCCCTACGTACCCGTGCCACGCAATACCATCGACATATTTCCTGACGCCGCTGTCCTCCAGTTCGGCGAATGCTCGTCCCCAGAGGTTGTAGTTGTGGTCGAGGATCCAGATCCGGGTAGAGAGTTTGTTCTTCTCCAATTGGGGACCCAGGTGCCGCGCGACGAATTCGATCTCGTACTCCTGTCCCCGGAGGCAGGCCGGCATCTTTCCGTCCTGATCGGTATCCACTTCGTTCTGCGGAGTGACGGCATCCACCGGAACTCCTTCCGCCGCGTATGCCTCGAGGAACTTGATGAAATAGTCGGCATAGCTCTGGAAATATTGCTTGCGCATCGAGCCGCCGAAAAGGGAGTTGCCGGTCTTCATCCACCCGGGCGGGCTCCATGGAGAGGCCAAAAGGAAGAGTCCGGGATTCATCTGACGCGCAAAACGGAGCACAGGCAGGATGTACTCACGGTCGTGATCAATCGGGAAGCGGCGCAATTCGGGATCGGGTTCACCTTCGTCGTAGGTGTATGGCTTGGTCGCATAATCGCTGGACCCAATGCAAATCCTTGCAGTCGGATGCGCGCGTGCTGTCCTCGCCGGATACGGCCGATCGACTTCGCTGGATCGAATTGCGCAACCACTCTCAGGTCTCCATTGGGAACTATTGCGCCAAGGCGCTGGCCGGCTGAGATCACCGATCCTAATGGCAGATTCGCAACCTCTCCGACTACCCCATCCACCGGCGCAACGATCTGCCGAAGGTCTACTTCGGATCTCATTCTGTTTACGGCGGCGACCAGCCGCGTACCCGATCCCATCAGTTGGTCGATTTGCCGCCCTAGATCCTGGATGCGCGATTCGCTCTCACCTTTTTGGATCAGCAGTTCCCGTTGCTGACGGCCGATCTCCAGGCGAAGGCCATCGAGATTCGCCTTTGCCTGCTCCTGATCGGAGCGAGCGCGTGCCAAATCGCCATGGGCAAGCAGACCCTCGCGATCCAAAGTGGCGAACCGCTCGACCTGCGCTGCGGCAAAAGCCGCCGCCGCGGAGCCTTCCTGCAGCTTCGCTCTGGCCTCATCCAACGCGATCTGTGCCGCACGTTCTTCCTTCCTCGACGTCGTTCGCTGTACCGTCATCTGGTTCTGTAGCGCGTTGATCTCGGCTTGAATCGAACTGCCCTGCGATTCCTCCTCCTTTAGTTGAAGCCGCTGCAGGTTCGCATCGAGCTCAACGAGCACGTCACCCTTCTTAACTCGTCGCCCCAGGGAGAGTTCGGCCCGGCTGATACGTCCGGCGTACACCGATTGAATCGCCACGCTCGGACTGGAGATTTCAACGCGGGCAGCCTCCGACACCGCGTAAACGGAGACTCTTGCTCTAACCAACCAGATGAACCAGGAACCCAACACCAGAGCGATGAGGAGAATCGTTGCGAAAGAAGTGCGATGGCGGTCGGCGCGGAGGGATCTCATGGTTTGAGAAAAGGTGACCGCAGTTCCGTACATAACCCATTCGCCTCTGTTCCTCAGGAAGGTTCGACCAACACACCATTGCTCGAGTTAAGCTAAATGAGGCGGTGCGTACGTAGCCGTGCTGCGCACCGCCTTCCCTGCTCCGAGTGGGTGACAATGCACCCGCCGCTCGTTGGCGCCGCGTTACTTCGGCCCGCCGCAGCCGCAGCCGGAGCTGTTGTTGAAAATGTTCACTGCGTTACCGTCAAGGATATTCACATCGTTCACATTGATCAATCCGACCTGAAGGACGCCTCCATCGCCTCCCCCGGCCTTTACGTTTGTCTTCGTTTTCATGATCGTCTCTCCTTTCAGTGATCTACTGTCGGCGTGACGGTTGCCTGCGCCAACAGCTTTCGCCCAGTAAGATTGTCCCGCCGCCGGAGAAATATAGGGCACAAGATTTTTCCTGCCGTTGCCGGGTAATGTCTCTTACAAAGAAACGCCCACTGAAGCCAACGAGCGGCCGAAGCGCGTGAGTATGGAGCACAAAGACCTGACACCTATGACGCTGACGAACGCTGTAGTCGATTTCTTCCATCAACTTGGTGGACCTCGGCGAAGATGTCGCCCATGTTGTTCCCATGGTTCTTGGGAATGAATCTGGACTCCGATGGAAAACTTATTGCTGTTTCAATTCGGACAAAGGTGCGGCAGGCTGTATCTGTGGATCGTGCCCTTCAGCGCTTCTCCCGATGCGCGACGCGATAGCTGGCGGTGAAACTTACGGGAGCCACTGCTGCTTTGGTGCACTTGTGCCCGGCGGCACGCTCGGTAGGACAGGCGAACTCTGACACGGACGAGTCTGGCTAGCCGCTTGCACCTTCCTTCTGGGATTGAGGATTTGCGATATGAAACGAATCTTGAATATATCGGCCTTGGCAGCTGCGCTCATCGGCTTCGGAGCGCTGGCGTATGCGCAATACGGCGCACCGGGCGGGCCGTATCAGCCGGATTCCGTTAACGCTTTGGCTGATAAGGTGCAGACCGATCTGAACCAGGGTTACGAGCGATGGCATCGATCGCACGGCGACCGCCAGCGGCTCAACCAAGCCGAAAAGCGGCTTCGCGGATTTGCCGGAGACTGGCGCAACGGAAAATTCGACAAAGGCGCGTTGGACGAATCTATCCACACGTTCCAGCATGTGCTCGACAACAACCACCTTGCCGGACCCGAGCGCGATGCTCTTTCGAGCGATGTGGAGCAGCTTCGCCAGATGCGCGAGGCATATGACCGGCACGAAATCGGGCGCTGGTGATGCATCGCAGAAGATTCGGAATCGCTCTCGTTTGCGCGTCGTCTTTCTACGCTCATGACTCGAGGGCGCAACCGCTCTTGGTTCGCCAAACGGAAGGCGCCGTCCACGGCTTTCTCACCCTGAGCAGTTTGGATGGCGCCGTACTTGCCAACGGCGATTTGGAACAATCTGCGCATGGCAGCCGCGTCACCAGCCGCCTGATCTTCCGTTTCAAAGATGGCTCGCGGCAAGAAGAAACGACAGTCTTTTCGCAGACCAGCCACTTTCGGTTGATCGGCTATCGCCTGGTCCAAAAAGGCCCCGCGTTCAAGAGGCAAATGGATTTTACCTTAAATGGTTCCACCGGCGAGGCAACGGCGCGGTATAGCGATGGCGATGGCAAAGAAAAAGTGGAATCCGTCCGCCCGGAACTTCCGCCGGACGTTGCCAACGGGATTGTCCCGGTGTTGCTACGTAACCTTGCGCCCGGCGCATCCTTAACGGCGTCGATGGTGGTCCCAGCGCCCAAGCCGCAGCTCGTAAAATTAGCCATCAGCCCCGAGGGAGAGGATTGGTTCCTCACGGGCGAAGAGCGGCGCAAGGCCACGCGTTATGTGCTGAAGGTGGAAATAGGCGGGGTCAAAGGCGCCATAGCGCCGCTGGTTGGCAAGCAACCGCCCGACACCCGCATTTGGATTATGGGCGGGGCCGCTCCTGCCTTTCTCAGATCGGACGGTCCTTCGTGCGATGGCTGTGCGGTCTGGCGCACGCAATTGGCCGCGCCCGTGTGGCCTAACGAAGCCCAGGGTTCACCGCGGCGCACGAAGTAGAAGTTCGGCAAACTGCCGGAATGTCCCGCCAATCGGCCCCCGGAATATCGTTTTGAATCCATTCGCTCCGCCTCTTCGTATTACGATATTGACATTCGTATGCGTCCGTTGCTGCCGTCAAGGCTCCGCAGTATTTTGCGCCTGGTAGCCACGGCGAGCCGATCTCGACGCCCGGCGTTCGTAAATGGTACGGCATATTACTGACCCCTTGTACAGCAGGAATCACAATTTGTAGCCGAATGAGGCTCGAGAAAGAATGAATCGGGATTTCCAGTGGGGCATCGAAGTCCCAGACAAACTATGGGCCAGCGGTCAACCTCACCCCGCGCTCGGCACGGTTCGACCCGGCTAAACAACCTGAGTCAACAAAACCTCGGAACCGACACGGCTCCCAAGGGAGAAAACAATGCCAATCACTGATAAAACTCATACAAGAGACGGAGAAGACGTCCTGGAAACGCCAACCGATCTAAGCCACAGTGCAGTTGACGCAATTTCAAGCGCTCTGCGTGAATTGCTGGCCGACGTATTTGCGCTTTACATGAAGACCAAGAATTTTCACTGGCACATGAGTGGGCCCCATTTTAGGGACTACCACCTGCTTTTGGACGAACACGCCGAACAAATCTTCGCCGTCACGGATGATATCGCGGAGCGGGCGCGCAAGATCGGAGGCACCACTCTCCATTCGATCGGCGACATCGCCCGGCATCAACGTCTGAAAGACAACGACAAAGAAATCGTTAATCCGCAGGATATGCTCTCAGAACTGCGTGCGGACAACCAGGCGCTGACGCGCTCGTTGCGCGCCAAGCATAAGGTCTGCGAGCAGCACAACGACGTGGCCACTACCAGTTTGATAGAAACCTGGATTGACCAAGCGGAGCGCCGAACCTGGTTCTTATCGGAGGCCCTGCGCCACTTCTAGGTTCAACGCCTGGGCTCTCAATAAGCGGGGCAGCCCTAAGCGGATTGGCGCGAATTCCACCACCACCAGATCGACGTCCGAATTCGACGCAGGTTTGCTAACTTGGGAGGCGAGCCTCAATGAGCAGATCGAGTCGCAGCAGGGCGGAGCCGGCATCGCCGCAATCCTCCGCTCCAAGGTCTCTTTTTCGTCCTCTCTATCGGGTGCTGCTCAGCATGCTCGTATTATTCGTTGCCATGGTATTCGTCTTTCCAATCGTCTTCAGGCCCCGAGTCGATGTCCCGGCCGATTTGCGATTTGCAAGCCCCTCTTCGCTGGCGGTCCAGATATCGAACCAGGATCTGACGCCGCTCACCGATGTCGAATACGCTTGTAAGGTTTCGAAGCTTACGCTGGCGAACGGCGCGGAGGTCACAGACGCGAACGTTCTCAACCGTGGTGCCATTCGGAAGATTCCAGGCCGTCGAGCGATTACAGCGCGCTGCCAGACCGCTTATCTGCTGACGGCTCCGCTCAAGACCGCCGAATACACGCTGACACTCACGTATCGGGCGTACCCTTGGCCCCGGCAGCGCACCAGCGTCTACCGCATTGCCGCCCGCTTCGATCGCAACGACCAGCTCACCGCGTGGAAGATCGATTAGTCTGCTGCATACGGGGACGAGTTAATCGCAGCGCAGTAGGTGTAAGCGCTATATCGAAAACAAAGCCGCCAAGAGTTCACGGAGATCTCAATCGACTTGTTTGCGCCTACTCGCCTACCTCGTGGCCCTGCTCTCCTCGCGAGGCTAAAAAGACGACCGCCTTCGCAACATCGTCCGGCGAACCAAACCTTCCAAGCGGCGTCAAAGTCAGGATCATCTTTCTGCGCTCCTCGCCGGCTTTTGGCTGAAGCGAGGAGATCGCTCAATCAAGGCGTGTTGACCGAACCTGGGCTGATTGCGTTCACGTGTATAGCATTCGCGTCAAAGGCCCACATGATCATCCAGTGCGGGCCGATGGCGACTGGCTGGCTGATTTGGTCATACGGATCGGAATCGCTGCGCTGAGTGGCACCCGCGAGCATGTAAGTGATCCCTGGAATGGTGTTGGCGGGCTTGAGTTTTCGAGCTGCAAAATCAGCGGCCCATTGCCCTTTCGATCTTCGCCTCGGCGGGGTTCTGTTCGGGGTGGCTGCATGCTTGTGTCCCGATGAGTACAACGAGAGCGACAGCCACGGCGAGCGTGGCTGTCGTTGCGGTTGGACGGCTAGTGGACTCCTCCTTGCTTACGCAGCCTTAGGACGAGCTTCTTGCAGCACCGTAAGCTCTTCCGGCAGGTTAAACAGCTGGGCGACGGCGTCCCTTAGCGTTTTGGCCAGTTCGTTGTAAGGCTGCAGAAGTGGCTGCAGGGCGGCCGTCGGCACGGTCCGGAACGGCCGTTCACCGGCCGGCGTTTCGATCAAACGCACGAACGCCTCCACGACACCTTCGGGACCGGGCGTTTCAGGCGCACTGCTCGCAGCCTCGAAAACGCCTTTGACCTTCTCGACGGCTTCGGCTGTGGAACCGTACTCGGCCACACGGTTTTGGTCCGCGGGAGCAAGCTGCTTTTCCAGAATGGGTGTGCGGTGAATGCCCGGTTCTACCAGAACCGAATCGATGCCAAACGCGGAGAGCTCAAACCGGTACACATCCGCCAGAGCCTCCAACGCGAACTTGCTCGCGCCGTATATGGCAGAGCCAGGGACCACGGCCCGTCCCAAAGCGGAGCTCACGTGAATCAACAATCCGCTGCGTTGGCGCCGCATCGCCGGCAGCACCGCGCGGTTGACGCGGGCGACTCCAAACACGTTCACATCAAACACCTGCTGATATTGTTCGACTGGGAAAGCTTCGGTGATGCCATGCGCCGCGATTCCGGCGTTATTGATCACCACGTCGATGCGTGCGGCGCGATCGAGTGCCTGCTGTACCGCCCGGTTTACCGAAGCCTCGTTCGTGACGTCCATATCCAGGACGTCCAGTTTCCAGCCCTGCCGTTTGGCCAGCGATTGCAACGCCTCGCGGGTGGCGGCATTTCGCCCCGAGATGTCCCGCATAGTCGCGAATACCCGGTATCCGCGTTGAGCCAGAGTCTCCGCCGCCGTTCGCCCGAAACCCGTGCTCGTCCCTGTGATCAAAATGACTTTATCCATAAATGTTCGCTTCATGGCGGATCTTCTGGATTATAGTTGTGATCCTCGGCGATTTGATTCGCCGGGTCCGGATTGGTTGCAGTTTTTGGGGAGGCGCAATGGGCCATTCCAAGGTTGAAAACTCTCGCTTGAGGGGTAAAACTGACAGGCATTACCCGGCATTAAGAGGTCAAATCGCTCTATGAAGCGTCTACACCGCGGGGGCAGGGGATCAAAATGAACTTAAGGAGTGCCCTCCACGGACGCGTGCTTGGCGAATATTGCGGACCGGACCAGAGGGCCTAAAGGCAGGATATATGAGACATTCAGCAATCGTAATGGCGCTCTCCGCGATGGCGGCGTTGGCGCCCCTATCGTCAGCGCAAACGCAGCCCGCGAATACGGGCGCGCCAGCAGCGGCGACTCAAGCCCCGCCCGCAAATACGGCGGCGCCACCCAAGGAAGAGAAAAACCACAGTAGGGCCAAGGGTGCGGCAGCGGGAGCCGCAATCGGAGCCGTTTCGGGGAATGCTGGCAAGGGAGCGGCTGCCGGAATGGTAGCTGGCGGTATGTCCCACCGTCATAACCGTCGCGAGGAGAGGAGGGCCACTAGGTAGGCAAGTACTCGCAAACAGGTCGATTGAGTTCTCCCTCGAAACCCCGAGGGTGGTTTCGTGTCGGCTTGCTTTCGATACAGCGTTAACATACAGCGCCACTACTTCCTTCGCGGCTCCGGGGTTGGAGTATAGATATCCCGGAGTCGCGACCGTAGGGGAGGGGTGATCTGGGTACGTGAGCGTAATCGCGGAACGACGCACTATCATAAGACTAAGTTGACCGCCGTCAGCCCGGGGGTAGGTCGAACCGCTCCGCCGGCCGGGCGGCGTCTACGTTATCCTGAGGGCCGATGGCCATCGAACGTGAGCCGGCATTGGCGCGGAAGTGGCTGAGGTTGCAGTTACTTTGGATTCGGGCCCTCGGTTACCTGGACGAAGTCATTTGGTCGAATCCACTTGGCGAAGGTAGCTTGCACCTGTTGGGGAGTGAGCTTAGCATACATATTTGCAGCCACGAGCGGCTCGTTCAGCGGAAGGCCGTTCGTCGCACTGGAGATCAGGCCTTCCGCGATGCTGCGAACACTGGATTCTGAAAGGGAGATTTGCTGGAGAAGCAGCACCTTCGCCAGCTTCAGCGTTTCTTCAGGCACCGCAGAAGTCTGCATCTCCTTCAAATCGCGCTCTACAATTGAACGGACTTTTGACACATTGCGAGGGTCACAGCCGTAGCGAAGGATGTAGAACGCCCGGGTCGGCTCCGCTTTGAGCGTCGAGGAAACAGAGTATACAAGTCCGGTGTTCTCGCGAAGATCGCGAGACAGGCGGCTTGCGTAGAATGCTCCACCCAACACCTGGCTCCCGAGATTCAAAGTGTAGTAGTCCGGATTGGATCGGGTCACCGGCAAAGTCTCCGCGAGAGTCACGTCAGCCTGCACGCGGCTGGCATCTGGCACTTCCATGCTCGATGGCTGGTTAGTCGGGACCGGAGACAGATGAGTGCGGGGCCTTGGCCCATGAGATTTCCAGTTTCCGAAGTTACGCTCAATGACCGAGCGGGCGCGTTCCGGCGTGATGTTGCCCACGACAACTATCGTAGTCAGGTCTGGCTGAAACACGCGCTTGTAATAATTGCGGACATCGGTAAGGGAAAGCGAAGAAACACTTCTGGACGTGGGGTGGCGGAGATCAGGATCGGTTTTCGGAAGGAGTGCCGATTCCAAGGCGTGTTCCATAAGATAGGGTGGGCTCTGAAGTTCTCCCGCCAAGCGGTCGGCAAGCTGGCGCTGGACGATTTTGAAGGCGCTGGCAGGCAGAGCCGGATGTAATTCATTCTCCGCCAGCAGCGCGACACCGCGGTCAAAATCGTTAGCAAGCACTTCGAGCGAAAACTCCGTGCCGGCCGACTCGTTAGCGCCGATGTTGTCCAGCGCTTTTTGAAACGCGGCCCGGTCTAACGATCGAGTGCCATAGGAAAGCAGTTCATCCAGTACATCGTTGACGCCAACTTGACCCTTGGAGTTCTCCAGACCAGAATTGTTCTGGACATGGCCGAAGACGGTGACCGTGTCGCTTACTGTCTCCGGCTGCACGATCAGTTTTAATCTATTCGACAGAATCGTGACTTGCGGATGCACATTCGAAACTGGTATGGAGAGCTGATTCACCTTTTGTGCCCAGGCAGGAAGCGGAGCGGCTTCGTTCTCAACGGTCGCAAAAGATTCGGGTTTGCCCAATGACGACGATAGAATCGGCTGACCCGAGGCCTGTGGCGTCAGAATGGCCGATATCGATTCCTGCTGATTCAAAAGCCGGCGCGCAACACGCTTTACGTCTTCCACCGTGATCTTCTGAATTGTCTGGATGTCGTCGCTCGGGGATTGCCGGTCTTCCAACGCCAAGGCGTCAGACCAAAGCATAGCGAGGTCTGATATGGAATTCTTTTGGAACTCCGCGTCGGCGACCTCGTACCGCTTTGCAGCATAGACCAAGTCGGCCGGAACTCCGTTTTTCGCGATATCCTCAAGAATTTCCTGAACTTGGTGGAGAAGCACGGCGCCATTCCCACCCGCAGGAAACGCTGCCCGAGCGTACGCCAGGCTGGCTTCGGGGAAGCTATCAAACGAGAAACTGGCGCTCAATGCCTGGCCTCGCGGCACGAGGTCGTAAAGCCTGCCGCGCTGGCTGCTGAGGACATCGGCCAAAACCTGGGCGGCTGCGAAGTCGGGACTCTTCGAGCCGGGCCAACGGAATGCAGCCACGGCAAGCCCATACGGCAGGTCTGTGGTGAGATTTAAGGTCTCAGGTTTCACCGGCTCGAGTTCAACCTGGGCGCGCGCGGGCAGTGTCTTAGCGGGGATAGCACCGAATAGATCTTTCACTGTGGCCATCGTCGCGGCTGGATCGACATCGCCGGCGATCACCAGGATCGCGTTGTTCGGCGCGTACCAGGTGTTGTGGAATTGCTTGAGCATTGCTGCCGTGGTCGCATTGAACGATGGCCGCGTGCCCACTGCATCGTGCTCGTAAGGAGTTCCACGGAACATCGCGGACAGCAGCTCAGTGTAAAAGACATCCTCGGGATCGGAAAGGTCGCCTGCAACCTCCTGCTCGATGGCGCCGCGCTCATGATCCCAAAGGGCATCGGTGGCGAGCAGATCCCGCATCCGGATCGATTCGATATGCAGGGCCACGTCCAAGTCTTGCTTTGGCACCGTGAAGAAAAAGCGCGTGACGGACTGCTGCGTCTCGGCATTGAAGTCACCCCCCATCGCCGCAGCAATGTTGGCTAACTGATCGGCGGACAAGCCCGGGCTGCCGCGGAACATCATGTGCTCCAAAGCGTGGGCCGTACCCGGGTAACCCTGCGGCGATTCGTTCGATCCAACCAGATAGTTCAGTACCGTGGTCACCACGGGCGCTAGGGAGCTGTGAACGATCACGACGCGGAGGCCGTTGTCTAGCGTGGCTCTCGACACATCTTCGACCGGTTTCGCGGCGGCCACCAGAACGAGACCGGACAGAACGACGGCAGGTAGAAAAGCGTGCGAAAGCGTGTTCACTGCCAGGCGCGGGGCCCCTCGCAGCTTAGACAAAAAACATCTGATTGTAGGAATCATACGCTTCGAGTATTCGGTTGATAATAAAGGTCTTCTGGGCAGAATGCACAGGGAATAGGATGAATAGCCTGAGCCTCTCTCCCGTCTGGATCTAACGCCTGCAGCTACTCCGGGTCTCCTACCTCGCTGGAAAGACGCAATAGAAGTAGAGCGCTGCGGGCGCTCTGAGTGGAATCATGTTTCAAAATAAAATGGACGCAGCGGCCGGAATACGGTGTACTTGTACGGGGATACCCAAGCTCGTCGGTGGTGCCGTGCGTGAGGCCACCACCATGATGCGGGAAAGGCCTTTGACGTCGTAATCGCACCCTTCAGTGTGAATCGGAGTGTCGCGCCTCTTGAACCATCTCCATCAAAACCGCTCTGGCTTCGTCCTTGTTCCTGACCTCTCGCAGAAAAGCCACGCGGCACCCATGCACTCTGCCGCCGGTCTTGAGCCGGAGATGGAATCCGAGGCAGTCAACGGCCGTCATAGAAACCTCACTGGCGGCTTCGCCCGCGAACCGGCGGGCGATCCGAAGCAAATCCTCGGCATGATCGACAGTCATGTGCGAGACGATTTCCTGCGCGGTTTCGGCCAAGGGATCAGGCCGGGCCATGGTGTATTCCTCAGCCGGGACCCACCCCATGACACCGAAGCCGCCGATGAAGTAGACACTCGTCACTTCCAGCCTCTGATAGGCGAAATCGCTGTACTCCTGCCAATACCTCGCGTCCTCATAGCGGGAAAGATACAGGTCGCGAACCTCTACCGCCGGCACTTCCGCGGTAGTGCCTAGCAGAGTGACGCGGGCGGATCCCAAGGGGTCGCCGGAAGAATCCGGCTGAGTGATCAGCAGGCTGGCGCGTGCGTCCTGGTGCAGGTTTTGGGTGTGCATGGCCATGCTGCTGATGAACAGGACCGGGCGGCCGAGATTGTCAGCCGCATACGGCATCACGGAACCGAACGGAAATCCCGGGTACTTCCGCGAATGTGTGGACAGGCTGCCGATCCGGCCGACTGAAACGAGGGTGCGCGCTCTGTCTGCGAGCGAGGGTTCAGGAACATCCGGCGCCGCGGATCCGGTGCCGGCGTGCTGGCGGGTAGACATGTCTCCATGGTAACTGCGTTAGTTAGCTCGCTGGGAAGATCGGCGCGTTCCCCGGGATCACTCCGCATGCCGTCCGCGCGGTTCCGCAAGCTCAATGGCGCGTCAGAGTGCGTCGACGCGCTCAGTTGCGCGGTCAACAAGCGCGCTCTCCCCGCCGCTTCCCGCGCCGGGCGCGCCGGCCGGCGCGACCAGCAAGTCCTGCGGGAATTGTCGCAACACCTCTCGTGGGCGGTTCGCGCAACCCGACTTCGATTCCATTACAATTCTTAACGTTACCGCGCGATGCTGGAGCGCGCCTATCAAGTTGCAGCTTCGCTATCGCGCTCAGCGTTCGGGTCAGCACGATTGGGCCAGACACCGAATTGTCTGTCATCGAGAGCTGAAAGGAAAGGGGGAAACATGGACATGCGTTGTTTTCGAATCGGAATAGGCGCCGGCGCTATCGCCCTTGTGCTCATTTGCCTTTCGCTGAGCACCGCCCAGCAGCAGACCGTGACCTCACGGATCGTCAGCGCCGCCAACTCATTCCTCGGGACACTCGATCAGAAGCAGCGGCAGTCCGTGCTGTACGCATTCGACGACCAGGATCAGCGCAGGCGCTGGTCGAACTTTCCTGTCGCTATGGTCCCCAGGGGTGGCATAAGCCTGAAGGAAATGAATGCCACCCAGAGCGCCGCCGCCATGGCGCTGGTGGCATCCGCTCTCAGCCCCCGAGGTTTCGAGAAAGTTCAGCAAATCATGGAGGGCGATGAAGTCAACAAAACGATGGACCAGGGACGAGGCGGTAACCAGGGAGGGCCGGGGCGTCGCGGTGGCGGAGGCCCTCCCGCATCCGGCAATGGAGGTCCGCCACCCGGGAATGCAGCACCACCGTTCGGTCCCGGAGGCAGGCGCGGGAGTACCGGTAACGGCCCGATATTCGGGAAAGATCTTTACTACATTTCCATCCTGGGAACGCCTTCCGAAAAGAACCCGTGGATGTTGCAGTTTGGCGGGCACCATCTCGCGCTGAATATTACCATCGCGGGCGAGCGTGGCGTCCTCACGCCAACGCTCACGGGGGCTCAACCTGCGCTGTACACCGTCGACGGTAAAACGGTCCGTCCCTTGGGCCGGGAAAGTGACAAGGCTCTTGGATTGCTGAACGCGCTCGACGAGAACCAGCGAAAGAAGGCCGTTCTGAGCTACGAACTGGCCGACCTGGTGCTCGGTCCGGGAGAAGACGGCAAGACGATCGAGCCCGAGGGACTGAAGGCCACGGAGATGAACGAGCGCCAACGCGCCATGATGCTCGACGTGATATCGGAGTGGGCGGGCATCATCAACGAGAGCGCGGCGGCCGCTCGCATGGATGAAATCAAAGCCGGTCTGAACAACACGTGGTTCGCCTGGAGCGGCCCCACGACGGCGCCCCCTGGCAGGAACATCACAGCTTATTATCGGATTCAGGGGCCGAACCTCGTCATCGAATATGCGCCTCAAACGCTCGGTGGCGATCCCGCCATGCATGTTCACACCATGTATCGGGATCCGACAAACGACTACGGCCGGAAGTTCATCCACCCATGAAAGCAACGCTCAGCGCCGGCTTCGCCGTGCTTGTTGTCCTTGGATGCCCTTCATTCGCGCACAGGCTCGATGAGTACCTCCAGGCAACCATCATCTCCGTAGAAGAGAAGCAGGTTCAGCTTTCCATGCGGCTGATTCCGGGTGTTGCCGTCTCGAGCGCGGTGCTGGCGGACATTGATTCGAATCGGGACGGCGTGATCTCCGAGGCGGAAGGCCGGGCTTATGCGGAGCGGGTTCTTCACGAACTGTCGCTGGGCCTCGATGGCCATCGCCTGAGTCCGCGGGTGGTCGCGGCGACTTTCCCACGAATCGAAGACATGAAAGGAGGAGTGGGCGAAATCCGGATCGAGTTGACCGCAGGGCTGCCCCGCGGCGATACAAATCGAAAACTCGTTTTCGAAAACCATCACGACACCGCCATTTCGGCGTACCTGGTGAACTGCCTGGCCCCGCGGGACGCACGGATTCGCGTCGTCGCCCAGAACCGAAACCGAAACCAATCGCTCTACGAACTGGATTATGTGCAGTCCGCCGCTCCGCCCGACGATCAGTTATCGGCGTGGGCGTCACGTCTGCAGGCCGCAGTCCAGAACCTCGGCGGCATCGGAAACATGTTTCGCCTGGGCATGCGCCACATAGCAGAAGGCACCGATCACCTCTTGTTCCTGCTCGTGCTGCTTGTGCCCTCCCCACTAATTTCAGCCGGTTCCCGCTGGGCCGGATCCGCCGGCCTGCGGCACAGCATCACGCGTATTTTGAAAGTTGTCACGGCGTTCACAGTGGGACATTCGATGACGCTGGCGTCAGCAGCTTTAGGATTCGTCGTGGCCCCGAGCCGTCCGATTGAGGTTCTGATCGCCGTTTCGATCTTCGTATCGGCTGTTCACGCTATCCGTCCTCTGTTCCCCGGGCGTGAGCCGGCAATCGCGGCTTTCTTCGGACTCATTCACGGTCTGGCGTTTGCAGCCACGCTAGGTCAATTAGGGCTGCAACGCTGGGCACGCCTCGCCAACGTTTTCGCCTTCAATGTGGGAATCGAAGCCATGCAGTTGGTGGTAGTCGCGGCAATTATGCCGTCTCTTCTTCTGCTCAGCCGCACGCGCGGATATTCATGTTTTCGACTCGGAGGCGCGTTGTTCGCGGCCATCGCTTCCGCGGGCTGGATCGTGGAGCGGCTGCTGAACGTTCGCGGTTCGGTAGACTTCATGGTCGATGCCGTCGCACACCGTGCCGTTTGGCTTGCGGGAGGCCTGTTCGTAGCCAGTGCGCTCTGCTGGGGTCTGCAACACTATCCTGTCCAAGGGAGCGGGTGGAACCACGGAAGGCGACATCCCGTCAATATCGGCTTACCGGAGAACTCAGAATGAAACTCCAAATGCACT
>Ga0335081_10005793_pt1 | contig 19583 bp, 20 predicted proteins | sample Lox_Sample_35_FD_206713 | JGI IMG/M metagenome (GOLD analysis project Ga0335081, IMG submission 206713) | Soil microbial communities from Loxahatchee National Wildlife Refuge, Florida, United States - Lox_Sample_3.5 | ecosystem: Environmental > Terrestrial > Soil > Wetlands | place: USA... | reverse complement strand
TTCTCCCCAATCGCCTCCCTCAACTCGATCAAGCCCAGGCTGTGCGTGTAGTGGGTCTTTCCCTCACAGATCGCGCGGTAACACGCCTCACTGACACATTCCGGCGTATCGAAATCGGGCTCCCCCACTTCCAGATGAATGATGTGCTCCCCTTTTCTCTCCAGTTCTTGAGCCTTCTCCAGAACATCCATCACAATGAACGGAGGAATCTCTTGAGCCTTATTGGATACCATGCTTTACTCCCTGAAATCCAAATGTCAAAACCCAAATGTCAATCATGACAAATACCCCCCCCTCAGAGGGGAGAGTTAGGGAGGGTAGATTTCAACCCGTTTGAGATTTGGCGCTTATTACTATCTGATCTCCCTTCTTTACCTTTAATATCTTCTGAGCGTTCCCTTCCTTCACAGAGATTTCGAGAAAACCGCCACTCCCCAAAAGGGCAATGGATTCGCCTTGCTTTCCCTCCCAGTATCCTTGTTTTAGCCCATGAATAAATCGCCTCCCTACTTGGATGGCAAAAGGACGACCTCGAATAAATCGAGAAAGTTTTCCTTCCTCGATGTTACTGATAAGGTTTCCGAAGGTATCGACATGGAGAATCTCCCCAAATAACTTCCCCTCTTTGATGAAGGGCCTTTCAAATCCTAAACATAACAAAGAGTCAATCTTATGCCCGAGGGCACTCGGTTTAATGCCCAGCGAGAGACGTGCAGCCACCGGAGCAAAGATGTCCCTTCCGTGAAACGTCGTACTGACTTTAGAAAGAAAATATTTCTTTTTGGTAAGAACTACCGCCTGTTTAACCTTCTCCCTTTGTGCCACGAGTGTAAAGAGGCCATTGTCAGGACCGACGAAATAGTAATCTGGGGTCACGAGAAGAAGAGGTTTCCTTGCCCCACCTACCCCCGGATCCACAACGGCGAGGTGGATTGTTCCTTTTGGAAAGTAGGAATAAGCATTGGCCAAGACAAAGGCCCCTTCTTGGATATCGTGGGGAGTTACCTGGTGAGTAACATCGATCATGCGGCACCGGGGGTTGATCTTCAAAATCACGCCCTTCAACGAAGCCACATAATGATCTTTGGTGCCAAAATCGGTGAGCAGAGTGATAATTGGGTTCTTCATCAGGCCTTTTTGGGGTTCGGAGTTCGGAGTTTGGAGTTCGGAGTCGCAGACATTTTTTTTAAATTCTTATGGAAAGGCTTCCGAATAATCCCTTTCTCTGTGATGATGCCATGGATGAGGGAGTGGGGGGTCACGTCAAAAGCGGGATTAAAGGCTTTCACGCCTTTGGGAGCGACGGGGTAACCAAAAAAATGGGTCACTTCTGCAATATTTCTTTCTTCAATCGGTATCTCTTCTCCTGAAACCAACGAGAGGTCGAATGTCGAAGTCGGTGCAGCCACATAAAAAGGAATCCCGTGAGATTTTGAGAGAACAGCGAGTCCGTAGGTTCCGATCTTATTGGCCGTATCTCCATTCCTTGCGATTCGGTCCGCGCCAACCACGACCAGATGAACCAAGCCCTTTCTCATTAAAGCACCCGCCATATTATCGGTAATAAGCGTTGCCGGAATCTTTTCCTGAACCAGCTCCCAGGCCGTCAGTCTGCATCCCTGGAGCATGGGCCTTGTTTCATCTACAAACACCTGAAACTCCTTCCCTTCGTCCCGCGCTGCATAAATGACTCCTAGTGCCGTTCCGAATCCGCCCGTGGCCAATGCCCCTGCATTGCAATGGGTCAGCACTCCATCTCCCTTTTTGATCAATTTCTTCCCGTACATTCCGATTTTGCGGTTTACCTCAATATCTGTTTTAAGGATTTGAAGAGCCTCTCTCACAAAATTGTTTTTGGTTTCCTCGACTCCATCGTTTTCAACACGCCTCAATAACTTCTCCATGCGATCCACAGCCCAAAAGAGATTCACTGCCGTCGGCCTGGTTTCTTTCATCTCTCGACAAACCTTTGCAATAGCTTTAGTAAAAACACGGGGATTACCGGACCGGGTTTTCTTGGCCGCGAGGGCAATCCCCATGGCAGCCGCTACTCCGATAGCCGGTGCGCCACGGATAGCCATGGTTCGAATGGCTTCGGCTACAGAAGAGGAACTCCTGCAATCCAGATAGCGGACTTCCTGGGGGAGCTTCCTCTGATCGAGAATCCTCACTCGGTCACCTTTCCATTCAATGGTCTTGAATTTCATAATACGATTACACCAATTACCAAAGCCCGATTACACAGATTTCGGCTTAACCTTAACCTCAACCTTTCAGTCTCTTTCTGAGCATCTCATTAACCAATTTAGGATTGGCCTTTCCTTTGGTCTGTTTCATCACTTCCCCAACGAAGAATCCGAAGAGCTTTTCTTTTCCATTTCGGTAGTCTTCTGCCTGCTTTCGGTTGGCCTCTATCGCTTTCTCTATGGCTCTCGCGATCTCCCCTTCATCAAGGATCTGAACCCATCCCTTCTCCTTCACGATCTCTTCCGGATGGGTCCCGGTGCGATACATCTCCTCAAAGACATCCTTCGCAATCTTTCCGCTGATGGTCCCCTTTTTGATCATCGAAAGCATCTCTGACAGGTGTTTGGGAGTAACGGGACAGTCCTCAATCTCCTTTTCGTCCCTCTTCAACTCCCGGAGCAAATCCCCCATCATCCAGTTACTCACGGTTTTGGCTTCCGGAAAGAAACGGACACACTCCTCAAAGTAATTGGCCATGGCTTTTGTGGAGGTGAGGATCTCTGCATCGTACTCAGGGATCTGATATTGCTTGACGAACCTTTCCTTCTTTCCGTCGGGAAGCTCGGGCAGTCCTTTACGAACTTCCTCGACCCAATTCTCATCAATCTTCAGCGGAACAAGATCCGGATCGGGGAAATAACGATAATCATGAGCTTCCTCTTTCCCCCTCATCGAAATGGTGATCCCCTGGTCCACATCCCAGAGCCGTGTCTCCTGGACGACTTTCTCTCCCTCCTCCAGTATCGCCGTCTGCCGCCTAATTTCGTACTCCAGTGCCTTCTCGACATGCCGGAATGAGTTCATATTCTTCAACTCTGTCCTCGTCCCGAATTCCTTCTGGCCTTCTGGCCGGACCGAGACGTTCGCATCACATCGAAAGGTACCTTTTTCCATATCTCCCGTGCAGATCTCCAGGTATTGGAGGATCGACCGAAGCCTTCTCAAATACTCACCCGCCTCTTCTGGAGATCGGATATCCGGACCGCTCACAATTTCCACCAAGGGAACGCCTGTCCGGTTGAAGTCCACATAGCTGAAGGCTGCCGTCTCCGGGGTCTCGCCGTGCTTCAACTTCCCGGCATCCTCCTCCATATGAATCCGGATGATCTGGATCCGTTTCTTTTGTCCCCGTGCCGAAATCACAATAGAGCCTCCCTCCGCCAAAGGGTGTTCATACATGGAGATCTGGTACCCTTTCGGAAGGTCCGGATAGAAATAATTCTTCCTGGCAAAGAGGCTGTAAGGAGCGATTCGGCAGGAGGTAGCCAAACCTAACCTGATCGCAAACTCTACGGCCTTCCGATTGACCACTGGAAGAGAACCGGGCTGTCCTGTACAAACAGGACAGGTCTGTGTATTAGGCTCTTCCCCGAATGTTGTGGAACACCCGCAGAATATTTTCGATCGAGTTAGCAGCTGGGCATGCACTTCTAAGCCAATAACAGGTTCATATTCCACCGGATTATCCTCTCTCAATCAAATATCGGTTAAAAATATAATAAACTCCCTGGCTTGTCAATTGATAGGGAATCTAACTTCGAGATGAGCCAGAAGAACCAGCCGGTTGACAAACCCATCCGATTCCTTTAATTTAAACAAAAATGTTTAAAAATATCCAAATCCCCGCCTCATTTTCTCTGGCCCATCAGGGAAAGGTTTCTCTCCTACTTAGAGATGAGTATAAGGCTCTCCTTCTCGCGAAGGGGATTAATGATTTTAAAACATTCCTTAAGAAAAGCGGCCAAGTCTCTCACTATCACAAAGGTCGAACCCTTCATCCCTGTATTTCGCTGGGGGGTGACAAGAAGATGGTCGTCCGCCAATACTCACACGGTGGACTATTACGAGCCATCACGAAAAACCTCTACTGGTTCGGGTTCAGATCTTTTCGAGAACTGGTTTTAACAGAACAAATCCGATCCCTTGGAATTCCTACGATCCCTCCCATCGGGGCGATCCACGATCGCATTTTTTATCCATTCTATCAGGCCTACTTTCTTTCCCTGGAGGTTCCTCGGGCCATAGATCTAATTCAGTATTTCAACGACCTCGGAGCAGGCCCGTCCCACGCAAACTTTTCCCTCAAGAGAAAGACGATCCGGTCTGCTGGTCTTCTCATCCGAAAATTTCACCAAGCTGGATTTTTCCACAGCGATCTTCAGCTTAAGAATATTCTGGTAGCAGGAGACCGACTTCTGCTGATCGACTTTGACCGTTCTTATCGGAAGTCCAATCTCTCTGTCCGCAAAAGGATAAAAAATCTTCTTCGCCTCAACCGCTCCGTAGAAAAGTGGAAGCGTCTTGGGTTGCCCATCACTTGGACGGACCGCTGGCGCTTTTTTACCGCTTATGCAGGAGACGACAAAAAGATTCAGGCAGCGATAAGGAGGGCGGTTCGAACTTATTCGCTCCGATTTTTGCTCTACCGAATCGGCTGGGGGATTGAAAAGATCATAGGATCCTAGGCCTCGAGGGTTCCAGGGTTCGTGGGGCTATGTAAAATGAATGAACCTTAGACTGTTGAGCCTGTAAAAAACCCCAATGCCATAACACAAAACATGCTTCCGAGGTAAGAACTTGAACCCATGACCCCTTGAACCCTTGACCGCTAAAAGGTTCTTAAGAATTCTCTCAGGGGCTGGACGAGGAAACGGGTGTGGAAAAGGAAGGAGTGATCTGCTCCTGGAATAACGGTCAAAGATTTAGGTTCGTCGAGTTGCTCATACCATTTCTCCAGCAAAGAGGGCGGACAAAAATAGTCCCGGTCTCCTGCGACGAAAAGCTTCTTCTTTTCGCATCCCCTGAGAAATCCAAAATCGTAAATCCCGAGGGGTGGAGCAATGGCCGCTATCCCTGCAAATCGCTCATCCTCGACGGCAAACACAAGACCTACCCAGGCTCCGAACGAGTATCCTACCAAAATGAGAGGCGGGTTGCTGTCTTTCAGTTTTGGGTAGAAGTAGTCGGCAACAGCCTTCACGTCCTTTTTCTCTGCGACTCCCTCTCCGTAAGATCCTTGGCTTTCACCTACACCCCTGAAGTTGAAGCGGAGCGTGGAGAACCCTTCCTGGGAGGCGGCCTCAACAGAAGTCGCCAAGACAGGGTGGCCCATGTCTCCGCCATACTGCGGATGAGGATGGCAGAAAATAGCTCCTCCTCTAAAAGAAGAAGCCTCTTGAACACTCAAGAGGCCCTCCAGTAGGATCCCTTCACACGGAATAAAAACCTTCTCTTCTTTCATCCCATTTTAGACAGGGGTAAAAACAGCCTGTTCGTTTCCTGGAACAAATCTCTTTTCGGCTTCGTTTTTGGCGTTCCCTTCTCATAAGATTCGATCTTTGCATCCACCTTCTCCTTTACCCATTCCAAAACATTTCTGATCATCTCTAAAAATCTAACCTCAAAACGGCTGACATCCTCGCTTTCAATCCTTTCATTGAGCGATTTTAGCCATCCATCCAACTTTTTTTGAATCTCTTTTAAAATCTGAAGCATATGAGGGTCTACCTCTTCTTTGTCCTTATCCTCATCGATAAGAACGAGCCGGTAGGCTTCCAATCTCGTTTGTTTAGGGAGTGTCTTCTTCAGAATTAAAAAAGAATCGCAAAACAGACCCATCCCCAAGGCAAGAACCAGAAACAAGGATACGAGAGGACCCACCCATTTCTTCATCAGCTGTAACCCTTTGATACCAACGAAAATGGCGGGCGATGCGGGAGTTGAACCCACGGCCTTTGGTTCCGGAGACCAACGCTCTATCCAGCTGAGCTAATCGCCCATCTTCGAGTTCTATTTACCATAAATTCAGAAAGACTGTCAATTTTCAGAAAGGACTTACGGATTCGTCTCTTCGTCTTTTTGCCCAGTTCTCTGTGATCGCATGGGCGATCATGCAGTTTGCAAGGGTGATAGCCCAGAAAGAAAAAAACAAACTCATCCCGAAAGGCCCCCCAAATACCTTTTCAAATTACTGAGGTCATCGGGAGACACCTCAATGAACTTTATTCCTGTGTGATAATCTCCCCTTCGTTTCTCAGGATGACTTTGCATCCAAACGACCTGTGTCACGATTTCAATCACATTTAGTCCGGAACGGAAAGGGAAAAAGAGTCTTATCCTTAGGTGCTGGCCCACTTCCACCTGCTCGGATAAATACGTCAACAGCCCACCCTCGCTGGCGTTGACCACACGATCGTGTTTGACGACTAAATCCCTTCGCCGATATTCTACAGGCAGATCGACATTACACCTGGGATGTCTCCTCTTTTCGAAGTCTCCTATCTTGTGAAGGGATGTGGGTTCTTTTTCTCCGTTTTTCATTGAATCTCACTTCAAAAAATTGACCCTGAAACGTTTCTTCAGCGCAATCCACAAAGGGATGTTGAATCATTGTGGAAATAGGCTATCTTTCCCTTGAACGGGGCCACTCCCACCATTTTGCCCAAAAAATAGGCACTTCTAACCTTCAAAAAAGATTTGCAAATCTAAGAATCTCAAGAAATAGGTAACGCTTACTTTAGTACTCCCTGTAATTCTTCTACAATCTTGTAAAGCTGCCTCCCAATTTCTAACGATGCGAAAATAAGGTAGGATGTGTAGAGAACTACAGCAACGGTCAGTATGATCTTTAGCGTTCTGCTAAAATGAGGGCTCTTATAAAGCAAAGGTAGACCAAAAGGTCCCAAGACAAAAAATAGGAGCAGAAGTACACTGATGGGTCTGAAATACCATTTCTTTCCTGCTTCCTTAGGCATCTTGCTTCCCTTGTCACGCAGAACTTGGATGGCGATCATCCCTAAACCCTTAGCCCGATCTTCTTGCTTAGAGGCTACCCCCTATTCGATGATGGGGGCCTCGTTAGGCACGGCCCTCATTTCCTTCAACGGTGCCCGAGGCTGCTTCATTGGCCTTCTGGATCAGCCATCCCCCTATAGAGCGCGATATCGGGACGGACAACAATACCCATCTGGGACTCCCGTACATGAACTTGGCCTTCTCTTGCTATTTCGGCGGGAGGACGGCCAGGTTCAACCCTTATCCGGATGGATTCGGGAACCTCCAATTTCTCGACGAACAGGTCAAAAACGATTTCTCCCTGAGGATTGACACCTCCCCAGGCACCCGTAACGGGAATGATTCTATAACCCGGCGCTTTCCTGAATGTAATCTTGATTTCCGACATTCTCCCTCCTTGATTGCAGAGACCCAGCAGGCAAAATCCATAGTCCTTGAACGACGCTCGGGTACGTCATTCCCCCGAGGGGAAGCCGATCGACCAAGAGCGGAGCGCGAAGAGTTCACCGGACAGACATCGCCGTGATGCCCTGCACCATTCAAATAGAATGAGAGGCAGTCTAACTTTGAATAACAGTGTATTAAATCACGAACGGGGTGTCAACAAAAATTGAAACACAAAAATCGGGAAAAAACCTCAAGTACGAATTGCCTTGCTATTCGGGGCACGATGGTGTATAGTAGGCTCGAATGTCCACTATGGAGAGACAACAACCGTCCGAGGAGGGGATAATCGCAAAGAATCCTGGAGGCTTGGTGGGCTTTTTGTTAGGCGCTGATGTCCCCCTTCTCCCGCCGCGACCCAACAGTGTCTCTTACTGAGGCAAATCCAATGCGACAAAACTGGAAAAAAGAGAGAGGTTTAGAAAAACAAAAGTCCGAGGAACCCTATCTGTTTGACTCAGCCGAAGATCCTATCGTCCTATCCGATGAGTTGGACATGGATCTCTTCGTCGACTTGCCGGGGGTCGATTCCGAAAATGAAAATGCCCAAACCACGGATGAGGAGGAAGCGGTTGAGGTAAGCTATGTGAACATTTCCGGAAAAATCATCGATCCCGTTCGGATCTACCTGAAGGAGATGGGATCTTTTCCGCTCTTGACTCGAGAAGGGGAAGTGGAAGTGGCCAAAAGGATCGAAAGCGCACAGCAAGAGATCCTCAGTGTCGTTCTCAAGTGTCCCATTTCCGTCGGGGAAATCATCATCCTTGGAAAATCCCTCCGGACCGGAAAGATCCGAATCAACGAGGTTACGAATGAGATCGACGACGAGGAGACGACGGTCAGAGCCAAGAAATTTCACGAAAAAAGAGTCCTTCGCCTCATCGATAAAATCCGGAAGGGAGGAAATGAAATTCAACTTCTTCAAAAGAAGTTGCGGGGTTTTAAAAAGGAATCCTCCAGGAGAAGAGTGGAGGGGGAGATCCTTCGGAAGCAGAATGAGATACTCGACGCTTTTGAACGAATCAATGTGAGAGGAGAACAGGTCAGTAAGATCATTCAGAAACTGAAACAATTTGACATCCAAATGGATAAAGGCAAGCAGGATGTAAAGAAAATCGAAGGAGCACTTAGGAGCGCAACCCAAGCAGACAAGAAGTCTCTAAAGATGAAGAAGGCCAACCTCAGGCGAAAAGAGATCCAGGAGATGAACAGGGCTTTGTGGAATTCCAGACGTAGAATAGCCCGGATGGAGGCGGAATGTGGCCTTTTTCCACAACGGCTCAAGGAGGCGCTGGCTGCCATAGAAAGAGCGGAGGCCAGAATTAATGACGCGAAGGCTGAACTGATTAAAGCGAATCTCAGATTGGTCATTTCCATCGCCAAGAGATACCTGAACCGAGGGCTCCAGTTTCTGGACTTGATTCAAGAAGGGAATATCGGGTTAATGAGAGCGGTCGAAAAGTTCGAATACCAACGGGGCTATAAGTTCGGGACCTATGCGACCTGGTGGGTTCGTCAGGCCATCTCTCGCGCCATCGCGGACCAGGCACGGACCATACGCATCCCGGTCCATATGATCGAGATTATCAACAAACTCAACCGAACCTCTCGATCTCTTGTTCAGCAGATGGGAAGGGAGCCCACCTTGGAGGAGATCGCCGAAAGAATGGGAGTCCCGCTTCACCACGTTCAGAAGATTCTAAAAGTCAGTAAGAAAACCATTTCCCTTGAGACCCCTATCGGCGAGGAGGAGGATGGCTGTCTGGAGGATTTTATCGAGGACAAGGGATCCATTTCTCCTCAGGAGGCCGCCATCGTTTCCAACCTTGCCAAACAGACTCAGACGGTACTCTCGACTCTGGATAAGCGGGAGGAAAAGATTCTGAGGATGCGATTTGGAATCGGGGAAAAGCACGACCATACGCTTGAGGAGGTAGGACAGGATTTTAACGTCACGCGAGAACGGATCCGGCAGATCGAGGAGAAGGCATTAAGGAAACTAAAACACCCAAGTCGAGCGGAGAAATTGAAGAGTTTCGTCGAATATTGAAAAGGAGAGATGATGAATATTTATGTGGGGAATCTGTCATTTGACGTCAAAGAAGAAAATCTACAGACAGCCTTCGAGGCCTTCGGAAAGGTCAGCTCGGCAACGATCGTGAGAGACAAGTATAGCGGCCAACCCCGAGGTTTTGGCTTCGTCGAAATGCCCGATCAAAATGAGGCCCGGACAGCGATCGCGAACCTGAACGGAAAAGAGCTCCTGGGCCGCCAGATGAACGTCAATGAAGCTCGCCCTCGTCCGAACCGCGGAGGATCGCCGGGTCATGGGGGTCGAGGGGGAAGATCCGATCGCGGTCGCAGGGACCGTTATTAGTCGAAAATTTGTTAAGTTGGTTCCAAAACGATGGTCATCCTGCCGTCGGGGAGTGTTTGCGGAAAGGCTCGCATCTTCATCCCCACACGGATCTTTTTCAAATCCACTTTCGGGATCCAGCCCATCACTCTTAATCCGCCTTCGACCTCCAGCAGTCCGATGGGGCTGGGTTCGAACACCACGTTTGAAAAGGGCATCCGGGGCTGCCGTACTCCAAAATGACCGGGGGCAACATAAATCTTTGTAAAGGTGGCGAGCGTTCCCTCGCCCTTCAACTCTTTCCACTCCATATCGCTGGACATGCACTCTGAACAATCCGCCTGTGGGGGATAGTATTTCTTCCCGCATTTCCTGCAGATCGTTGACATGATCCTCCCTGCTGCAAGATCGTCCGCAAATCGAGCCACTTTTGTCTGTGAGATGCCTAAAGAGAAATTTTTGAAATCCATTCTATTCCCTCCTGAAGATATGAACGGCAACCACCTGTCCTGTTCCGCCGACATTATGGGTAAGGCCGGTCTCTGCATTTTTCACCTGTCTCTCACCCGCCTCCCCTCTTAACTGTTTTGTAATCTCAATGGCCATCGAAACGCCTGTGGCCCCCAGGGGATGGCCTTTTGATTTCAATCCGCCATCCACATTGACCGGGATCTTTCCGCCCACATAAGTCTCCTTCTCCTGGATCAACTTCCCGCCTTCTCCTTTTTCACAGAAACCAAGGTCTTCATAAGCTATAATCTCGGCAATAGTAAAACAGTCATGGACCGTAGCGACATTGATCCTGGACGGTCCCACCCCCGCCATCCGATAGGCAATCTTGGCGGCCTCGCGGCTTGAAGCGATGGAGGTTAAGCTTTTTCGGTCCCCGATCCTCATCGTATCGGTGGCAAGACCAAGGCCTGCAATCCAGACCGGTTTCTTGGAGAGGGCCTTTGCTTTCTCCTCAGAGGCGAGGAGCACTGCCGCAGCCCCGTCCGTGATGAGACTGCAATCGAAAAGCTTCAACGGGTGGGCCACGGTAAACGAAGACAAGGCCTTGTCCGGGGTAATCGGCTTCTGCATATGCGCATAAGGGTTAAGACTTCCGTAGTAATGATTTTTCACGGCGACCAGGGCGAGCTGCTCTTCCGTCGTGCCGAACTCAGCCATATGGGCACTGGCAATCATCGCATAGTATCCCGGGAAGGTCGTCCCAAAAGGATATTCCCAGGTCGCATCTCCTCCCCTGCCCATGATCTCCGTCGCCAGGCTCGTCGGGACCTCGGTCATCTTCTCCACGCCGACCACCAGGACCAGGTCGGCAAGACCCGAGGCGACGTTCATCCAGCCCGCTCTCAAAGCCATGCTCCCCGTGGCGCAGGCCCCCTCCACACGGAAATTGGGCTTTGGGTGAAAACCGATATAGTCGTGAACCTGGGCAGACGGCTGCAGGGCGACCGCAAATTCGTCTCCCGCAATGCCCGTGACCATGCTCTCCACTTCTCTTAGACTCACGCCCGCATCGTCAAGGCATGCTTTCACCGCTTCAAACGCTAACTCCCGAAGTGAGGCATCCGACCTCACTCCAAACTTTCCATGACCGATTCCGATGATAGCCACCTTTTTCATATTACCCCCTATCCTTTCTATCCTTTCTTTCCGGTCGCGAAGCCAACAACCCTATCTTCGCCAATCTCGCTTATTCCTTAACAAATATCCTTCACCAATACAAGATCCCCGCGTATCCCACAAAGCTGTCGTCCGGCATAATGTCATAACTGGTGTAGTAATCGAGGAGCGTCCCTTTCTCGGCTCCCAAGGTTTTGCAAGTAGCCAACGCAGAAAGGGCTGCGCCCGCACTGCAGGCGCTGTCATTCTCCATCGCATGCTTCAGGAGGCCCTCAGCATCCAACCCGACTGCCCGGTCAATAAACCCTCTGTCATTTTCTTTTTTCACCCACTCCACGGAAGCCGGTCCGACCCCCTTTCCGGTAAAACCGTAATTCGGCCCGTAGTGAGTTAAATCAGTCGACCCAATCGCAACGATAGAAAGTTTATCCCTCCTTGCAATACGAGCAACCTCTCTTCCCAAGGTTTCCGCTTTTACGGATAAAGGAGAACGGATAGCGACCAGCTTTGCGTCCGGAAAAAAATATTTCACCATAGCCAGGTGGATCTCAATGGTATTGTCTGCGCTGGTCGGACTCTCCTTTCTCATCTCAACGCTTTTCATCAGGTCTTTTGCAAAGCCCGTATGAATCTCTATTTCCCCCAAAGGGGTCTCCCACGCCTCTTCGGTCACAATTCGGGGAAGGTCCTGACTAGTCAGGTGGCCGCCATAAATAACAACGGCATCCGCCCTGCCGCTTAATTTCAACGTAGAAAAGACCCTTGCAGCCAGCCTCCCGGAAAAGTACCAACCGGCATGAGGGACAATCCCGCCCAACCGTTTACCTGAGGGCAGCTGATCGGGCGTCCACCCTTCCAAGAAGGACTCAATCTCCTTTTGACAATCCTTTCCATCAACGGGATACCATCCTCTGGGCAGGACCCTTTTTCTGATCATGGTGTTCACCCGGTCCTCGTGATTCGTGAATCGTGAGTCGTGAAAGTCTTTAACAAGGTCAAAACTCTAAATTCTAACCTCCTAACTGACTCATATTCTTTCAAGCGTAGCCATCCCCATCAGGTCAAGCGTGTTCCCCATCACCTTCTGAAATCCCCTGACCAGAGAGAGACGGAAGGTTTGAATCCCCTGATCTTGAAGATGGATGAATGGCGTCTGGACATCTGCCCCCGGGTCCGGATGTTCGTAAAAATCCGTGAAGGAGGTAGCCAGATCAAAAGCATATTCTGCCAATTGAGAGAGCCTCAAGGTCCTACCCGTTTTACCAACGGTAGAAGAGAACCGCGATAGAACATCGAGAAGCCCTCTTTCCGTTTGGGTCAATTGTTTAGGAATGCAATCCTTTCTCCATCCGAAATCGATCTTCTGGGTCTCGGCTTTTCTCAAGATACTGCATGCCCGGGCATGGGCATATTCTATATAGACTCCCGTATCGCCGGTCGTCTTCAGAGCCTCATCGAAGTCGAAAATGATCTGACTCTCCAGTGTGAACTTCAGCAGGTAGTACCGGATGGCAGCCGAGGCTAAATCGGAGGCAACACTTTCTTCCAGGACATGATCTGCCTTCTCGATGACCTTCTGTCTCACTTTCTGGATAAAATCCTTCGCCTTCACACCTGTCCCGGACCGGCCCGACATAGCGTAAGTCCTCTTCTCCCCCGCCTCCTCCATTCCGAGAAGGCGGGCGGCCTGCGGAGAGAGGTTGACCACCTCGTAAGCCAGATGAATGGACTCGTTGGCCTCCCTCTCAAAGCCCATCTGTCGGAGGCATTCAACGACGACTTGCTGGGGATAACTCTGCCGGGCATCAATCACATTGATGACCTTCTCGGCGTGGCCAAACCGTTTCGGGAGACCTTCTTCCTTTTCCCCATCCTTAGCCGTGGTCCAAAGCATTTCTTCGTTGGCTTGGGGTCCCCAGGGCTTGTATAAGAAATCCTTTTTGAGAAGGCCGAACTTCCAGAGCTGATAAGCCACGTCCTTCCCCGTATAGGTGACGCTCCCGTTCGATCGAACCAGAATCTTATCTAAACTCTTCATCCCCTCCGCCGTCTCGACAAGGCCGCCCAAAGGAACCACCCAACACCCGTCGTTCGGACCTTCTGTCTCAAACCGAATCGCCTTCTTCTCTTTCAGCAGTTCGAACGTGGCTTCCCAAAACCCCCTACCGATGATATCCGATTCCCAGTTGAGAAGGTCGTAGAAGATGGAGAGCTGAGCCACCGTCTGCAGATGAGATCGGACAATCCTTGTGGCTAATTCCTTGGCAAAACTCGCGATAGGATGATTTCCGCCTTCGATCTTGTGGAGGACTTCCTCCCTTTTCTCAAGAAGGAAAGAGTTCTTCTCAAGTTCATTCTGAAAACGGGCATAAAGATCCCAACAGAAATAATCAAAAGGTTGATCTGCCGGAGCTTTTGTCCAGATCCCTTCAAACCCAGACCGCTCCGTATAGGATGGACGATCCAGATAAAGGAGGGCCGTTACCACATCCACCACTTGCAGGCCTGTATCATCAATGTAATTGCAAACCTCTGTTGAAAAACCGAGCCATTCCAGAATCCTGGCGACGGTGTCTCCTAAAACCGAATTCCTGAGATGACCGATATGCATGGCTTTGTTCGGGTTCACGCTGGTGTGTTCGATGAAAACCTTTTTCTTCAGCCTCGATACGGGTTTTCCGAAAGCTTTCCCCTCTTCGATGATTCGAGGCACGAGGTCTTGAGCCAATGCCGGCCAATTCACCTTGAAGTTGAGATACCCTGGCGGAGAGACACCTATCTCCTGAATATAAGGGATCAACTCCCATTTTAACCACCCGGCCACTTCCTGAGCGATCTTCATTGGAGACATCCTTCTCTGCTTTGCCATCGACAGACAGACGGGACTGGAGAAATCTCCCAACTCCTGCTGAGGAGGAACATTGAAAGGAACCTCTTCAATGCTCAAGAGTTCCTTCAACGCTTTGGCAACTCCCTCTCTGATCATCTCCCGTCTTTCCCCTCTCGTTTGTTCAATTATTATGAGGATGGGGAGGAAAAGTCAAGACAAGGAACCTTCCCGCCGATAGGGCGGGGCTTGTGGGGGCACGTTCCGGGCAAAAATTGACAGCCAAAAGAATCCTGGAATATAATTTGTGTATGGAGACGAGACCGGGAAAACATGACGCAAGGTTGAGGGGATTGAAGAAAAAGAAGGGAGATTGAAGAAAAATGGGTAAGAAGACTCCGATTAAGATTTCGATTTGCAACGAGCTATTCCAAGGATGGCCGATCGACAAAGTTTTTGACTACGCCGCCCAATTGGGCTATGACGGGGTTGAGATCGCTCCTTACACCCTGGCGGACTCCGTTACTGAAATTTCCGCGAAAGAACGAAAGGCTATCTGGCGTGCCGCTGAGAAAAATGGGATCCAGATCGTCGGCCTCCACTGGCTGCTGGCGAAGCCGGAAGGACTTTATATCAACCATCCCGACGAGATCATACGTATTAAAACCCAGGAGTATATCGAGGCGCTTATTCATTTCTGTGCTGACCTCGGCGGGAGGATTCTGGTCCATGGCTCTCCACATCAGAGGACCGTTCAGGAGGGCTGGGACTTTCAAGAATCCTGGAATTTTGCAAAAGAAACTTTCAAGGTATGTCTTAAGACGGCTCAGAAAAGAGATGTTCTCTATTGTATTGAACCTCTCGCCCATATGAATACCAACTTCATCAATACCGTGGCTGAGGGCATCCGATTGGTGAGGGAGATAAGACATCCGCATTTCAAAATGGTCTTTGACGCTCGAAGTGCATCGCTTCAAGAAAAATCGGCCTCGGAAGCCCTCCTCCGCGCCTTGGATTCCGGATACCTCCGCCACATCCATGTAAACGACGCCAACGGAAGGGGCCCTGGTTTTGGAGGAACACCGTTTGTCACTATTCTGAAAAGTCTAATTAAACATTCCTATAAGGGTTATATCTCTGTCGAGGTCTTCGATTTCAGTCCTGATCCGCAGACTGTAGCCAGCGGAAGTATAGGCTATCTCCATGGGATTCTCGACACCCTGATCGTAGAGGAGAAGTCGAGCAGCGCCTGTCAAGACTAAATACTTCCAAACAAACGTTCCACCTCTATAAAAAGAAAAGTATCCTGCCAAAAAATTGCCAATATTTGCTATTCAGTGCGGGGATCACTTCAACAAAACCTTGATATTTTAAATACTTAGAGCGGATTAAGCCCATCGACATACTACTTGCGCAACCCATTACCATCTTTCAAAAAGGAGGTTTTTTTATGAAGCTCAAAAGTTTATTGATCCTAATCGTCGCAGGCCTTTTTGTCCTAAGCTGCGCCGTCGTCGGCCCAAAATCAGATCCCCTAACAAGCGATTCTCAAGCCTACAAAGAGCAACGGTGGGTTTCCGGAATCCAATACTATTTGGAAGATATCTATGAGTATTATGATGAGCCGTACTTTATTACTAAGATTTCGGGAAGGAATTAACTCATCGGTACGATGTGATAAAAAGAATGCAGGAGAAGTTCTGCGAAGGAAGGTGCCGTAACAAACCATCGTAACGAGTTGAAAGAAAAAAGGATTGATTCCAGAGCAGAAGCATCAAAAGCGTACTCAAAAGCCGACGGACACAACGAGAGATTCAGATTCGCTCATAGAAAAGAGAAAACATCCTCGTTTCTATTTGAATTTGCCCATCGAATTTAGGGTGATCAATGCGCCGCACGTCCGCGGGGCAATGGTCGTCAATGCCAGTGAGACGGCCTTCTGATTCAGTTTCCTAACGACGTACCCGCCGGTGCAAAATTAAGTATCGCTGTCCTATTTTCCGAGGGGTTCGAGTTGGCAAACTTTGAAGCATTAGCCGAAGTTGTTTGGACAAAAAACCGTTCGTACGAAGGCAAGTAAGGGTACGAGCTGGGACTAAAATTCATCCAGATATCCAAGGAAAGACCGTCAGAAACTGAAGCATTTTCTCGGTAGCGGACTGTAGGGATTCAGGGGTCGATTGAAGTCTCATTTGATAACCGCAAGGTCGCCTGAGAGGGCAGTTTTGAGACTCTAGCCCGTCCACCCATGGGAAGCCGCAAAGGTGAAAATAATAAAAAAAAGCCCCACCATGCCTACCATTAAGACTCCCAAGGTCGATCTGTAGCGTTCCGCGTCGTATTCCCTTACCCCGAGTAAAATCATGGCGGCCAGTACACCTCCCATGCCGATGATGGCCCAGACCGGGGCTGGGTCTGCTGGCAGAAGGGCCGGGAGCTTTATCTTTAGCCCGGGCACCAGCCTCAGTACAAACCACGAGATGATCGCCAATAAAGAACCTCCCATGGAACTAATCGCCACTGAGAGCAGTCGCTTGCCCATCTTTCTACGATGCCGTAACCAAGCGCGCATGAACGGGGAGATTGCCAGTAGTACAACCAACGGGCCAAAAATCGCGAAAAACGTCCTGAAATTGCCCAGGCTGGGCAGGAAGACATGCATGAAGACGACGCCCCCCAGCGCCGCGGCGAGCCAGCTTCTCCGAAGCAAGGAGCGAGCCCGGGGTTTGAACGGGAATTTCACCGAGAGCACAACGGCTCCCGCAAAGATTCCGATCGCAATCCCCGCCAGCACGTCGCTCGGAAAGTGGAACCCATTGGCCACCCGTACTGCACCCACCGCAACAACACTGGCGAAGGCAACCGGCCTGATGGCTGGAAAGGCTGATACGATTGGAACCACGAATGCCGCCAACGAGGCGACGTCGCCGCTCGGAAAGGACATGTGATTGCTTCCGTCGGGCCGGGAACGTCCGACGATAAGTTTCATTGGAATAACAATGAGACTTGCGAGCAGGACGGCGATGCATGCATAAACGGCTGCTTGCTTGCGCCCATGGATCGCCAGAAGAAATCCAAGCACGAAGAGAACTTCTGCCTTCCCGAAGACCCTCAGTCCTTTCAGGGCCTCCCACCAGAGGGGGGTGGCCACATGGCCCACTCTGGAGATACAGAGCATATTGCTTAAGGTTTCGTCGAAAGGCCATATGATGATTGCCACAAACCCGATGACAACGGCGAGGCCAAAAAGTCCGTAGCGAATCCGGTGATGTGTCGAGGAAACATCCCCATCAAACTTGGCCTTTGTTAAGTTGCCGGCACTGTTGCTCATGCGCACCACCACCACCTATTCGCCCTATTAAGATAAAATGGTCATCTTTGTCAATCAACAAGGATTAAACGGCCAATAAATCCTGAGGAAGACTTTTCTTAACCCGAGAGGGCACGATTTCAGCTTAATGAAGAGAACTATGATGCGGGGAAGCTTGGGCTTTAGGTCAACTCAGCATAAACCTCTATGCTTCAACGTGGAAAAATCGGCCAGCTGAATTCCAAGAGACTATCTCAGGCCAGAAATTCGAGCACTTCTCCCCTCTGAGGCTTCAAAGGGAATAAGGAAGCCTCTTGAGGAGCCAGAGATTTGTCCCAAGGCAAAAAGTTTTCAATGCCTTTGGAATGGAATTCTTTCTACAGCATCTGCAAACGGAATTCTATTGCAAAGATGAAGAGACTACCTCCTTCACCCCTAAACGCTCCAAGGCCTCGCTATGCAGATCGAGAGAAGATTTTATTTCTGCTATCAATTTTAGAGGAAGCATCTTATTTTTCGGAAGTTCCTTCCCGAGAAGAACAAGCGCCGTATTCAAACATTCCAAGATACCCTTGGTAAATTCTTTCTCCCCAACTTCTCCCGAAAAGTGAATCACTCCATCGTGATATTCGAATTCGCCAGCAAAGGGATCCAAAAAACTAAATGCCTCAGCCTTTTCGATCAGAGACTTCTTAAAGGTAACCATGAAGGTTCCATTCCGAGAAGCGGCGTCTACCAATTTCTCCGCGGTGGATAGGGTTTCCTGAAGGATAGAAATAAGCTCTTTCAGCCCCTCCTTACCCCTTGCTGCGGGAGGTCTACTGTCCGTGACGGGTCTACCCTCTCCCGCGGGTTTACGTTGGACGGGCTTACTTTCCGTAACGGGTTTCTCTTTCTTAAACATTTTGCTGTAACTTTTGTACACATTTAGGACTGCCCCTTGTTTACTCACATTCTCCACAAATACGGAGATTGATTTTCTACCAAAAATGGAAGGACCGGATTCAGGAATGGTGAACATTTCCACGGGCTCTCCCCCCTCAACAAACAGAACTCCTAAAGCCTTTTTCTCCTTTGTCAGGACTTCGATGAAACCGTCATGTTTATCTTCCTTCAGTTTCAAGAGGAGACGGTCCAACCGGGTAAAATCTGTTGATAGTTCTCTAAAAACAGCTTCATGTTGAAGGTGGTTGTTGACAAGGGCCACATGTTCGGGCAGCAATCGGCAGACATTGAGGACCCCGTTCTTTTGATTCGATAAAGCCAAGAAAGCTTGGATTGCCTCCTGCCCGATCTTCCTTTCACCATTGCTCTTTTCTTTGATCTCCGCATTAAGAATCTCTCCCGAATCGATGAAAATCGTCCCTTCTCTTTCAGGGAATTCAATTTCAACGGTGCCACTGAAGCCCTCGGATTTTAGAGCTGATAGAAGGGCTGAAACATCCGTATAAGCTGTTAATAGATTTTCGTGTCTTACTTCTCCTTTTGGAAAAATCATGGCTTTCTCCTTTTTCTCTATTTTCGAAACCCTGCATTCCTGTGACTCTCAGGAAGAAAAGAAACAGATTCTTTTACTTTTTTCTTTCTCCCCTATCCTCCTGCGGGCCTTTTTGTAAGTCCTCCCATTAAAATTGCGATCACCCTAGTCTACCCGTTGGGATCCGACTCATTTTTTCTCGGCGTTGAGGAAATCCATCATCGCTCTGACGAACTCCTTTTTCTTAGATTCACGGGCAACGTCTTCACTGATTTTTTCAATGAGGAATGGGGCCTGATCTTGAGCCAGGGAATCCTTTGTCGCACCCAGATCGGAGAGCCTATCATCGATGATGATAGGAGCCATGGGACCGATCACTTTTTTCAATTCGGCTTCGACCATGAGAAAAAAATTCTCCGAGACTGTTTTCTTCTTGATAGGATTGTGCTCTCCCGCCTTTTCCAGCAGTCCCAACTGGGTAAGCTGAACGATTGTCTTG
>Ga0335081_10005792_pt1 | contig 19584 bp, 19 predicted proteins | sample Lox_Sample_35_FD_206713 | JGI IMG/M metagenome (GOLD analysis project Ga0335081, IMG submission 206713) | Soil microbial communities from Loxahatchee National Wildlife Refuge, Florida, United States - Lox_Sample_3.5 | ecosystem: Environmental > Terrestrial > Soil > Wetlands | place: USA... | reverse complement strand
GGATCCCGGTGGAGAGGACCTTTCCACTCGCACGAGCGAGCGAGGCGCACCGGCTCGGCGAGCGGGGGGGAGCGGGCAAGATCCTCCTTCTCATGTGAAGGCTCAGCGCGCGAGCCGCACGGGCCAGCCGGGCGCGCCTGGGACGCTGGCCCTCTAGCGAGCCAGGTGGGAGCGCACCCGTGGCTCAGACCTCACGCGTGGTCGCAGGGCCGCTGGCCCGGGTCCTAGGCGTCTCCTTGATGACCCCGTGCCGTCCCCGCGGGACCCCCGACGGCTGCACCGGACTTCGACCCGCGGCACTCTCGCGCGAGAGGCGCGCCGGCCCAGCTGGGCGCGAGCCCCGCCGATCGGTATGCTCACGGAGCCGGAGGAGCACCGACGGGACTTCTGCTTACAACCGGGGTCCGGGGCAATCGGGCCCCGGCCATACGAGAAGGGCGGAGGTGGCTCCCTCTCGGAGCGTCCCGGAATCTACTCCGCAGGCGTGAGCCGGAGGTACATCCATGAAGAGCTACCACATCGCGGTCATCCCGGGGGACGGCATCGGGCAGGAAGTCGTACCCGAGGGGATGCGCGTCCTCGAGGCGGTGGCGGCGCGCTACGGCCTCGCCCTCCGGTGGGAAGAACTCCCCTGGAGCTGCGAGATGTATGCCCGGACGGGCCGGATGATGCCCGAGGACGGGCTCGACCGCATCCGTCATCACCACGCCCTGTACCTCGGGGCCGTGGGCTTCCCGGGAGTACCGGACCACATCTCGCTGTGGGGGCTGCTCATCCCGATCCGGCGCCGTTTCCGGCAGTACGTCAACCTGCGTCCGGTGCGTTTGATGCCGGGGATCGTATCTCCACTCTCCGGTCGCTCCCCCGGAGACATCGATTTCTACGTGGTCAGGGAGAACAACGAGGGTGAGTACTCGTCCATCGGCGGCCGCGCCTACGAGGGCACCGACGACGAGATAGTCGTGCAGGAGGCCATCTTCACCAGGCGAGGAGTGGACCGCATTTTGCGCTTCGCCTTCGCACTCGCCGAGGCACGGCCGAAGAAGCACCTCACCTCCGCCACCAAGTCGAACGGCCTGTTCCACACCATGCCGTTCTGGGACGAACGCGTCGAGGCGATGGCCAAGGCGTACCCCCAGGTGCGCGTGGACAAGTTCCACATCGACATCCTGACCGCCCACTTCGTGCAGCACCCCGACTGGTTCGACGTCGTGGTGGGCTCGAACCTCTTCGGGGACATCCTCTCGGACCTCGGGCCGGCGGTCTGCGGGACGATCGGCATCGCCCCCTCTGCCAACGTCAATCCTGAACGCGAATACCCTTCGATGTTTGAACCGGTCCACGGCTCCGCGCCGGACATCGCCGGCAAGAACATCGCGAACCCCATCGGGCAGATCTGGTCGGGTGCGCTGATGCTCGAGCACCTCGGGCATGCGCAGGCGGCGGCCGACGTGCTGGCGGCCATCGAGGCGGTGGTGCGCGAGGGCCCCCGAACCCGCGACCTGGGCGGAAGGGCGAGCACGCAGGAGGTGGGCAAGGCCATCGCGGAAGCCCTACCAGGGGCCAGTCCGAAGCCAGCCTGAGCCCCGGGCCCACGGGGCGCGGTTCCCAGATCCTTCGAACAGGGCGAGCAGGAAGGCCGGCCAAGGGGGTCGACCTCGTGCCCCCCGTCCCGTAGGATGATCTCCCGCACGAAGGCGCCCAACCCGATGGACGTGAAGACGATGCCGAGGACCGTGACGAGTCTGGTCCCGCGAAGGCGTCGGGAGTCGCCGATCGCCTTGCGACCGGGGGCCGGGCCGGAGCCGAGCTCGCTCCCCGGGCGCTTTCTGCTCCACCCCCACCTCACCCGGCGGCCACCCGGGCGCGCGCTGCAGGGGCCCGTCCTGGCTCTCTGGCCACGAAACCGCCTCCGACCATCCTTCCCGAGGCTTGGATGCAGGGACCTGCAGGTCCCCCCTCCGTGAGCGCCGAGTCCCGGTCTGCGGCCGAGCTGACTCGCGCCTGTTGGGTCGCGCCTCTCGTGGCAGGTGCCCTGTTCATGGAGAACCTCGATGGGACCGTCATCACCACGGCGATCCCCGACATGGCGCGCGCCTTTGGGGTTGCGCCCGTCGAGCTCGCCTCGGGTGTCAGCGCCTACCTTCTGACCCTGGCCGTCTTCATCCCCATCAGCGGCTGGGTGGCCGATCGGCTCGGGCCGCGCAGCGTCTTCGCGACGGCCATCGCGATCTTCACCTCCGCCTCGGTCCTGTGCGGCTTCTCGAACAGCGTGCTGCAATTCACGGCCGCCCGCGTCCTTCAGGGCATCGGCGGGGCTATGATGGTACCGGTCGGCCGGCTGGTGGTGCTGAGGAGCACGCCCAAGAGCGGCCTCGTGCGAGCCATCGCGACTTTGACCTGGCCGGGCCTCGTGGCGCCCATCCTCGGCCCGCCGGTCGGCGGGGTCATCACGACCTGGTGGAGCTGGCGATGGATCTTCTTCATCAACGTCCCCCTCGGGCTCGTGGCGCTCGCGCTGACGCTGGCCATCGTCCGCGGTTCGTCGGGCGAGCACCGACCCTTCGACGCCCTCGGGTTCGTTCTGGCAGGCGCCGGCTGCAGCGGCCTCATGTACGCCGTGGAGGAGGTCGGGCACGTGCCGATCGAGCGGGCGCTGGTCATCCTCGGGCTTGGCTCGGCGGCCATGGCCTGGGCCATCGTGCACCTCCGCCGAACGCCGCATCCGCTGGTCGATCTGTCGGCAGTCCACATCCCCACCTTCAAGGCGACCCTGCGCGGGGGGTCCTTCTCGGCCATCGCGGTGCTGAGCGCACCGTTTCTGCTGCCCCTCCTGTTCCAGGTCGGCCTCGCCCTCACTCCGGTGGCCTCCGGGTCGCTGCTCCTGTTCCTGTTCGCAGGAAACCTGGCCATGAAGCCCTCCACCACCTGGCTCATGCGAAGGTACGGTTTTCGGAGCGTGTTGGTTGTGAACGGGGTGCTGGTGGTGGCTGGCTTCATCGCCTGCGCGCTTCTCGGCGCCGGTACGCCTCACGCCGTCATCGCGGCGGTGCTCTTCGTGAGCGGACTCTTCCGCTCGATGCAGTTCACCGCCTTCAGCACGCTCGGGTTCGCCGATGTTCCACCGGCGCAGATGAGCGGCGCCTCCACCCTCTTCAGCGCGGTCCGCCAGATGAACGGTGGCCTGGGGGTGGCGCTCGGGGCCGTGGCGCTGGAGACCGCCCAGGCGGTCCGGGGTCACCTCGGCGCGCGTCTCGAGGTCGTGGATTTCCGCATCGCCTTCGTGATCGTGGCGGCGGTCGCGGCCCTGGCCCTCCTCGAGAGCTGGTGCCTCTCGGACGAGGCTGGCGTCGCCGTGAGCGGGCACGACAGGGCCCGCCGGGGTGGGATGGGGCCCAGGGAGAGTCGAGCACGACGTGAGTGACGTCCGCGCAGGCGCGGGCCGCCGCCGCACTCACGACCGAAGCCGGTCATCTCGCCGGCGAGGAGCCGAAGCGGAGGCCACGCCGCCGTGGCGTGGCCTCGAGCGTCGCCTGCCTTCGGCCCCCGGCCCCCGCGGAGCGTCGCCCGGGCCCCGCTCGGTCCGTCCCCGCACTCCTGGCGCTTGGCTCCCGCCCGCAGCCTCTTGGAGCCGCGCTCCGACCTTACTGAGGGGCCCTGGACGGGGAGCTCTGGTACCGCGAGTGGAAAGCGCGTCCCTTTCGAGGTGGACGAGCACCCTCACTGTGGAACGGCGAAGGTCACGTGAGTGCCGTCCGCGTACGCTTCCTGGTCGTGGTAGTAAAGCGATTGCGACGTCACGCCTACCACGTCCACCGTGTGCGAACCGTAGTCGACGAGGAAGTATCCGGTCTCCTGTGGGCAGATCTGCGTGTCCGACGGCGGTGTGTAGCGGTTACCCGTCAATGCAAAGGACTGCGCCGTCCCGTCCACCGTCGCGTACACGCATTCGGCGCTCGCCTGGCTGGGTTGCCAATTGTTCGGGACGATGACGATCGGCGCGTTGTCGTAGACGCTCCAGGAGGTCGACCCGGCCGGGAACAGGACGTCGTCATTGTTGAGCTGGTAATTCAGATCGCCCGACTCGTAGATCTGCACGTTGTAGACGGCGCCCCCTGGACCCAGATCGTAGCTGTGCGTGTCGTTGGGCTGGATGGTATCGACATACGCCCCACCGATATAGACGTCGACCGCGTCGTACGTGTCGTCGGTCATGACGAAGAAGGCCTCGTCTGACGTCCTCCCGCCACAACCCGACAGGACCACTCCGCCCAAGAGCAGGGCCCATGGGTATGCCTTGGTGGTAGCCATGTACTCCCTCCGTGGCGGGCCTCGTCCGTGGTGTCTCTATGCCCGCGAAGTCGTGTACACCGCAAGGACCCTGTCGGTCGGTCTCGCCTTGACGGGCCTCCCTTACGATCGGATCGGGGCGGGTCGCCCTCCCCCTTAGCGCGACGAGTGGCGGTCCAAAGCTCGACCGGGACCCACCGCGCCACCGTCGGACTTGGGTCGACACGAGCCGCACCGGTCCCACTCGTCGCGGCTGGCACATGGCTCTCTCGAGCCCCAGCCAACTTGATGTACGGTATAGCACTCATCGTAAGAACACTCGCCGTCTGCAGATCCCAGCCGCCGCGCCGCCGGGAAGAACTCCGACCCGGACCGGATCGCACCCGTTCCGGCCGGGGCCTGTCGCCCTCGCTCAGGCCTTCGGGAGGGTGGCGCAGAAGGCCTGAAACTCGGCCGCGTTCGCGTAGGACTTCTGGGTACCTGGCCGGGTGATGGAGTGCGCGGCGTATCGCACCGCCTGGCGCAGGGCTCCCTCGACATCGCGAGCGATGGCGTAATGGTGAGCGAAGCTGCCGATGAAGGCATCGCCCGCACCCGTGGTGTCGACGGGCTTCACGCGGACCGCGGGGATGTGCCGCGTCTCGCTGGCGGTGACGAGCAGGGCGCCTTCCCCGCCGAGCGTGACGATGACCGTGCGTATGCCGCGGCGGATGATGCTCCTCGCGGCCAGTTCATTCTGGTCCACGCTTCCGGTCGGCATCCCGGACAGGAGCGCGAGCTCGGTCTGGTTCGGGACCAGGAAGGTTAGGCCGGCCAGGCGGGCGACATCGAGTTCGGGGTGCCCCGGTGCGGGGTTGAGCAGCACGTCCTTGCGCAGGCGGGAGGCGAGCGCGACGGTGTGGTACACGGTCTCCAAGGGCACTTCGAGCTGCATCAGGATGAGCTCGCAGGCGGCAAGATCCTGCGCGGCCCGGTCCACGTCCGCGGGCGACAGCTGCGTGTTGGCGCCCTTGACGATGAGGATGCGGTTCTCGCCGCTCGGATCGACGAAGATCGGGGCCACGCCGTTGGAGAGACCGGGCGCGGGGGACACGTGCCGGACGTCGATGCCTTGCGCGCGGAAGTTCTCGAGGTAGTTCTTCCCGAAGGCGTCGTCGCCGACGCGCGCGACCATCATCACCTGGCTCCCCAACCGCGCGGCCGCCACCGCTTGATTGGCCCCCTTCCCGCCGAAGCCCATCTCGAACCGCGGCGCCTCGACGGTTTCACCCGCCTCCGGCATGCGGACGACGTAGGTGATGAGATCGATCATGTTGCTGCCGACCACGGCGATGCGTGCACTCATGATCCACGTCCTTTGTGTGAGAGCCCTGGCCCGCGCCGACGCGTGGCCCGGATGGTCCGAACCTTAGAGCGCTGCGATCTTCTCTGCCATGCGAGCGGCGGCCTGCTTGTCGAGGTACCCGGTCTGGACCGTGAACACCGCGGTCTGGCGGGGCGTGAGGCGGCGCACGTGTCCCTTGCGCGACTCAGCCAGGAATCCTTCGGGCTCGCAGGTGGAAGGGAGCGCGAGGGCCGCGACCTGCTGGTCAGCGTTGTAGAGCACCCAGCGGACGAGGTGCGGCAAGCTCCGTGGATCGTAGGACACGAGGAACGCGTCGCCCTCGGGACGAAGCAGCATGAGGTGGGTATGCCCCGCGGCGTCGGTCCGCAGGCCTGAGAGGTAGAACACCTGCTCGGGGTCGTAGGCCTCGGGATGGGCCAGGGTCTCCATCGCGGCGGGATGACGGGCTAGCTCCTGGAGGAGTGCATCGAACCGCGGGTTGCGCCGGACGTGCCCGGGGACGGCGGTTCGCACGCGGGTCGCCTCGGGCGTGAACGGGGTCGACTGGATGAATCGCCCACCTGGCACGAAGGCGTGGTTCATGTGGCACATGTACATGAGGTCCATGGCCGCGCCACCGACGTTCTCGACCTCCAGGCGGATGTCGAAGAGCGTGCTCTCCGGACGCAGTGTCACCGATGGGCGAGCCAGGTAGTGCGCCCCGAAGCCCATCACGTACTCGCGCGTGCCGGCGAGTCGGAGATAGGGGCCCTCTGCATCCTGGCCCGCGCGCAGCTCGGCCGCGTCCATGGGGGCCACCGGCATCTCGCCGTGGAGCGGGTGCGTATCCTGTGGCGATGGACAGCCGTTCCGGAGGAGGCCGCTGTGGAACGCGAAGCATCCGTAGGTCCCGGCGATGTCCGCGGCCGGACGTGGCATGTCGAACATGCTCTTCATGGTGAGGCGAACGCCGTCGAACCTGGCGTCCCAGATCATTTGCCCGTACCAGGGCAGGATCACCACCTCGCCGCGCGGGTTGGCGAGGCGCAGTCCCTCGATGCTGCTCTCGTACCGGAAGGCGGAGGCGCGCAGGGCTCCCGCCTCGAGGAGCGGGCGCTCGACCTCGCCGAACTGGGCCTTGCTGAGGTGGACGATGGTTTCCGTCATGGCGTTCTCCTGTGAAGGCGTGTGCAGCGAGGGGGGCGTCCAGGGTCGTGAGGGACGAGCGCTCCCGGCCAACTCGAGCGCACCCGAGGGCGCCTCCACCACGGCACTCCTGGTGCGTGCGGGCCGCAGACTCGGGACGGGGTTGCGAACCCCCGCCCGGGCCCGAACACCTCCGGCCAGAGAGGCTCGTTCCCGCAGGAGCGGGGCGAGGAAGGCCCCGCGCGCGGGAGCCTCCGGCAGACTCGGGGGCACGAGGGTGGGCCTACCGGACAGGCGCCATCACGACCGGAATGGCCTCCGCTGCCCACGCCCAAACGCAGCGCGACCGCCCCGTCCGCGGCCGCCTGGGCGCGCCGAGGGCGAATGGAAGGCGGGAGGTGGATAGACCTCGCCATGGCGTGGCCGGGCGCCACCCGCTGGAGCGCGCCGACGGGGCAACTCGTCACGAGGCACGGCGCCCCTGCACACTGTCCGGCCGGCCTCATCCACTCCGTTTCACGCCGATGATCGCCAGGCTGGCGCTCGCCCCGATGCGGGTCGCTCCCGCCTCGATCATGGACCTTGCGCTCTCGAAGGTCCGGATGCCGCCCGAGGCCTTGACCCCCATGTCCAGCCCCACCGTGCGCCGCATGAGCGCCACGTCCTGCACGGTTGCGCCGCCGGAGCCGAACCCGGTGGAGGTCTTGACGAAGTCGGCCCCGGCCTCCTGGGCCAGCCTGCAGGCCGTGACCTTCTGCTGCTCCGAAAGGAAGCACGTCTCGATGATCACCTTGAGGAGGACCTTTCCGCAGGCCCGCTTGACGGCCGCGATGTCCTCTCGAGAGGCGTCGAGGTGGCCGCCCTTGAGCAGGCCCATCGCCAGCACCATGTCCACTTCCTCCGCGCCGTCCTCGACGGCGTTGGCCGCCTCGGCCGCCTTGATGCGGGTCGGGGAGGTACCGAAGGGGAAGCTCACGACCGAGCAGGTCTTCACGGTCGACCCGCGCAGGCACCCGGCCACGAACCTCACGTGGACGGGGTTCACGCACACCGAGCGGAACCCGTGCGCCATCGCCTCACGGCAGAGTGGTTCGACCTGCTCCTCGGTGGCGTCCGGGGCCAGGATGGTGTGATCGATCCAGTGGGCCAGGTCGCCCGGCTCGCGGATCAGAGGGGTTTCGCGCATGGTTCGGTGCCTTCCCCCTGGCATTGAGGCCATTCGCCCCTGGCCCCGAAATGTGAGTTGAGTAACAATGAATGTTGCGGTAGTAACACTCACGCGCAGACGCTGTCAAGGCTCGTGACGGCCGGATCGGGCTCCTTGCGGGGATCGCTCTAATGTCCAAGCAGCAGGGCGGCGACGCGGGCGGAGCGGGACGTCGGGCCGGTCGACTGGCTCGGCTGCGGGCCGTGGTCGCCGACGGCTCGATGCTGCGATTGCGGGACGCCGCCGAGCTCCTGGGGGTCTCGGAGATGACGGTGCGGCGGGACCTGACGGCCCTCCCGTCCCGGCTCGCCTGCCTGGGGGGGTACGTGTTCCGCGTCGAGGCAGCTGGGAGCGCGCCGCGCTACGCACTCGATGCCGAGAACGCCTCGCACATCCAGCCCAAGCAGGAGGCGGCGCGGCGCGCCGCCGCGGTCGTCGAGCCCGAGGACAGCATCTTCATCGATTGCGGCACCACCATGCCGCACCTCGCGACCGCTCTCCCCTCGGGCCACCTCACCGTGGTCTGTTACGCGCTCAACATCGCGGAGATCGTGTGCCGAAGGCCAGACACCCAGGTCGTGCTTCTGGGCGGGCTCTACTACCCGAGCTCCGTGACCTTCTACGGTGAGGAAACGCTCGGTCAGCTCCGGCGGCTGGCCATCGCCAAGGCGTTCATCTCCGCCGGCGGGGTGGATTTCGAGCGCGGGGTGTCCTGCTCTCACTTCCACGAGGTCCCCGTCAAGCAGGCGGCCATGAGCCGCGCCCGACACAGCTACCTCGTCGCGGACTCCAGCAAGTTCGGGCAGATCCGTCCAGCCGCCTTCGCGCGCCTCGACGCCTTCGAGCGCGTCTTCACGGACGATGGCCTTCCCGCGGCCCATCGGGCGCGGCTGGAGTCGCTGTCCGCCGCGCACGCGGGCTCGAGCGTCGATCGAGCCCGACGTCCCGGGCCGAGGCGAAACCTTCAAGTGAGGGAGACGACGTTGAACCGGAGAGCAGCAGCACCCAACGAGGAGGAGAGCACCTGAGAAGAACGGCGGGGCTGGCAGCGTTTCGGCTCGTGGTCGGACTGTTGTGGGGCGGTACGGCGCGAGCGGCGGAGGACATCCCGGTCATCATCAGGGCCACCGACTCGGACTTCTGGCAGTAGGTCTGGGTGGGCGCCAGGAACTACGAGCTCGAGAACCCGGGCAAACTGAAGGTCACCCTCTACGGCCCCAAGTCCCAGGCCGATATCGACAAGCAGATCGCCATCCCCGAGGACGTGATCGCCAAGAACCCCAAGTGCATCGTGATGGCCTCGACCAGTTCCGATGCCCCGGTGGCCGCCTTCGAGAAGGCCCGCAGGGCGGCACCAAGATCGTGACCATCGACAACAAGGTGAAGACGGACGTCGAGGCCTTCCTGGCCACCGACAACATCAAGGGCGGCTCGCTCGCCGCCGACAAGCTGGTCGAGGGGCTGAAGGCCAACACGTCCGCGCTCCAGGGCAAGGTTACCCTCATCTCGGCCATGGCCGGCATCCAGGTGCTGGCGTCCCCCGGGATCAACCCTTCACCGCGCCGAAGGTCAATCCCCGCACCAGGTACTTCTGGAAGAAGAGGGTGAGCAGGATCCCCGGGGTGATCGCGATGAGCGACAGGGCGGATATCTCGCCCCAGGGGATCTGGTGGCCACCGGTCATCCCGGCGAGCGTGATCGGCAGGGTCTGCGCGTGCGAGCGCGTGAAGATGAGGGCGAAGAGAAACTCGTTCCAGGAGAAGATGAACACGAACAGCGCCGTGACCGCGATCCCCGGCACCGCTAGCGGTAGGATGTACTTCCAGAAGGCGTGCAGCCGCGAGTAGCCGTCGAGCAGGGCCGCGCTCTCGATACTCTGGGGGATCTCCTCGAAGAACCCCTTCATGACCCACACCGCGAAGGGCATGTTGATCAGGATGTAGGAGAGGAACAACACCGGATAGGTGTCCAGCATCCTCAGGGTCTTGAAGATGATGAACAGCGGCATCGTCGCGATCACCGGCGGGGCGAAGAGCAAGGACAGGACGAAGAAGCTCATGTTCTCCCCGCCCACCTTGAACCGCCCCATGCTGTAGGCCAACAGGACTCCGAACGCGATCACCAGGCCGGTGTTGACCACTGCCACCACCAGGCTGGTGGTCAGCGCCTGCGTCCCGCCGAAGACCGTCATCGCCCGGCCGAAGTTCGCGAAATTGAATTGACTGGGCCAGAAGACGGGGGGGTAGTGATAGAACTCGCCCTCCACCTTGAAGGCACCAATCCCTATCCAATAGACCGGGAAGAGGAAGATGAGCAGGAAGATGAGGATGAGGGCGAAGCGCAGCACGCCGAGGAGCGTCCGAATGCGCTGCCGCCGGGCGAGATCTTCCCTGCGCAGCTCGGTGGTCGTCATGATGGCGTGCCTTCCCTGCGGTTCATGACCAATCGGATGAAGAGCTTCGCGATGATGGTGATGATGATGAGCTGGACGACGGCGATGGTCGCCGACATCCCGACGTTGAAGTTCTTGAAACCGATGATGTAGGTGAGCACGCTGAGGGTTTCCGTCGCGACGCCGGGGCCTCCGCCGGTCAGGATCTGCACCGGATCGAAGACCTTGAAGATGAAGATGATCCTCAACAGGATCACCAGCGTAAACACCGGCCGCAGGAGCGGCATGGTCACCCGCCACAGGGTCTCGCTGGCGGAGGAGCCGTCGACGCTGGCCGCCTCGTAGACCTGCTTCGGGATGGCCGCCAGGCCAGCCAGGAGGACCAGGGTCACGAAGGGTGTCCATTGCCAGGTGTCCATCAGAAGGATGGACGCCATGGCGAGCGCCGGTTGCGCCAGCCAGGCCTGGGGGCTCACGCCGACGAGGCCCAGCACGTAGTTCAAGGGCCCGAACCGGTCGTCCAGGATGATCTTCCATTCGAAGCCCGCCACGACCGGCGTGATCATGACGGGGATGAGGAATAGCGCGACGACGATCCGGCTCCCGGGGAACTTCTTGTTCAGCAAGAGGGCGATCACCAAGGCCAGCGCAGACTGGATCGGTATCCCGATCACCATGATGATCATGCTGTTCAGGAAGGCGTTCCAGAACCGGTGGTCCGCAAAGAGGGACCCGTAGTTCTCGAACCACGCAAAGCGTGGAGGCACCGGCGTGGCGAGGGTCTTAAGGAAGAAGCTGTTGAAGAACATGTAGACCAGGGGGCCCACCACCAGCAGCACGAGGACCACCATGCCGGGGAGCGCGGTGAGACGCGCGAACCGCTTCTGGCTCGCCTCGATGGCCATGACTCTTTCGGTACCTGCCATGCTGGGCCCCCGGTCGAGAGAGGCGGGCGCCCGTCACGAAGAGTGGCGGGCGCCCTTCCTTCCTGGGATCTCAGTCCTTCCAGAACCCGTGCTTCTTCCAAGCCTCGAGCATCGCGTTGTAGATCTTCTTCTGCCGCGCGGGGTCCAGGCTCTGCGTGATCTTGTCCCAGCTCGCCGCCGCGGTGTTGAGGGCGGCCGCCGAGTCGGAGGCGCCCGACAGGGCGCTCGTCACTGCGACATCAAGAGCGTCCAGGTATTCGGCGGAGCCGGGGATGTTGATGTCGGGGAAGATGTGGTTCAGGTTGTCCTTCACCACCGCCAGGTAGTTCTTGGCCTCCGCGGTCGAACCGAACTTCTCGAAGGCCTGCGTGTTGTCGAACTGGGAGATCCGGTAAGGGTCCTCGCCCGTGTCGTTGGAGGTGACGCTACGGATCCCGAGGTCAAGGCTGAGCATGGAGGCGACCCAGAAGGCCTCCTTCGGATGCTTGGTGGTGGTGGGAATGGCGATGACCCGACCGACCGGCGCCGAGGCGCGGAAGTAGATCGACCCGTCGGGCTGCCGGACGCCCGGCATCTGCGAGATCCCCGCGTCGTGGACGATCTTGGAGAGCTTCGGGTCGTTCGCCTTCTTCCAGACGTCCGACCACTGGATCATGGTGGCCACCCGCCCCTGCAGGTAGGCGTTCATCAACTCGGTGTAGCCGTAGTTCATGACGTCGGGGGGACAGAACTCCTTGAGCTTCTTCTGGATGTTCAGCGCCTCGACGCCGGCCGCGGCATTGATCTGCGGCTTCATGTTCTTGTCGAAGTAGGCGCCGCCGAGAGAGCCGAAGATGTTGCCCCACCAGGCGTAGGCGAATCCCCGCGCCCCGAGGAAGGCGAAGCCGTAGAAGTCCTGGTCGAGCGTCTTGCCGGCGAGCTTCTCGCCCTTCTTGCGGGTGAAGAACTGCGCGACCTTGGCCAGGTCGTCCCAGGTCTTGGGGACCGCTAGCTCCTGGCCGAACTTGGCCTTGAAGGCCGCCTTCTCCCCGGCGTCGCTGAAGATGTGCTGCATGTAGTACAGGTTCAAGATGTCGCCGTCGTACGGAAGGGCGTACGTCTTGCCGTTGTACATGTCGTAGAGGTCGCGATAGGCCGGCACTACGTCATCCATCTTCGGGTTGTGGATGGAGAACAGACCGTCGAGCGGCTGGATGTACCCGAACTCGGCGAACTCTCCCATGTAGGCGGGATAGAAGATCACCACGTCGTAGGCACCGGTGCCGCCGACGAACTCGGTCTTCAGCTTCTCGTACACCGCGGTGAACGGCACGCCGACGATCTCAAGGTTTATCCCCTTGGCCGCCGCCAGCGGCTTCAGCCACTCCACCGGCGTGAGGTTCTGGCCCTGGTCGCCGTAGACCGTGAGCGTGACTTTCTCCTCGGCAACGGTGCCCTTCGCGGCGAACAGCAGTGCGGCCGCAAGGAGCAACGGGAACCTGGTTCTTCCGTACATAGCGCTACCTCCTTTGCTGGGAGTCCACTTCACTCTACTCGCTCGTGCTAGTGGCCTGGGGTGATGCGATTGGAGGTCTGGGTGTCATAGAAGAGGACCTTGTCCGGCTCGAAGGTGAAGGCCACCGGTTCGTCGAGCGCGAGTCGAAGGCCGGCCTCACCGATCTTGAAGACGAGGTCACCCGCGCCGAGGCTGATGGAAGCCAGGGTGAAGTCCCCCAGGGTCTCGAAGGTGTGCACCCGCCCGCTGATGAGCCCCGGCTGCCCGCTGGCGGCGAGCACGACGTTCTTGGGCCGGATGCCGATGATGAACCTCTGCGCCGCGGGGAGGACGGTGAGACCGAGGTCCCTCGCCGTCACCTGCTGGCCCCCGATGAGGAGAAGATCCCGTCCGCCGTCCTGCAGCCGCTCGACGGGGAAGGTGTTCATGGCGGGCTCCCCGACGAAACCGGCCACGAAGAGGTTGGCGGGGGTGTCGTAGATCTCCTCGGGGGTCCCCACCTGCTGCAGCTCACCGTCGTTCATGACGATGATCCGGTCCGACATGGCCAGCGCTTCCAGCTGGTCGTGGGTGACGAAGAGCGCCGTGAGCTTCTTGAGCTTCTGCACGCGGCGGATCTCCCCCCGCAGCATGGCCCTTTCGCTCGCATCGAGGTGGGACAGCACCTCGTCCAGGAGGAAGACCGAGGCGGGCCGCACGAGCGCCCGGGCGAGGCCCGTGCGCTGCTGCGCGCCTCCGCTCAGGCTGGCGGGACGCAGGTCCTTGTAGGTCGCGATGCCCAGCGCATCGCACATGGCGTTGACCTGCTGTTCGATCTCGTCCTGTCGCTGCTTCCGGATCCGCAGGGGGTAGGCGATGTTCTCGAAGACCGTCAGGTGCGGGTAGAGGGCGTACGACTCGAAGGCCATCGCGATGTTGCGGTCGCCCGGGACCAGCTCGTTCACGCGGATACCGTCGATCAGGATCTCTCCGCGCGAGACCTTCTCCAGACCCGCGATCATCCTCAGCGTCGAGGTCTTGCCGCATCCAGAGGGCCCCAGGACCGAGATGAACTCTCCGTCCTGAATGGTCGCTGAGATCGCCTTCACCGCCTCGAAGCCGTTGTCGTAGACCTTCCAGACTTCCTTGAGCTCCACGGTCCCCATGCTAGGCCCTCGCCCCAATCTTCTCGCCGGTCTCGCCATCGAAGAGGTACAGGGCCCGCGGGTCCACCCGGATGTACACGCGCTGGTTGATGTCGAAGCGCACGTCGCGGGGCGTCAGCACCTTCACTAGGTTGTCGCCCACCGTGACGGAGTAAACCTTCGAGTCCTCCATCAACTCCGACACGTACACCGAGCCTTCGATGCAGTTGTCCCCGTCCTGGGCCTGGAGCGCCGCGTCGAAGTGGCGGAATCCCAGCCGCACCCGCCCGTGCGCCGGAGCATCCGGCACACCCCGCACCAGCATGGTTCGCTCCCCCTTGCGGAGGGATTGCCCGCCCTGCTCGGCCTTGACCTCGTCGAAATCGACGAGGTTCATGGGCGGCTCCCCCAGGAGCGTGGCGACGAAGACGTTGCGGGGTCGGTAGAAGACCTCGTCCGGGGACCCGATCTGGACGACCTTGCCCTTGTTGAGGATGACCACCGAGTCGGCCAGCGCGAGGGCCTCCCGATAATCGTGGGTGACGTAGATCATCGTCTTGCCGAGATCCTTGTGGACGCGCTTGAGCTCCCCCCGGATGCGGTGGCGCAGCTTGGCATCCAGGTGCGCGATCGGCTCGTCGAGGAGATAGATCTCGGCATCCCTGATGAGGCACCGGGCGAGAGCCGTCCGCTGCTTCTGCCCCCCGCTGATCTGCGATGGAAGCTTCTCCAGGTGTTCGCCGATCCCGATGAGCTTCGCCATCTTTCGGACGCGCGCGTCGACCTCTTCGCGCGCGACCCTCCGCAAGCGGAGCGGGGAAGCGATGTTCTCGTAGACCGAATAGGTCGGGTAGAGCGCGTAGTCCTCGAAGACCATGGAAACATTGCGGTCTTGCGGTACGATCTGCCGAAGGTTCTTCCCGTCGCGGAGGACGTCTCCGGAGGTCTCCTGCAGTATGCCGGCGATGATCTGCAGGGTCGTGGTCTTCCCCGCCCCGGAAGGCCCCAAGAGCACGGTGAAGCTTCCCTCCGCACACGAGAAGCTCACCTCATCAATGCCTTTGACCTTGGGGTACTGCTTCGTGAGGTTTCTGATCTCGAGGAACGCTGCCATCTCCTCAATCCCTTGACGAGTCAGAGGATTCTTGCGCAGCAGATGCCGAGAATCATGGCCCGAGAATGTTGGTTTGGATGAGGTGCGCGCATGTTTGGCGTCTGCTCGCAACCGTGCTGCTTGGGAGATTTGGTCGGCGAGGGTACACGAGATTCGCCTCGGTAAGCCCAATTTCTGCAACTTGGTGGCGGATCCAGTCTTTTCGGGCATTTAGTCGCCGGGGCCGCCATTTCGGGGGAAGTGCCTTCGAGAGGTTCAGAGAACCGCTTCCGACTGCCCGCACGGTCCGGCAACAGGAGGAGCGAGCCATGGCGCACCCCTTAGGGGAGCTCATCGCCTCGGCGGACGCGGCCATCGTCGGGGAGGACTTCGACGCCCTCGTCGAGTTCTACACCGAAGACGCCGTGCTCGTCGTGAAGCCGGGCATGACCGTCAAGGGCAAGCCATCCGGCGGGCGTTCGAGGCCATCGCCGCGCACTTCGACCACAGCGTGCAAGTCCGGCAGGCGAGGATGGTGGTCCTGGAGAGCATCGACACGGCCCTGGTGCTGGCGCAGACGGTCGTTTCGGCGAGGAACCTTCCCGCCGCCACTCGTAAGGCGACCTACGTCTTTGGCAAAACCGGCGGCGAGTGGCGCTGCGCGATCGATAACTCCTACGGCGACGAACTCTTGTCGGGTAGCAGCTTCCCTGACGCGGAGGGCTGATTGCATGCCCACCACTGGAACGGCCACCCAGGGAGGGAGGGCCACACGGGGCACGAACGCCATGCCTACCAGGACCGAGCAGGGTGTCGAAGCCGGAGCGCACCCGAGGCCCGAGGCCGTCCACGCCTTAGCCGCGGCCCGGGCCGACGGGGATCGCCCAGCGACCCCTCTTCGCCGAAGGCTGCTCGGCCTCGCCCTCCTGGCCTCTGGTGCCGGGTGCACGGGTACCGGCGGTCGCGCCGCACCGACGCCGGGGGTGTCGACACCGACGGCGAGCTACCCTGCCCCGATGCCGGCGCCGGTATCGTTCCTTACCGGTGCAGCGCACCCTCCTGCGCCCAGTCGAACGGCATCTGCAGCGTCCCCATGGGAAGCAGCTGGGGCGTCTATGACAATCAGTGGAACTGAGGGTTAGGTTCCGGCGAGCATTGTGGTCCGGAGAGGGCAGCAGGTGGTACGCCGACTCGGACCAAGCTGCCGGGAATATCGCGGTCCTGTCCCATGTGAGCACCCAGGTGAACTACGACGGCGTGCCCCTCAGCGCTTTTCAGCGCCATCACGAGCACGCTCAGCGAGGTGAGCCCGCACGTCGGCGATTACAAGGCCGCCTATGACGTCTTCTTCAATCCGGGCAACCAATGTGAGGTCATGGTCTGGGACAACTACAACCAGACTCCCGCAGACTCCCGGTGGCGGCTGGCACTCCATCGCGTCGGGCGCCTCGATGGGCGGCGGCGCGTACGTCGTCTACCAGAGCGGAATGCCACCATCGAACCGCACTGGCTCCCGACGAACGCCGCCCTGGAGCAGATCTGACGGCGCGAGGCCTCGTGGCCGCCTCGAGCGTCCGCAAGGACAATGAACGGGAGCGTCGAAACGCTCCCCGTTTCCATCCGTTCAGGCCCGTCCCTTCAGTGGCGGAGCTCGGGTTGGTCGCTCGGCGGAGCAGGCGGCACCCCAGCGGTCGTTCGCTGCGCGGGCACGGTGCGGTAGCCACGGATCTCCGGGGGCACGCGCTCATCCACCGAGGCGAGTCGGTGCCGCTCGAGGGTCCTACCCACGGCTGACCCACCTACCGCCCCCACGAGACCCAGGATCGCGGCAAGTCCAGCCAGCGCCATCCCAGTCGCGGACGCCAGCTGCGGCAGGTCAGGCATGGCAGCGCCCGTCCGGTTGAACCCGATCGCGAGCACAGCCCCAGCCATGATGCTCATGCACCACACGGTGATGCCGTTCAGGTAAGGTCCGCGTAGACCCACGATGGAGGCCGTGAGGCACGTACCCGCGAAGACCGCCACGAGCGGAGTCACGATCACCCAGATGCCCGACAGGAGCTCGAGCCCCTGCGAGCCGGACGAATGAGCGCCAAGCCCAAAGGCCGCTCCGAATAGGTCAAGGACGATCGCCACCGCGACGGAAAGGAACGCCCCGGTCACGGCAGGCCCCCACTGAACCCGCTCGGCGTGGCGTCTCGTCATTGCTATCTCTCTCATTCAATACCTCACTTCCCTGTGCTGTCCGCACTCATGGTCACCACTCTCCGGGGGCTGTCAACACTCGCACGGCCGCTCCGGCGCACCGTGATCGAGGAACGGGGCGCTCAGGTGCCGGCAGCCGGTGCGTGCGTGCGTTCGCGGTGCGGCCTCGGCTCGCCCATTGTCGTAACACGCGGCCCATCCCCATCGGAGCCGCTACCCCGCTGCCGCGTACCCCTCAGGTGGCACCATCCTAGGAATGCGAGCCAGATGAGCAGCGTCGCTATACCCACGTCGACTGCGTACCAGGAGTCTTCCACCCGCAGGAGCATCGCCAGGACCCCCACGGCGAGGGCGGGCGGCATTCGGGCGCCCAGGCCTCGCTGGGCCGCCAGTATTCCCAAGGCCACGGCAGCGATCCCCCAGGGGGTGAGACCGAGGAGGCGATAGCCGAACTCGCCCAGGAACGAAGCGATGAGAGGCAACAGCACCACGGAACGGAGGCGCCCGTCGGACGTGCCAGGCTGAGAGAACAGCAAGTAGACGACCACGGCGAGCGGGGGGACGAGCAGGAACTCCGTCGGCTTCGAGCGCAGCGCGCGCGTGATAGCGTCGAGCGACGAGAGGATCACGGGAACGGCCACGAACGGGGCGAGGTCACCCGAGCGCCCTTCAGGCACCCGGGCCTCCAGACGGCCTCTCCGCCGCGTCCTCGCGCCGTGCGTGGCCATTCCAGCTCCTCGGGCCCCCCCGCCAATCGGGCGCCCACGCCCTACGATAGGCACTCTCTACGGTCGACGGCGCTCGCCACAGGCCTCCCGCCGGGGCTCCGAGGAGTTGGCCCGGTGGACCCCGCGATGAGGGAGGCGCCGCGAGCAGCTGGTCACCTTGCCGCCTCGCGGTGAAGCTCGAGTTCCAGGGCGTCGTCGCTACCTGCCCTGTCGGTCTGTGATCCAAGGCTTGAGCCGATCGCGACACGGTGGAGTCGGTAGGCCGGCACCGTCTCGAAGGGCGGCTCGCCCGACGAATCGCCGTTCCTCCGCGGGCGATGCCCTTCGAAAGCACCATCCGTGGAGTCGGCGTGCTCGGGACGAGCCCGAGCTGGCCCGACTCTCGCTCAGCTGCGACAGCCAGACTCGTTCCCGGCGTCCACACCCGCCCTCCTCAAGACTCTGGAGGTTTCTGGCCCGATCTGGCGCATGCTCTCTCTGAGCGGAGGCGTCGGCCCCTTCCCAGGGCGCTCGCTGGCAGAAGGCTCCCGAGGACCGCTCGCCACGGGTCGGTGGCCCGCCGCACTATTGCCCGAGCCCTCGGACATGGCTGCCTTACCCGGGAGGGGCAGCGTCGCCCCCGCCGGTGAGCGCGCGGTAGCGACGAAGCCCTGCCGGAACCTCTGAAAGATCGAAGCGCGGAACCATCCTGCGCCCTATGCTCGACGCGGTGAAGCAGCGGGGCCATCCGCTACCCCGAGTCGCGAGCGCCAGCCGGGTAAGGGTGGCCTCGCGGTTCAAGCGAGGGTGTCCGCATTCGGCGAGTCGAATCCTCAAGCGCCGCAGGAGCGCTTGGCCCGAGCGCGCCGCGCAGCCTCCTGCTACGTGTCCCCCGGCGCGCTCGGCCCATGAGCCTGGTCACCGTGCGCTCGACCTGGCAGGCCTCGTGCGACCAAGAAGGGGGGCGTGTCGATCCGGCCCTGGCCCGTTCGTCACCTCGTCGAACCCGCCGGAGGAACCATGAAATACCTGACGTTCATTCGCCATTCCGAGTCGTACCGTTCGTCCCCGCCCCCCGCGGCCCTGATGCAGGCGATGGGCAGGTTCGTCGAGAGGTCGCTCAAGGACGGAACCCTCGTCGACACGGGGGGGCTGCTCCCGAGCAAGGAGGGCGTTCGGGTCCGCCTCGCCGGTGGCCAGATCACGGTGACCGATGGGCCCTTCACCGAGAGCAAGGAGGTCATCGGCGGCTGGGCCATCCTCAAGGTGGCCTCGAAGGCCGAGGCCGTCCGCATCGCGACCGAGTTCATGGAACTACACCGCAAGCACTGGCCCGAGTTCGAGGGCGAGTCGGAGGTGCGGCCGATGTTCGAACCCGGCACGGGCCCCTAGAGGCGACCGCTATCGGGCCGGCTTACCCACCCTTTACCCACTGACTAGGAGTTGAGCCATGCGCGTGATGGTGTTCGTACCCGGAGACCAGAACTCGGAAGCCGGCAAGCTGCCGAGTCAGGAGCTCATCGCCAAGATGATGAAGTTCAACGAGGAACTGGTGAAGGCCGGTGTGATGCTGGCCGGTGACGGCCTCACGCCTACCTCCAAGGCCAAGCGCGTGAGGTTCTCGGGTCCGCAACGGACCGTGGTGGACGGTCCTTTCGCGGAATCGAAGGAGATC
>Ga0335081_10005791_pt1 | contig 19584 bp, 20 predicted proteins | sample Lox_Sample_35_FD_206713 | JGI IMG/M metagenome (GOLD analysis project Ga0335081, IMG submission 206713) | Soil microbial communities from Loxahatchee National Wildlife Refuge, Florida, United States - Lox_Sample_3.5 | ecosystem: Environmental > Terrestrial > Soil > Wetlands | place: USA... | reverse complement strand
CACGTCCCGTACACCTCGATGTCGCGGACGATGACCATCTCGTCGTGGTCCGCGTCGAAGACCGTGGTGAGCACGTCCTGCGGGCTCTGCCGCAGCCCGGCGAACTGCTCGGCGTAGGACCGGGCCACCCGCGCCGGGGTGTCGCGCAGGCCGTCCCGCTCCGGGTCCTCACCGATCGCGAGCAGGATCTCGCTGACCGCGCGCTCGATGCGCGGCAGGTCGAAGTCACCCCCGCCGACGGGTGCGGCGGCCGTGCCGTCCTGCGTCATTCGGTGTCGCTGGGCTCGGTGTCGCTGGGGGTGAAGCCGAACGACTGGCCGTTGGCGGGCAGCGCCATGTTGCCATTGCCCGCGCCGCCGTCGGCCGCGGCCAGGGCGAGCTCCTTGGGCGAGAGCACCGGCGGGCGGTCCGATGGCAGCCGCTTGCCGTAGCCGGTATACGAGCCGCGGACCGGTCGCTTCTCCACCGAGGCAAAGATCTCGAGCACCTCGGTCCTGGCCACCGTCTCCTTGTCCAGCAGCCGGAGCACCAGCGCGTCGAGCACGTCGCGGTACTGGACCAGGACCTCCCACGCCTCGTCGTGCGCCGTCTCGATCAGCCGGTGGATCTCCTCGTCGATCGAGGAGGCGATCTCGTCGGAGTAGTCCCGGCTGTGCGACATGTCGCGGCCCAGGAACGGCTCGCCGTCGCCGTTGCCGAACTTGCGCGCGCCCAGCCGCTCGCTCATGCCGTACTCGGTGATCATGCCGCGGGCGATCTGGGTGGCCTTCTCGATGTCGTTGGCCGCGCCGGTGGTCGGCTCGTGGAAGATCAGCTCCTCGGCGGTGCGGCCGCCGAGCAGCATGGCCAGCTGGTCGAGCATCTCGGCCCTGGTGACCAGGAACTTGTCTTCGGTCGGCAGCGCGCTGGTGTAGCCGAGCGCCCGGCCGCGCGGGATGATCGTCACCTTGTGCACCGGGTCGGCGTGCGGCATGGCGTGGCCGACCAGGGCGTGGCCGCCCTCGTGGTAGGCGATGACCTTGCGCTCCTTCTCGGACAGCAGCACGCTCTTGCGCTCCGGGCCGGCCATGACCCGGTCGATGGCCTCCTCGAGCGCGTCCATGGTGATCTGCTTGCCGTTGGACCGCGCGGTCAGCAGCGCGCCCTCGTTGATCACGTTGGCCAGGTCGGCGCCGGTGAACCCGGGGGTGCGCCGGGCGATGATGTCGAGGTCGGCGTCGGGCGCGATCGGCTTGCCGCGGGCGTGCACCTTGAGGATGCCCTTGCGGCCGGCCAGGTCGGGCTGGGCCACCACGATCTGGCGGTCGAAGCGGCCGGGACGCAGCAGCGCGGGGTCGAGGATGTCGGGCCGGTTGGTGGCCGCGATCACGATCACGCCGCCCTTGGTGTCGAAGCCGTCCAGCTCGACCAGCATCTGGTTCAGCGTCTGCTCGCGCTCGTCGTGGCCGCCGCCGAGGCCCGCGCCGCGGTGCCGGCCCACGGCGTCGATCTCGTCCACGAACACGATCGCCGGGGCGTTGGCCTTGGCCTGCTCGAACAGGTCACGGACCCGGGACGCGCCGACGCCGACGAACATCTCCACGAAGTCAGAACCGGAGATCGAGTAGAACGGCACGCCGGCCTCGCCGGCCACCGCCCGGGCGAGCAGCGTCTTGCCGGTGCCCGGCGGGCCGTAGAGCAGCACGCCCTTGGGGATCTTGGCCCCGATGGCCTGGAACTTGGCCGGGCTCTGCAGGAACTCCTTGATCTCCTGCAGTTCCTCGATGGCCTCGTCCGCGCCGGCCACGTCGGCGAACGTCGTCTTCGGCGTGTCCTTGGTGATCAGCTTCGCCTTGGACTTGCCGAAGTTCATGACCCGGGAGCCGCCGCCCTGCATCTGCGACAGCATGAAGAAGAACAACAAGAAGATGACCAGGTAAATGAGCGCGGTCGGGATCAGGTCGAGCAGCGCGTTGCTCTTCGGGATGTTGACGTTGTAGCCATCCTTCAGGTTCCCCTTGTCGACCTGCTGCTGCAGCTTGTTCTGCAGCTGCAGGCCCTGGCCGGAGACCCAGGAAGCCTCGAGCTTCTGCCCGCTATTGGTGGTGATCTGGATCGTCTGGTTCTTGTCGACGATCAGAGCGCTCTTCACCTGGCCGTTGTCGATGGCCGTGACGATCTGGGAGGTATCAACTTGCTTGTACGAGCTCCCGGAATTGGCATAGTCGAGCACGAAAAGCAACAGCAGCACCGCTACCGCGATTAGCAGCAGCGGTGCCCGGAAAAAGCGCCTTAGCTCCATCGATGAGCGGCCCCGTCGGCCCGGGGCCGTTCCCTCCTGACCAGCCTCACACTCCCGTCGACCGCCGGCGGGATGGCCATCCTTCAAAGCTCTGACGGTACACCGCTTGGTGCAACGCCTGGAAAGTCAACGCTCCCCTTGGGGGATTGTGTTCCCCTAGCCCCCGCCGTACACCGCCGGCGCGAGCGTCCCGATGAATGGCAGGTTGCGGTACCGCTGAGCATAGTCAAGGCCGTACCCGACGACGAACTCATCGCCGATGTCGAACCCCGTGTACCTGACATCCACGTGCATCTGAGCCGAACCGGGCTTGCGCAGCATGGCGCAGACGGCCAGCGACGCGGGCCCGCGCGACCGCAGGTTTCCGGCCAGCCAGGACAGGGTGAGCCCGGAGTCCACGATGTCCTCCACGATCAGCACGTGGCGGCCGGTGATGTCGGTGTCCAGGTCCTTGAGGATGCGGACCACGCCGGAAGACCTGGTGCCCGAGCCGTAGGACGAGATCGCCATCCAGTCCATCTGCACCGGCAGGTGCATGGCGCGGGCCAGGTCGGCCATGACCATGACGGCGCCCTTGAGCACGCCGACGAGCAGCAGGTCCCGGCCGGCGTAATCGGCGTCGATCTGGGCCGCGAGCTCACCGGTGCGCGCCCGCAGCTGGTCGGCGGTGATCAGCACCTGCTTCAGCTCGTCGCCCATGTCACGTTCGTCCAACGGGTCTCCCCCCGTCCTGCGGCACCACTGCCGTGAACCACACCTTGCCATCGCGGCGGCGGGCTCGCACCCCGCCGGGCAGGTCGACCCAGCGCTGCCCGCGCCACGCGGTAACCAGGGCATCGACCCGGTCCACGTGGCCGGCGGTGAGCGCCCCGTGCGGGCAGCCCGCCATGATCGCCGCGTCGCGCAGCACCCGGGCCCTGATGGCCCGGGGCAGCGCGGCCAGCCAGCTGGTGTCGAGGCCGGCCGGATCCGAGGCGCTGGCGCGGAGCTGTCCGCTTTCGGCGAACGCCAGGTCGTCGAGGCACTCGGTGTCGGCGCGCAGCTGGGACGCGGTGCGGGCCAGCGCCTCGGCTACCCCGGGGCCGAGGGCCTCCTCGAGCGCGGGCAGCGCCCGGTGGCGGACCCGGGCGCGGGCGAACCGGAAATCGGTGTTGTGCGGGTCCTGCCAGGGTGCCAGGCCCAGCTCGGCGCAGCCGGCGGCGGTGGTGCCGCGGCGCACGCCAAGCAGCGGCCTGCGGTACGGGCCGCGCCGCGCGGGCATACCGGCCAGCGACCGGCCGCCAGATCCGCGGGCCAGCCCGAGCAGGACGGTCTCCGCCTGGTCGTCGAGGGTATGGCCGAGCAGGACCGCGACCGCGCCGTGCGCCGCGGCGGCCTGGTCGAGGGCGGCGTACCTGGCCGTGCGGGCCGCGGCTTCCGGGCCCGACGCCAGCGCGGGCGGCGGAACGGTGACGGCGACGCTCTGCACCGGATCGAGTCCGAGGCGGGCCATCTGGGCGGCGATTTCCCCGGCCCGTTCGGCCGAACCGGGCTGCAACCCGTGATCGACGGTCACCCCGCCCGCCCGCAGGCCCAGCCGCGGCGCCACGAAGGCCGCGGCCGCGGCCAGCGCGAGTGAGTCGGCACCGCCGGAGCACGCCACCAGCACCAGGTCGCCGACGGTCAGGTCGGCCAGGCAGGCCCGCACCGCGCCGCGGACCTCGGCGACCGCGACGCCGGGACTCATGGCTACGCGCCGGATACGACCCGCTCCACCCACTGGTCCGGGTGGGCGAACTCTTCCCTGGCCGGCAGCGTTTCGGGGGACGTCCAGACCTTGTTGAAGCCGGTCATGCCGACCTCGTCCACGACCGCCTTGACGAAGCGGGAGCCCTCCGCGTACTGCTTCATCTTGAGGTCGATGCCGAGGATGCGGCGGATGGTCTGCTCGACCCGGCCGCTGGACCCGCGCCGTGAGTTGAACCGCTCCCTGATCTGCTCGACCGACGGCACCACCTGCGGCCCGACCGCGTCCATCACGTAGTCGCCGTGCCCCTCGACCAGCGTCATGACCGACGTCAGCCGGTCCATGATCTCCTTCTGCTTCGGGGTGGCCACCGCGTCGATCAGGCTGCCGCCGTCGCCGCCGCGCACCGCGCCCGCCATCGCGTCGGCCGCCGACCTGATCCGCTGCAGGATCGCCGCCGGGTCGAGCTCGGAGGCGAGCAGGAACTCGGTCATCTGGCCCTGCACGTAATCGCGCAGCCAGGGCACCGCGGTGAACTGCAGCCGGTGGGTCTCCTCGTGCAGGCATACCCAGCGGCGGAAGTCGTGCGTGTCGACGCCGAGCTCGCGTTCGACCATGACGATATTCGGCGCCACCAGGGTGAGCCGGCCCGGCTGCTCGCCGTCCACCGGGGAGGCCTCCGGCGGCAGGAACAGCTCGTACTGCCCGAGCACCCGGGAGGACAGGTAGGCCAGGATCAGGCCGGCCTGGATGCCGGTGACCCGCGACCCCACCGCGGTCATCACCCCGCCCTTGCCCGCGGCCGCGCCACCGGGCGCGCGCTCGCGGAGCTGTTCCACCAGGGGCTCGAGCACGACGCGGAACCCGTCCACGTTGGCCCGGATCCACCCCGGCCGGTCCACCACCGCGACCCGGCCCAGGGTGTGGTCGCGGGTGGCCGACATTCCGGTGACCTCGTAGACCGGCTGCTGAACGGCGCCGGCCAGGTCACGTAGCTCTGAGACCGTCCGCCTCGCCTCGGCCAGGCTCACCTGCGGCCCGGGCCTGGCCCACCGGGTTCCGGTGGAGATTGCGACGTCCCAGTCGATCATCTGCGTGCTGCTCACAGTCCAACGGTACGTGCTGCTGCCAGCGCCCGTAACCGGCAGCCGCAGTTGGCCAGCGCGGCGGCCGCCTCGTTGATGGCCTTGGCGGCCGCGCTGAGCATCGCCGCGGCCGGGATCTTGTCGGCCATGAAGGCGAAGATCAGCGTGGTCCCGGTCTTGTCGGTGGCCAGCCCGGCCAGGGTGGTCACCGTGTCCAGGTTGCCGGTCTTGGCCCGGATCGCGCCCAGCGCCGGGCCGCCGATGCCGGCGAATACGCTCTGCCCGGCCGACAGCGTGCCGGAGAAGCCCGCCACCGGCAGGCCCGCCAGGAGGGGGCGGATTCTCGGGGTGCCGGTGGCCAGCTGGAGCGTCTTGACCAGGGCGGCGGGCGCGATCTTGTCCTGCGGGGACAGGCCGCTGCCGTCGACCAGGTGCAGGCCGCCGGGGCTGATGCCGAGGTGCTTCAGCTCGCCGGTCACGGCGGCGGCCGCGCCGCTGTACGAAGCGGGCTGGTGGCGGGAGATCGCGACCTGGCGGGCCAGGTTCTCCGCGATCACGTTGTTGCTCTCCAGGAGCATCTGCTGCACGATCGCGGCCAGCGGCGGGGACTGGATGCTGGCCAGGGTGGGCGCGTTGTGCCTGGCCGGCTGTTCGGCCGGGGTTCCGGTGACGTGGATGCCGTCGGCTTCGAGGAGGGCGGCGAATGCTGCCGCGGCCATGGCGGCCGGGTCGGTGGTCCGGGCGCGCAGGTTGTAGGGATCGTCCGAGTCCTCGGGTGCGCCGGCGGTGGTGAGCCGGCCCTGGTCCACCTCGAGGGCGGAGATCGGGGTGACGTTGCCGGTGCTGACGTAGGCGGCGGGCCAGCCGGGGGCCAGGCCGGGGCCGGTGTAGAGGCCGTCGTCGTAGCCGAGGCTGACGGTGCTCCGGCCCTGGGCCCCGAGCGCTCGCGCGGCTGCTTTCGCCAGGCCGGCCAGCGTGGCCGGGCGGGGGTACTGGCCGGGCGGGAACGGGTGCACCGCGAGGGTGGGATCGCCGCCGCCGACCAGGATGAGGCTGCTGGCCGTGGCGCCGCGCACCACCTTGGTGGTGAACCTGGCGTCAGGGCCGAGCGCGGCGAGCGCGGCGGCTGAGGTCACCAGCTTGGCGGTCGAGGCGGGCGTCGCGAGCTGGTCCGGGTTCTGCGACCAGAGGATCTTGCCGGAGCCTGGGTCGGCGACCACGGCGCTTACCTGGGGTCCGAGGGCGGCCGCGGACAGCGGGCCGGCCAGGGCCGACCGCAGGCCGTTCGTGGTCGGCAGCGTCCCGTTCCGGCTGGCCGGGGCGAGCACGGGGCCGGCCTGGGTGACCGGTTTCGCCGCGACCGCGGGGATCTTGAGGGCGGCGAGCCGGGACGGGAGCATGCGGGCCACGGTGATACCCGCCGCCAGCGTGAACACGTTGATCATGGCGAGCGTCAGCACGGCCGCGAGCCGGGTGCGGCGCGCCATGACCTTGCCACCTCCCCGGACCAGCACTGAACAATGGAGTTAACCATCCGGACCGGCCGGGTGCGAACCAGGGTTTCGCCGGGTGGGGGGCTCATCTCGCCGATTGTCTACACATGATGTAGATAAAAGCGCACGGGGCCAGGTACCGGCATGCGGTAGCGTGGGCGGGGTTGCCACTCCGGGCAGCCAGGATTGGGGGTTTCCTGCCGGATGGAGAGCACTGTGCCTCGCTATCGCAGGGTCGTCGTCAAGCTCAGTGGCGAGGCGCTCGCCGGATCGGGGAGCTCCGGGGTCGACCCGGCCAGCCTGTCCCGGGTGGCCGAGGAAGTCCTCTCCGTGCACGATCTCGGCGTGCAGGTGGCGGTGGTCGTCGGCGGAGGCAACTACTTCCGCGGCCGGATGGCCGAGGGCTGGGGCATCAGCCGGGCCGAGGCGGACAACATCGGCATGCTCGGCACGATCATGAACGCGCTGATGCTCCGGGGCGCGCTCACCGCCCGGACCGACACCGACGTGCGGGTGATGACCGCGGTGCCGATCCACAGCGTGGCCGAGCCCTTCATCAGGCTCCGCGCCATGCATCACCTGGAGCGCGGCATGATCGTGCTGCTGGCCGGCGGCATCGGCCAGCCCTACGTCACCACCGACTACCCGGCGGTGCAGCGGTCGCTGGAGCTGGACGCCGACGCGCTGCTGGTGGCCAAGCGCGGGGTGGACGCCGTCTACGACAGCGACCCGAACGTGAATCCGGAAGCGGTCCGGTTCACCCGGCTGACCTATGACGAGGCGCTGGCGGCGGGCGTGCGCATCATGGACACCAGCGCGTTCGTGCTGGCCAACGAGCAGTCCCTGACCATGCACGTGTTCGACGTGGCCGCCGCGGGCGTGATGCGCGAGATCTGCGAGGGCGCCGAGCACGGGACGCGGATCAGCGTCAAGTAGGCAACCGGCCAGGCTCGTTCGGTATCAAACCAATGCGGCCTGGTCGTAGCCGGCCGACGGCGGGCCGCTGAACAGGTCGTGTGCCTGCGTCCACTGCCGGGTCGCCTCGAAATTCTCCCGGGTGTAGTCCAGGAAGACGATGCGCTCGCCGGTCCCGAACGCCCGCACGTCCACCTGGTCCCGGTACTTCTCCGGCACCGACCGCAGGTGGTAGTGCTTGTAGAGCTCGGGGCGCAGGTCGATCTCCATCTGCGCGCGGCGCAGCGCGGCCAGGTACTTGTCGATGTCGTCCTTGCCGGCCTGCGACCCGGTGACCAGGAACCCGATCATGAACGTGGCGTCCACGACCTTGCGGAACCCGAAGGCCTCGGCCACGTAGAGCGGCACCCCCCAGGCGGTGGCGGCCTGGACGCCGCGCTGCAGCAGCGCGTCGAGCCGCTCGTTCGGCGGGCCCTGGAAGGTGAGCCTCAGGTCGTCCGGGCCGAGCACGCCCTCCAGCGCCTGCACGGTGGCGAAGTGGCTGCCGGAGTGGTAGCCCACGCCGATCGGCACCCCGGCCAGGTCCTCGGGGCGGCGGACGGGCGACTCGGGCGGTACCACGACGGCGCACGGCGCCACCGAGTAGGCCGTCGTGACCAGCTGGCCGGACCGCTCGCCCGCCGCGGCGTTGGTGGCCCAGTGGCAGGCGCAGCTCACGTCGGCGCCGTCCCGCCCGGCCCCGAACGTCTCGAACGCACCGGTCCTGACCTCGCCGCCCTCGTCCCGCTGGACGGAGTGCATGCCGTAATCCCCGCTGTCCAGCAGGAACGTGTAGTCCAGGCCCTCGGCGGTGAAGAAACCCTTCTCCTCGGCGACCCACTCCTGCAGGCGGCCGTGCGGCATGATCTTGAGCGGCATGTACTCCTCCTCGAACGCGGTCATCCCAGCCTAACGCGCTGGCTTAGAGTCGCCTTATGGCTGAGCAACCATCGACCCGGGTGCTTCCGCACGAGCTGCCGGCCTCGCTGCGGGAGGCGGGCCTGGGCAACTGGATCCGCGAGCCGCTGGACGACGCGGTCGACCGGCGGCGGCGCATCATCATGCCGCCGGCCGTCTCGGTCCTCGGCACCCCGGCCCGCGGCCGCCAGGGCCCGCTGCTGGCCGAGGCGAAGCACCCCGACACGCTGTTCATGATGGGCGATAATCCCGAGCTGCCCACGATGCCGGAACACATGTGGCGGACGATGATCTGGCCGAACAACTTCCTGTAGGGCTAAAGTCCCGGCTCGCCGGGCCCGATCGCCCTGGCGACCGGGCGGCCGGCGCGGGAGCCTGCGAGCATGACGGTCAGCATGATGGCCGCGGAGACCGGGCAGTCCGCGTGCGACTGGAGTTTCCGCGCCGAGGGTGTCACCAAGATCTACGGCAAGACGCTGCGGGCCAACGACTCGATCACGCTCAGCGTGCGCCCGGGGGAGGTCTACGGCCTGCTCGGGCCGAACGGAGCGGGCAAGACAACGCTGGTCAAGCAGGTTATCGGCCTGCTGAAGCCGGACCAGGGCCTGATCAGGCTCGGTCCCTACGACCTGGTGGCCGACCCGGACGCGGCCCGCCAGCTCTGCTCCTACCTGCCGCAGGCGCCGATGCCCATCGACTCCTTCCGGGTGCGCGAGGCGATCGAGCTCACCGGGCGGATCCGCGGCGGCGGCCGCGCCGCCGTGCGGCGCCGGGCCGGAGAGCTGATCGAGGCGCTCGACATCGGCGACTGGGCCGGCACCATGGGCCAGCGCCTGTCCGGCGGGATCAAGCGGCTGGTCGGGTTCTCCATGGTGACGGTGTGGCCGGGGCGGGTGGTGATCCTGGACGAGCCCACCAACGACGTCGACCCGCTGCGGCGCAGGCTGCTGTGGGACCAGATCCGGCTGCTCGGCCAGTGGGGCTGCGCGGTCTTCCTGGTGACCCACAACGTGATGGAGGCCGAGAAGTCGGTGGACCGGCTGGCCATCATCTCGGGCGGCCGCCTGATCGCCGAGGGCACCCCCTCGTCGCTCAAGGCCGGCGACCGGGGCCACCTGCGGCTGCAGGTCATGCTGCGGCCGGACGCGGAGACCCCGCCGCTGCCGCCGTGGGCCCGTCACCAGGTCCGGGTCGGCCACAACCTCATCGCCACGATCGGCGAGGCCGACGCGGCGTACGGCATCGGGTGGGCCGCCGGGCTCATCGAGGGCGGCACGGCGGAGGAGTACGCGCTCGGGGCCACCACGCTCGAAGACGTCTACATCCGGCTGACCGGTCACACCTCGGCCGACGGCGAACGGACCTGAGATGGCCGCCGTCGCCGCCCCGCACCCCGCCACGACACTGCGCCGGGGCCTGCCGTACTGGCTGGCGAGCTACTGGGCACTGACCCGGTGGCACCTGGCGGGCCTGCGGATGTGGGTGATGGTGCTGGTAGTGATCCAGATCATGGCCGGCGCGGGGTTCGTGCTCGGGATCGGGCTGTTCTTCGCGCACATCCCGGCCATCGTCGCGCTGTACGTCTGCACCGGGGTACCGGTGATCAACCTGGTCCTGATCGGGCTGATCCTGGGACCGCAGCTGGTGGCGGAGCAGAAGCTCCAGCAGAGTTACGACTTCGTGCGGTCGATGCCGACCCCGCAGACCGCGGCCGCGATGGCCTGGTACACGGTCTGCCTGCTGGCCGGGCTCCCCGCGGTCGTGGTGTCCCTGCTGATCGCCGAGGCCAGGTACGGCATCTCGCTCACCGTCTCCCCGGCGATCGTGCCCGCCGTGCTGCTTACCGCGTTCACCGGGACCATGATCGGCTATGGCCTGGGGCACGCGGTGCCTAACCCCATGGTCACCCAGCTGGTGACCCAGCTGCTCGTCTTCGCGATCTTCGGGTTCACGCCCATCCTGTTCCCGGCGTGGCAGCTGCCGCACTGGCTCGCCACGCTCAACTGGTGGCTGCCCTTCGAGCACATGGCGGTCATCGTCAGGGACGGACTCACCGCCCACATGGTCACAGGCGTCGCCAGCTCCTACCTGATCGTGGCGGCGTGGGGCGGCATCGGCTCGGCCGCTGCGGCCTGGGCCCTGGGGAGGCGGGGATGAGCACGGAAGCGGCGGTCGAACTGGCGCGCACGACCCGCGCGGGAGCCGGGTACTGGGTGGCCAGCCTGCGTTCGATGCTGCGGTTCGACCTGACGCGGGCCAGGCAGTGGGCGGCGATGATGGTCATCATCCAGGTCCTGATGGGCGTGGGCATGGCGCTGATCTACGGGTTCTTCTACCCGCGGGTCAGCCACCAGACTGCCCTGCTCATCACCACCGGGACACCCACCCTGGCACTGATCCCGCTCGGCTTCGTCATGGTGCCGGCCAGCGTGGGCCAGCAGAAGCTGGAGGGGACGTTTGATTTCACCTGGTCCCTGCCGGTGCCGAGGAGCGCCCAGGCGGTCTCGACGTTCCTGCTGTTCACGGTGCTGTCATTGCCCGGCGCGGTACTCGCCCTGGTGGTGTCCGCGTGGTATTACGGTGTCACCCTGAGCGTCTCGCCGCAGCTCCTGCCGGCCATCGTGCTGAGCGCGGTGATGGCGGTCTCGGTGGGGTTCGGGATGGGGCTGATTATCGCCAACCCGCTGCTGACCAACCTCATCACCAACGCGCTCATGTTCGTCGTGCTGCTGTTCACGCCGATCGTCTTCCCAGCCAGTCACCTGCCGGAATGGCTGTTCGCCGTCGACCGGGCGCTGCCGTTCTACAACATGGCCGAGGTGATCAGGGCGGGGCTGACCACCGGGCTGGTGACCGACCTGGCGTCCGCCTACCTGATCCTGTCCGGCTGGACCGTGGCGGGCTGGGTCATGACCGCGTGGGTGGTGGGCCGGAGGCGCTAGCCGGATTTGGCGGCGGGCCCGGTGGCGGCGCGCCCGGTGGTGGCGAGCGGCCGTACCTTGGTCACCATGAGCTGGTTGAACTGGTCCCGCTCCTCGGAGTTGGGCAGATGGGCCGAACGGTCGAACCAGATCAGCTCCTTGGATGGCGCCTTGACCGATTCGAAGTACCGTTCGGCGATCTCGCAGGGGCATTCCCGGTCGTATCGCCCCTCCGCGAAGAAGACCGGGACCTTGATCTCCGGCACCGTCTGGAACAGGTCGACCTGGAGCAGCTCGGGCCACAGCAGCCGCATGGAGCCGAGGATTCCCCTGAAGTAGTTGATCCGGTCCGCCACGGTGTACTCGCGCGACCACAGCAGGTTCCGGATGACCAGCCCGGACGCCCCGTTCCTGCTGGAGTGGACCTCGCCGCCGAAGCGCGCGACGTAACGCCGCTCGGTGACGGTCTTCCGGCGCCAGTCACCGGCGTAAGGGGGCGGCCCGATCTGCTCCAGCGCCCTGATCGCCCGGCGGTCGCGGTGTTTCCTCGCCTGCTGGAGGGTCCACCGGTAAGAGGCCGCCTCGCCCTCGGCCATGTCGGCCACCTGGCCGATCCCGACGTAGCAGTGATAGAGCTCGGGGTAGCGCGAGACGGTCAGCGCGGCGATCGCGCTCCCCCACGAGTGCCCGGCCAGGATCAGCCGTTCCTGGCCGAACTTCGCCAGGAGGTACAGGGTCAGCTCCCTGGTGTCGGCGACGAACTGGTCGATGTTCATCCGGCCGGCGTCCCCGATGGCGCGGTAGGACTTCCCGGCGCCGCGCTGGTCCCAGTTCACGACCGTGAAGTACTTCTCGAGATGGCGCGTGTTACGCCGGTTCGACGTCAGCTGGGACGTCCCGGGGCCGCCGTGCAGGAACAAGACCACCGGGTTGGTGACGTCCTCCGACCGCTCCAGAATCCACTGATCGCAGTCCCCGATGCGGACCCTTTCCAGGGTGGCGAGGCCGCCCCTGCCCCGGGCCAGGGGTGTTCCCGCGGGGAGGACGGACCGGATGGCCACCAGGCCGCCGAGGCCGGCCGCCACGGCGAGGGCGCGGGCCTTCCTCCGCTGGCAGTCACGATTCTCTGTTCCCATGGCCTCACCGTGGCCGCGCGGCCCGCGGCGGGGAAGGGCCGATCGGCCCGATTCCTGATGGCTCTGGTCCCCGGCTATGAGCCGGCCGACGGTCCGGGACCTTCGGCGCGGCGGACGGGACCTGCGGCCGCTGCCGGGACCGTGCCCGGGTCACTGGACTGGTGTCATGACGGATCACGTTGTCATCGGCGACCGCGTTGTGCTCCCCCTCGGCTTTCGCGCCTCCCGGGACCGCCTGGAGGTCCTGGCCAGCGACGAGATACTGCTGCGGGCCTCCGAAGCAGCCTATGGCGCGGGCATCACTCACCTGGTGGCGGCGGCCGGCCCGGTCGCCGGCCTGACCAGGCTCGCCGGGGCTTACCTGGACCAGCTGACGGGCACAGATGGCTGCGCCCACGTCTCGCTCAGGTGGGAGGCCATAGCGGCTGACGGCAAGCTGTTCACGGCGCTGTGGGCCGACCTGATGATGGTCCCGGACGGGGACCAGAACACGGCGCTCGCGCTGGCGGGAGGCTTCCGGCCGCAGCCCGGCCCGGCCGGCGCCGGGCTGGACGAGGCGGTCCTGCGCCGCTGCGCCACGGTGGCGATCCGCAGCTTCGTGGCCCGGGTGGCGTGTGCGCTCTCCCACCCCGCGGGTACGGCGGGACCTGCCATCGTGCTATGACGACGGCGGCCTGACCTGGTCCACGGTCGCATCTGACATGCCCGTCCCTACTGCCTCGTGGGCGTGTCTAGCCGGGCGGCGGGGAGCCGGGCTGTGCCCGATGCGGATTCCTGACGGAGATCGCGCTTCCGCGGTTTGACGCGGCGCGCTCGGGCAAGCAGTACCTCGGTGAAGAGCGGCAACGGACACAGCGAAACCCGTCGTACCGTGATCGTCGCGGGCGTGGCGAACATCGTGGTCGGCCTGGCCAAGCTGGCGGCGGGAATCATCAGCGGGTCCAGCGCCATGCTCGCCGAAGCCGCCCACTCCGCCGCCGACACCCTCAATCAGGTGTTCTTGCTGACGTCACTGCGCCAGGCGGAACGCCCCGCCGACGATGACCACCCGTTCGGCCACGGCCAGGAACGATACTTCTGGTCGCTGCTGGCGGCGTTCGGCATCTTCATCGCCGGTGCCGGGTTCTCGATCTTCGAGGGCCTGCTGTCCCTCACCCGCAGCCACCACGAGAATCCCCTGGCCGCCTACGTGACGCTGGCGGTCGCATTCGTCGCCGAGGGCACCTCGTTCGTCCGCGCCTTCTGGCAGGTGCGCGGCGAAGCCGGCGGCCGCAGCGAGGAAGTCCTCGGCCACGTGAAATCCAGCCCCGACATCACCGTCAAGGTGGCCCTGTTCGAGGACAGCGCCGCGATGGCGGGCCTGATACTCGCCGCCCTGGGCGTCGGGCTCGGCCAGCTGACCGGCTCACCGGTCTGGGACGGCGCGGCGTCCATCGCGATTGGCGTGCTACTCGTGGCCGTGGCGATCAAGCTCGGGATGGACAGCAGGGAACTACTCATAGGCCGCGCGGCCAATTCCGAGGTGCAGCAGCTGATACGCGAGGAAATCGAGGCCCAGCCCGGCGTGGACGCGCTGCTGGAGTTGCGCACCATGCACATGGGGCCGGATAGCCTCATCGTCGCCGCCCGGGTCGCCCTCGACGACGAGATGGGAGCCGACCAGGCGGAGGACCTCGCCGACGAGATCGACCACAGGCTGTCGGAGAAGCTTCCGCTGCAGCTGAACGTGTTCATCGACCCGACCCAGACCCGCCAGCCGCTCCAGCCGCTCCAGCCGCGACAGTCCGGGGAGTAGGAACACTGTCACGGCCGCACCGAGCTTGACCTGGGCTTCATCCGCGGCGGGTGATGTGCGGCCAGCGACGGCCCGCGAGTGTCGTGGGAGCGGAGCTGGGAGGCTTGTGTGAGTGATGATCTGGCGGCGCTGGCTGCTGACGCCTACATCTACGGATTTGCGCTGACCTTCGACCTTCAGCAGGTCAGCCGCTTTACCCGCGAGGGCATGGGGTCACTCACGGCGGCGCCCGCCAACATCTTCAGCCACGCACTGAAGCTGGCCGGCCCGGACGACCGGTTCGTGTCGATCAATAACGACACCATCTACTCGGTCGCGCAGATCGATGTCAGCGGCGGCCCGGTGCTGCTGCGAGTCCCGGACACGGCCGGGCGCTATTACGTGCTGCAGTTCGTCGATGTGTGGACCAATAACTTCGCCTACGTGGGCCGCCGGGCGACGGGTACCGCGGCCGGGGCGTTTCTGCTGGTCCCGCCGGGATGGCATTCAGACACGCCTGCCGGAACCCAGGTGATCGAGTTCCCGACGACGGCGGGCACGATCGTGGGCCGCTGGGCGTGTGACGGTGAGGCCGACCTAGCCGCGGTGCGAGCCTTGCAGAACGGGCTGTCTCTCGAACCGCACGGCAGCCCGGCGCCGCTGAAGGGAATCCCGGCCCCGGCCGCTGTCCCCGCCGGGCTGGCCTTCTTCGAGCAGATGCGGACCTGGATGCAGGCCTTCCCGCCGTCCGGCCCTGACCAGGCCTACCAGAAGCGATTCGCCCCGCTCGGCCTGCTGGAGGAGGCCTCACCTTACGCTGACTGCCCGCCGGAACTGGCCCAGGCGCTGACGGCAGGCGCGGACGCGGCCAGGCAGCAGATGGAAACCCTCCTCAAGGGAGGCAACCTGACACCGGTCATCAACGGCTGGATGATCTCCTTCCACATCTTCGACTACAACCTGGACCATCTCGGCCCGGGCACCCTTGATAACCCCGAGTGGAAAATGGCCGACCGCAAGGCGAGCTACCTGGCCCGGGCCCTGGCCGCCCGCGGCGGACTGTGGGGTAACCACGGCTACGAGGCCGCCTACCCGATGACCTACACCGACGCCGACGGGGACCAGCTCGACGGGCACAACCGGTACACCATCACCTTCGAGGAAGAACCGCCCGTCGGCGCATTCTGGTCTATCACCATGTACGACCTGCCCGACTTCTACCTGGTCGCCAACCCGATCGGCCGCTACTCCATCGGCGACCGCACACCTGGCCTGCGCCGTGACGCCGACGGCTCGCTCACCATCGTGATCCAGCACGAGCAGCCCGCCGACACCAGCAACTGGCTGCCCGCCCCAGCCGCGCCGTTCCGGCCGATCATGCGCCTGTACCAGCCGGAGCCCGCCGTGATGGACGGCACCTATAAGATCCCGGCCATCACCAAGCTGGCGACCTAGGCCAGCCGTCGGCAGCCGGCCCGAAAGCACCGGTGCGGCTGGCACCGTCCGCCATCTCGGCCCGGCTCCATGCCAGTCGCTCCTGGACTAGTTGGCGGCTGTTATGTACCTTGACGGTTACGTAACTAGCTTGGTACATTCAACCCATGGAAGCTGCCCTGCGGGCGCTGGCCGACGGGAGCCGGCGGACGGTGCTGGACACCTTGACCCGCGGCCCGGCCACCGCAGGCGAACTGGCGGCACTGCTGCCGATCGCCCGGCCGGGGGTATCCCGGCACCTGCGGGTGCTGCGCGAGGCGGGGCTGGTCGAGGTGCGCCAGGAGGCGCAGCGGCGGGTCTACAGTCTGCGCCTCGAGCCGCTCGCCGAGGTCGATGACTGGCTGGGCCGGTACCGGGCCTTGTGGGAACAGCGGCTGGACGCCCTGCACACCGAGGTGGCCCGGGGGAAACACGAACGAAGGAGCACCACATGACCAGCAACGCGGCCGCGGGCAACCGCATCGTGGGCACCCTGCGCACGGCGGACGGCCAGGGTGTCGTGCGCATGGAGGACCGTTTCGGCACCGATATCGACGACCTGTGGTCGGCGCTCACCGATCCCGGCCGCCTGGCTCGCTGGCTTGGCGAGTTCGAGGGCGACCTGCGCCTGGGCGGCGAGTTCCGGGCGCGCTTTTTTGCCAGTGGATGGGAAGGTACCGGGCGGGTAGAGGTGTGCGAGCCCCCGCGGCACTTGCTGGTGACGACCACGCACGACCGCCAAGCCGAAGCGCATGACATCGAGGCCACGCTGACCGCCGACGGCGACCACACCATCCTGTTCCTTGAAGAACGGGGCATGCCCGTAAACCTGCTCGCTGCCTACGGAGCCGGGATACAGGTCCACATCGAAGACCTCGCCGCCCACATCGCCGGGCGGGAGCGCTGCGACGCCGACGCGCGATGGCAGGAGCTGCAGCCCGCCTACGAAGCCCTGGCGTCCAAGCTCGGCTAGACACAGGGCCGCCTGGGTGGCGCAAACTCGTTTGCGCCGCCTTCACGGCTGGCCGACGATAGACACCGATGAGCGCAGTTTTGATCACCGGCATGTCCGGTGCCGGGAAGTCCACGATCGCCGGGGTGCTTGCCCGCCGGGGCCTGGCATCCATCGATGCCGACGGCGATCCTTTGCTCGCCCGGTCCGTCGACTCCGACGGCAACGTGGTGGACGACCCGTCAGTCCCGGACTTCGCCTGGCTTGCCCGGCATTTCTGGGCATGGGATCCGGCCCGCCTGGACGTACTGATCCGGACCGCTGTATCAAGCCGGCCCGCGGCACCCTCCGCAAGGAGGGCGGGGGGCCCGGATGACAAGCCCTCACGGGCTCGCGACGGCAAGGGAGGGGCCGGTCATGGCCGAAGCGATCGCGGAGCGGGTCAGGCGCTACATTCTCGACGGCAGCGATGAGGATCTCCGGCGGCTGCTTGGCGTCGCTGAGAGCACCCGGGAGATGGCCCGGTCTGCCTTCCGCAGGGTGGGCATGCAGGAAGGCTGGCATGTCATCGACTGCGGCTGCGGCCCGATCGGGGGGCTTGCCGTCATGGCGGAGATGGCGGGCGCGGCCGGGCGGGTGGTTGGCGTCGACTTCAGCGACCCGGCCATCCAGCGGGCCCAGTCGGTCGTGGCGGCGCTGCAGCTGGGCAACGTGGAGTTGTTTGCCGGTGACATCCACGAGCTCGACGCGGCCGCGCTGGGCGGCCCGTTCGACCTGGCCTATACGCGGCTATTCCTGATGCACCAGCCCGACCCGGTACGGACCCTCAGCCAGGTCGCGCGCCTGCTTCGCCCTGGCGGCTGGGTCGTGGCGCACGAGGCGCTGCGCAGCCCGCCCCCGCGGTCACACCCCCACCTCGACGCTCTTGGCGCTTACTGGGATCTGGTGTACCAGGTGCTGGAACGCGCCGGGGGCGTGCCGCGCGGCGCCGTCGATGGCCTCGCGGGGTCGGCGCGGGCCGCGGGCCTCGACGTCGTCGCGGTCGACGGAAGCTTCGGGATCATCGATCCGGAGCTGGGCTTCGACCTGCACGCGGCCACCCTGCTGGCGGCGAGGGACCGTGCCGTCGCCTCGGGCATCGCAACCGGGCAGCAGATCGACGATCTGGTGAGTGATCTCCGTGCCGCGAAGGACGGCGGCTACGAGTGGGTCTCCATGCCGTTCTTCCTTGACCTGACCTTGCGCAAGCCGCTCGCGGCGTGAAAGCGCCGGAGCGCCAGGGTCGTCGCGACCTGCTGCTCAGCCGCTTGCTAGGCCGGACCCGGATCTCGCGCCACCATGATCGCAGGCTCTAGCCCGCCTGCGCCGACGGCATAAGCGGCCACGCCCAGCGGCCTCGTCCTCACATGCCCTGCCCGTTCGGCACCCAGACCCGGGAGCAGACAGCCGCACGTCAACCCGGCCGGGATCCCCCGCAGCCCCGGCGATCCGCCGAGCAGCGCCCAGACGACGCCCCGGTTCAGGCGGCCGCCGCGATCGCGTGCCGTTCGTGCCGCCCAGCACGCTCCGCCAGCGCCCCTTCCGGCCAGCCGGCGCCCCAGCCGGCGCGGCCACCCCGGGCCAGGTCGTCGACGCGCATGGCGAGCAGAATGGCACCATCCATCAGGAGGTCACGCTCAGCAGCAGTGATATCGCCCCGGTCCGCGTGCTCGCGGAAAGTCGCGCACACATGCTGGAGGGCCTCGTCAACGGTAAGCACGGTAATCACAGTTCCCACCTCCACCTCAGGCATACCGCCAGGAAAGCCGGGCCGGGGCAGGGGCTTTAGTCCTCACTGTGGCCAGATCCAGTCCTGGTCCTCGGCGCGTTCGCCAGCCGCGGGACCAATGACCCTGCCGGCGGGACGAACCGCCCCTTAAGCCCGGAAGCCGGCGCTGGTGCCATGAGCGCGGAGGGAAGCGGCGACTCGGCGATCGTGGCGATCCAGTATTCCTACCTGCCGTCCTGGATCTCCTACCTGGTGGATCAGTCCAAGGCCCGCGACGCGGGCCGCGCGCTGTTCGACGCGGTGTACGGCGCCTGGACCCAGATCCCCGCCGGCCAGCGCCCCCGGCTGTACGTGGCCGGGGAGAGCCTCGGGTCGTTCGGCGGCGAGACCGCCTTCAGCGGCGAGTGCAGCATGGCCAACCTCACCAGCGGGGTCCTGTTCGCCGGGCCGCCCAACTTCAACACGCTGTTCCGCGAGTTCCGCGACCCCGGCAGCCCCGAGGTCCAGCCGATCTACCAGCACGGGCGGATCGTCCGGTTCTCCGAGCTCCTTCCCTGCTCCCGACCGGGCACGCAGCGGCTCACCAGCGGCGTAGGCTGACCGGGAGGTAACAACACCGGCCCGAGTGTTGACGAAACGCAGGATGCCTCAGCGGGCGGGACCACATGACCGGTACGACAGGTGCACCGGGACTGCCCGGCGGGTGAGCGCCTGGTCGTCGTCTCGCCGGGCTAGCTGGGGGACGGCATGCGGAGCAGGCTGCGGAGCAGGCGCACATGATCCTCGCTGTGGTCGCTGCCCGGGAGTCGGCTGAGACGTTCGCCGGGTTTATGGATCACGTTGCCCAAGGCTTCGAGGCACTGGGAGCTGCGATCCTGGTAGTCGGCGTGATCTGGTCGTTCGTGCTCGCGGCGGTGGCCGCGCGGCGATCCGGCTGGTCGGCAAAGGCTTACCTCGTATTGCGCCAGGCATTCGGCGGGACCCTGCTGCTGGGGCTGGAAGTCCTAGTCGCCGCCGACCTGGTACGGACCGTCGCGGTCGCGCCTTCTCTCGACAATGTCCTCGTGCTCGGGCTGATCGTAGTGATCAGGACGTTCCTGAGC
>Ga0335081_10005790_pt1 | contig 19584 bp, 19 predicted proteins | sample Lox_Sample_35_FD_206713 | JGI IMG/M metagenome (GOLD analysis project Ga0335081, IMG submission 206713) | Soil microbial communities from Loxahatchee National Wildlife Refuge, Florida, United States - Lox_Sample_3.5 | ecosystem: Environmental > Terrestrial > Soil > Wetlands | place: USA... | reverse complement strand
GTCGGCGGCGTCGTGGTGCAGAATGCGACACTGCACAATTTCGACGAAATCGCCCGGCTCGGCGTTCGCATCGGCGACACCGTGCAAATCCAACGCGCCGGCGACGTCATTCCCCAGGTGCTCGGCGTCGTCGAGGGCAAGCCGCGCGGCACCAAGGAATTCCCCGTCCCGAAAAAATGCCCCTGCGAGCTGAAGACCGAGGTGGTGCGGGAAGAGACCGCGACCGGCGAAGAAAGCGCCGTCGCGCGCTGCACCGGCGAGTTCGCCTGTCCGTTCCAGGCCGTCGAGCATCTCAAGCATTTCGTCTCGCGCCGCGCCTTCGATATCGACGGGCTCGGCGAAAAGCAGATCGAATTTTTCTACGCGCAGGAATGGATCAAGGAGCCGGCGGATATCTTCACGCTGCCCGAGCGAAACGGGAAACTCGTGCTACGCGAGACCGGCGAGAGAATCCATCTCGAAGAGGTCGAAGGCTACGGCGAGACCTCGGTGCGCAACCTGTTCAATTCCATCGCGGCGCGGCGCGATATCTCGCTGGAACGTTTCATCTATGCGCTCGGCATCCGCCATGTCGGCGAGACAACCGCGGTCGCGTTGGCCCGCGGCTACGGCAGCTGGGAGGCCTTTCATGCCGCTTGCCTCAAGCTGGCCAAGGACGACACCGAGACCAAAGAAGAGATGGATGCGCTCGACCAGATCGGCGACACGGTGATCGAGAGCCTTCACGATTATTTCGGCGAGGCGCATAACCGCCGCCGCATCGAGCGGCTCGCCGCGCAAGTGCGCATCCGCGATGCCGAGAAGCCGCGCGGCGATTCGAAGGTGGCCGGCAAGACCGTAGTGTTCACCGGCACGCTGGAGACAATGACGCGCGACGAAGCCAAGGCCTCGGCCGAACGGCTCGGCGCCAAAGTTTCGGGCTCGGTATCGAAAAAGACCGATTACGTCGTCGCTGGCCCGGGCGCCGGCTCGAAGCTCGCCGATGCCAAGAAACTCGGCGTCACGGTGCTGACCGAAGACGAATGGGCGAAGCTCATCGGCTGACGTTATAGTCGTCCCATCAACGCCAGGATGATGACGATCACCAGGATCAAGCCCAGTCCGCCGCCGGGGTAATAGCCCCAGCCGGCGCTATAGGGCCAAGTCGGCAACGCGCCGATCAACAGCAGAATAAGAACGATAATCAGTATTGTTGAAAGCATGACGTCGCCTCGCTTCTGACCTGTCTCGGCAAAGCCGAAGCGGCGTGCCGATGAGCCACGGTCGCAAAATTCAAGCCTGCGAAAAAACGTCGCTCCCGGTGAAAAGTTCCATTGCCGCCATTTCGCGGCATTTGCGCGCCGAAGCCGCTGCAGCGGGATTTCAGTCGACCGCCAGCAGCGTCGTCGCCGCGGCGAGCCAGTCGCGGGTCGCGGCATCTAGGAACGGCGCCAGCGTCTCGCGCACGCGCGCATGATAGGCGGCGAGCCAGACGATCTCGTCGGCGCTCAGCAAGCGCGGCTCGATCAGCCGCACGTCGATCGGCGCCAGCGTCAAGGTCTCGAAGGCATTCAGCGGTTTTTCCGCTTCGGCGACCGGCGCGGCCTCGGCGACGAGAACCAAATTCTCGATCCGGATGCCGTAGGCGCCGGCGTGGTAATAGCCCGGCTCGTTGGACAGGATCATGCCGCGCTTGAGCGGCGCACCGCCAAGCTTGGAGATGCGCGCCGGTCCTTCATGCACCGAGAGATAGCTGCCGACGCCGTGCCCGGTGCCGTGATCGAAGTCGAGGCCCGCCCGCCACAGAAACTGCCGCGCCAAAGTGTCGAGCTGCGCGCCGGTGGTGCCGTCGGGAAATACCGCGCGCGCGATCGCGATGTGGCCCTTGAGCACCAGGGTGAAATTCCTCCGCATCTCCGCGCTCGGCGTGCCGACGGCGATGGTGCGCGTGATATCGGTGGTGCCGTCTTCATATTGGCCGCCGGAATCGACGAGAAACAGCTCGCCCGGCGCGATGCGGCGGTTGCTGTTGCGGGTGACGCGGTAATGCACAATGGCGCCGTCGGCCCCGGCGCCGGCGATGGTCGGGAACGAGACATCCTTGAGGAGCCCGGTGTCGCGGCGGAAGCTCTCCAAAGCCTCGACCGCATCGATTTCGGTCAACTGTCCGCTCGGCGCTTCGCGGTCGAACCAGGCAAGGAAGCGCGTCACCGCGACGCCGTCGCGCAATTGCGCGGCGCGCGCGCCCGCGATCTCGACCGCGTTTTTGACCGCCTTCAGCGGCGCGATCGGATCGCTGCCGCGCACGATCTTGCCGCCGTTGTCGGCGATGAGCCGCGCGATCGCCTCGGGACACGCAGCCGGATCGAGCCGCACCGCGCGCTGCGCCTTGCCGAGCGCGGCGAGATCGCCCGCGAAATTTTGGGGCGCGCGCACCTCGGCCAGCTCCTCGAGCCGGGGCCGGACATCGTTGCCGAGCTTGCCGCCGTCGATGTAGAGCGATGGCCGCCCCTCCTGCGGCACCAGCGCGAAAGCCAGCATCACCGGCGTGTGCGGGACATCGCTGCCGCGGATGTTGAACAACCAGCACACCGCTTGCGGATCGGAGACGACCAGCGCATCGGCCTTGAGTTTCCGCATGTCGGCACGGACACGTGCGAGCTTCGCCGGCGCGTCCTCGCCGGCATAGCGCAGGTCATGCAGCACTACGGCGCCGAGCGGCGGCGCCGGCCGGTCCCGCCAGCAGACATCGATCGGATTGTCGGCGACGGCCACGAGACTGCCGCCGGCGGCTTCGCAGGCTTTGCCAAGCCGCTCGGCGCCGTCGACGGTATGCAGCCACGGCGAATAGCCGAGCGTGGTGCCGGCCGGCAGATTGTCCTCGATCCATTGCGTCGGCGGGCGTTCGACCAAGTGTTCGATAGTAAACAGGCTGCTGTCGACTTCCTCGCCGGCCTGCACCGTGTAGCGGCCGTCGACGAACAGCACGGCGCGGTCGGCGAGCACGATGGCGGCGCCGGCCGAGCCGGTGAAGCCGGTGAGCCACGCGAGCCGCTCGGCGCACGGCGGCACATATTCGTTCTGATAGCGGTCGGCGCGCGGCACGATGAAGCCGTCCAGTCCGCGCCGTTTCAGCTCCGCCCGCAACGCCGCGAGCCGCGGCGCGCCGTCGCCGCGGGCGCCGCGATCCTCGAACGATTGAAAATGCGCCTCGAACATGCCGAGCAATCTAGGGGCCTTGCTGACATCGAGCAACTTCGCGGGCGGCTCATCTGCCGCGCTTGAGCACCAGCGTCGTCCAGCCGTCGAGCGCGATCCGCCGTTCAAGGCGAAACGCATGATAGGCGGCGAGCGCGGCGTTGGCCTGCGCGGTGAGAAGGCCGGACAGCACGACGCGGCCGCCCGGCGCGACGACCTTGGCGAGCGGCGAAGCGAGGCGCTGCAGCGGTTCGAGCAGGATATTGGCGAAGACCAGATCGAACGGCGCCCGCGCGCGAATCGCCGGCGCCGTGACGCCGGCCGCCGTGGCAAGGGTGACGAGCGGTCCGACGTGGTTGAACCTCGCGTTGACCCGCGCCACGCGCACCGCCGCGGCGTCGAGATCGGTCGCCAGCACGCGCAGATGCGAGACGCGCGCCGCGGCAATGGCGAGCACGCCGGTTCCGGTGCCGAGATCGAGAATGCGCGGCGCGGCTCTCCCGCCACGCGACGACTTGCACAACCGATCCAGCGCCAGGAGGCAGCCGCGCGTGGTGCCGTGGTGGCCGGTGCCGAAGGCCAGCGCGGCTTCTATCTCGATGCCGATGCGGTTCGGCGGAACGCCGGCGCGGTCATGCGCGCCGTGCACCATGAAGCGGCCGGCCGCGACTGGCTTTAAGCCGATCAGGCTTTCGGCAACCCAATCCTTCGCGGCGATCGTCTCGAAACGCAATGCTTCGGCCGCAGCGCCGCCGGCGATCGCCGCCCGAGCGCGCACCGCGTCCTCGTCAACCGCGCCGCTAAAGTAGAGCGTCACGCGCCATCGGCCCGCGCTGGCTTCCGTCAGGCCGACGGCAACATGATCGGCAAAACTCCCGGCAAACAGGTCGGCCACCCGCCGTGCCGACTGCTCGTCGGTTTCAAAGGTCGCAGTTGTCGTTTTCTGCAGCGGGTCTGACCCGATCAAAGGCATTGCACCGCCGATGGTTTGTGACGTCATTCCCGCAATTCGGTAGTGTCTTCAAACTGAGACACTACCCGCAATTCACAGGTTTGCGCACCGGCGCGGCTGACACAGCCGCTCGACCGCCTATTCGGTAGGTCTCAGTTTGAATTTCAGGCCCCGTAGCAGGATTGGCCTAGGTGGGCTACAATCGAGGCGAGAGAATTGTAATCCATGCCCCATATCCCCTACTTCAATGATTTTGAATACTGGCGGCAGCAAGCCGCAGAAGCCCGGGCTTTGTCCGAAAGGACGGACGACAAGATCGCCAAGGCAACGATTCTCAGGACGGCGAAGGATTGCGACAAGCTTGCCCTGTGGGCGGCAGTGCGCATCAAGGATGTGAAGGTCAGCTAGCTTGTGAAACCATTGCCGAGCGATGGCCCAACATCAAGCCGCCGAAGGGCGCCATTCTCTAATTTGCTCCCCATAATTAGCCACAAAATTTCAAACTAAAACTCTACCGCCTATTCACCGCATTGTCCCGGATTATTCCACCGGCTATCCACAATATTTGCTCGACCTTTTCACAGCTTTGTCAACGCGGCCATCAAGTTTCGGCGCTACGATCTCATCCGTTCTTGCCGGGAGCAATCGATGCGGCATTTCTTGCGCTATCAATCTGCGGCTGTCCTCCTTGCCGTTGTGGCGATCGCCGTCGGCTCAAATTCGCCAGGCGCCCGCGCGCAGATGGCACGGGCGGCGCCCGATTACGCCGCGCTGATGGCGGCACCGGACCGCAGCGACGCCGACCGCAATGCCGACAAGCGCCGCGACCCGGTGCCGTTTCTCAAATTCGCCGCGCCGCTGCCCGGCATGAAGGTGCTCGATATGGCGGCCGGCGGCGGCTATTCGACCGAGCTCGTGGCGCGCGCGGTGGCGCCTAACGGCACCGTCTATGCGCAGAACCCGCCCGATCTCGGCGATAAGCCCAAGGCGACGTTCGAAGCGCGGGCGAAAACGCCGGCGTTCAAGGACGTGGTCGCCGACATCCGCCCGTTCGACGATCCGATCCCGCCGGACGTGCACGATCTCGATATGATCACCTTCCTGTTCTACTACCACGACACGGCCTACATGAATGTCGACCGCGCCGCGATGGACAAGAAGATGTTCGCCGCGCTCAAGCCCGGCGGATATTTGGTCATCGCCGATCATTCGGCGCTGCCCGGCCAGGGCGTTTCGGTGGTGAAGACGCTCCATCGCATCGAGGAGACGACGCTGCGCCAGGAGATCGAGGCGGCAGGCTTCAAATTCGTCGCCGAGGGCAATTTCTGGCGCAACAGCGCCGACACCCACGACTTCCCGAGCTACAAGCCGAACATGCCGGTGGATAATTTCGTGCTCAAGTTTCAGAAGCCGAGTTCATAGTCGTCACTGCAGCTGATCCTTCACCTTCGCCATGCCAGCGTTGACGCAATCGTCGTCGAAACCGGGCGAGCCGGAGGCGCCGACACCGCCGACGACTTGGTCGCCGACCTTGATCGGCTGGCCGCCCGGAATGGCGATCACGTTCGGCAGCGTCACTTGCTGATGCGCCACCGAATTGGGGTCCTGCAGCTTCTTGGCGTATTCCGCCGTCGGCTGCTTGAAGGTCATCGCGGTATAGGCCTTGCGCCGGGCGTTTTCGACGGTGTGCGGCGAGGCATTGTCGCCGCGCATCTCGACGATGGTGGCGCCGTCGCGATCGACCACCACGGCGGACTCGGCCCAGCCTTTGGCGGCACACGCCGCGATGGTCTCCTCGGCGATGGTCTTGGCGATGCTCAGCGGCAGATCCTTGTGCATGATCAGCGCGGCGCCGGCCGGCGCGCCGTGCAGGGCGATGGCGGTGCCCGCGGCGGCCATGCCGGCAAAGCGGCGAACACGTGAAATGACGGCAAAGCGACGAATGAGCGACATGGTGCGAAATCCTCCCGCGCAAATGATTGCGCCCGCTGCGATGAACAGCGGACGCTTTCGACTATTCCATTGTTGAAAGGCGGGACTGCGACCGCGCCGCGGCGCCCGCTCAACAGCGCGTGAACGCGCTTACCACGAGCGATAGACCGGCGGCGGCTGCGGCGGATAACCGGGCGGCGTGTAATAGGTCCGCGGCTGGCCGTAACCTTGGCTGTAATAGCTTTGGCCGTAATACGGCTGCGGCTGCTGCGCATAATAACGCTGGCCGTAGGCTTGCTGCTGCTGGGCGTCATTATACGGCTGCGGCTGCGCGCGGTAATATGGCTGCGGCGCCGGGTAGGCCTGGGGTTGGCCGTAGCCGGGCTCGATCTGCATCGGCGCGTTCGCGGCCTCCTGGGCCTGCTGCGGCGGCGCTTGGCGGCTCGCCACCAGCGGCGCGCGCGGAATATGCCCGGTGATCTCGACCGCGGTATTGGCCAAGCCCTCCTGCTTCACCAGGCCGAACAGCACGGCGGCGTTGGCCGGCGACAGCCGCACGCAGCCGTGCGACACCGCCATGCCGAGGTGCGGGACGTCGTTGAAGCCGTGAATGGCGTGGCCCTCGAGGTCGAAGAACATCGAGTCCGGCATGAACGCGTCGTCGTATTCCTTGGAATGGTGATCGGCGTCCAGGCGGTTGATCTTGAAGCTGCCGCTCGGGGTGTCGTAGCCGGAGCGGCCGGTCGACACCGGCCAGACGTAACGCTGCTGGCCGTCGACCGCGACCGTCATGCGCTGGGTCGACTTGTCGACGTGGATCGCGATATTGGCGGAGGCCGCCGACGCCAGCGGCAGCGACAGCGCTGCAGCCAAAAGCGAGGCGGGAACCATGGTGACGGAATGCATGGTGACGAAGCGCATGTGATGCCCTGACAGGTCGGTCGCCCAACTCTTAGAAGTCTTTTGCCGGTCTTTGGTTCAAATCAAGTGGGTAATGCCGCCACCCGGCGGAATGGTGAATGAAATGCGGCGGGAATGGGCGACTCGTCATTCCGGGGCGCGGGCTTTCCCGCGAGCCCGGAAGGACAAGGTGTTAATGCCGCTTGAAATATTGCACCGCGCGCTCGTGCTTCTCAGCGGCGGCGCGGCTGGCGAAGGTGCCGAGATTGCGGCGCTTGCCGGTCTTGGGATTTACTTTTCGCGAATAGAGCCGGTATTTGCCGGAGGATAGCTTGCGGATCATGAAGAGGTGCTCCGTTCGTCAGCCTGCGGGCGCGCCGAAGGCGCGAACCCAATTCCATAACCACTGTGAGCGACGAAGCGTTCGAGGCCAAGAACAATTCGAGGGAAGAGCGATACGTATCGACGAACAATCTGCGACGAAAGCGAATCTTTGAGTCAGAGGCCCCTCCACCACGCTTCGCGTGGTCCCCCTCCCCCGCTATCGCGGGGGCGGATGGAGGATACCGAACCCGGCGCGCGTGAGCCGCACGATGGCGCGGTCGAGCGCGGCCAGGAATTCCGAGCGGTCGCGCGGCGCGAACGGCTTCGGGCCGCCGGTGATTTCGCCGGCCGAGCGCAGTGAATCCATCAGATTGCGGGTGGCCAGCGTCATGCCGATCGAATCTTCGGTGAACGGCTTGCCGTTCGGCGCGATCGCCGTGGCGCCCGCTTTCACGGCGCGGCTCGCCAGCGGCACGTCGGCGGTGATGACGATGTCGCCTTGCTTGGCGTGCTCGGCGATCCAGTGATCGGCCGCGTCCATGCCGGCGCCGACGACGACGCGCTGGATCATGTCATCGCGCGGAACCGCGATCGGTGCGTTGCTGACGACGTAGACCTTGAGCGCAACGCCCTTCCCCGCGTGCCGCTCGGCGACGCGATAAATCTCCTGCTTCACCGGACAGGCATCGGCGTCGATGTAGAGGGAGATGGGGGTCATGCTTCCTATTCGTATCCCTGCAGCCGTCATGGCCGGACTTGTTCCGGCCATGACGCCGTGGTTCCATTCGCCACAAAGTCTGACCCGTCATGCCCGCGCTTGTCGCGGGCATCCACGTCTTAAGGCTCAGGCGTGGCAAAGACGTGGATGGCCGGAACAAGTCCGGCCATGACGATGAGAAGCGGGCCGTGCTAACCTGCGCGGATAAGACGGCGGTCTTATAGTCCACTGTTGCTTTCGATGGAGAGCAAAATCCGATGTCCGCAACGCGCACGACGCTATTGGTCGGCACAACCAAGGGCGCTTTTTTGATTTCCGGCGGCAGCGACCGCAGCGGCTGGACGATTGGCGGCCCCTACTGCAACGGCTGGCCGATCAATCACATGATCGGCGACCCCGAGACCGGCACGCTATGGGCCGGCGGCGGCGGCGATTGGCACGGCGCGGGCGTCTGGCGCAGCGAAGACGGCGGCGCGACCTGGCAGGTCACGCGCCTCACCAAGGGAACGATGGACGATTGGGCCGCCAAGGATCCCAACGTCGCGAAGATGATCGGCTGGACCGAAGCGCCGTTGCCGTTCGCCGACAGTTTCGCGCAAATCTGGTCGCTGAGCTACGCGCACGGCACGCTGTACGCGGGCACCAAACCGGCGAGCCTTCTCGCCAGCACCAACGGCGGCAAGGATTGGGTGAAGCTGGACGGCCTGACGAACCACCCGTCCGCCGGCAGCTGGACGCCCGGCGGCGTCGGGCTGACGCTGCACACCATCCTTCCCGATCCGGACAACAAGAAAAAGCTCTGGGTCGGCATTTCCGCCGCCGGCGTGTTTGCGACCGAGGACGGCGGGGCGACGTGGGAGCGCCGCAATCGCCTGTCGAATGCCGAAGCCGCCGGGCACGCAGAGCATCCGGCCGCGCCGCGCAACGGCGAGATCGGGCACTGCGTGCACAACATGATCCGCGCGCCGGGAACAAGCGACGTCCTCTATCAGCAGAACCATTACGGCGTCTGGCGATCGGCCGACGGCGGGCGAAGCTGGAACGACTGCACCAAGGGCTTGCCGTCGACCTTCGGCTTTCCGATCCGCGTTCATCCGCGCGACCCGGACACGATCTGGACGCTGCCGCTCAACGGCGACACGGCGGGACGTTTTCCGCCCGACGCCGCCGCGGCGGTGTGGCGCTCGCGCGATGGCGGGCAAAGCTGGCAGGCGATGCGCCAGGGCCTGCCGCAGAAGGGCTGCTTCTTCACCGTTCTGCGCCAGGCGATGGCGGGCGACGACCGCGATCCGGCGGGCATCTATTTCGGCACCAACAGCGGCTCGGTCTTCGGCAGCATCGACGAAGGCGAGACCTGGCAGGAGATCGCGCGTCACTTGCCGACGATTCTCGCCGTCGAAGCCATCGAACTACAATAATGCGCCGGCATTACCCCTCGGACCCGCTGGCGAAGCTCGGCCAGGCCCCGTTGCCGGCGGCGGGCCGTGCGAATCGCTACCATATGTGAAGACTTTCGCGGCAATCTACCGATGTTTTCCTGGGAATCACCGTTCGACCGAGGAATGGCGAGGATGGAAATGACCAAACCGGCGATGCTGACCCTCCTCGCCGCGGCCACGCTGACGGCGCTGATCGCGGGGCCGCCCGCCGGCGCCAGGCAGGCGGCCACGGCGCGCCAGACCGTGATGACGGCGCCGCGCCAGGCGGGCGAGCCGATCATGGCGATCGTGTCGCTCAAGGGCCAGCACGTGACCTTCTATGACGCCGACGGCTGGATCCTGCGCGCCCCGGTCTCGACCGGCACGACGGGACGCGAGACGCCGGCCGGCGTTTTCGCCGTCATCGAGAAGGACAAGGATCACCACTCGACCATGTATGACGACGCCTGGATGCCGAACATGCTGCGCATCACCTGGAACGGCATTGCGCTGCATGGTGGGCCGCTTCCCGGCTACGCGGCCTCGCACGGCTGCGTGCGCATGCCGTTCGATTTCGCCGCGAAGGTGTTCGACAAGGCGCCGATGGGCATGCGGGTGATCATCGCGCCGACCGACACCGAGCCTGTCACGTTTTCCGATCCGGCGCTGTTCCAGCCGAAGCAGGACGCGATCGACGCCCTGCCGGCGCGCGCCGACGCGCTGGCCCGCGATGCCGACGCGGCGACGCAGGCGGCTGCGGCGGCGAAGGCCGCTGTCATGCCGGCCAAGCGCGCCGCGGCCGCGGCGCCATTGACGGTGCGGAGACTCAACGATCTCAAGCGACGCGCCGATGCCGAGCTCGCCGTCGCCGAGAAGAAGCTCGCTAGCGTCAACGCGATCCAGTCCAACCCGAACTACGTCATCACCGACCAGGCCAAGGCCGACGCAGTGAAGGCCGCGACCGAGGATGCGAGACAGCAAGCCGCCGCCAAGGCCGAAGCGCTGGGCGTGCAGCGCGATGCCGCAAAAGCCGATCTGAAAGCAAAGCAGGACGCCGCCGCGGCCGCTGCGGCTGCCGCCAAGGACGCCGAGACCAAGCGGGTCGCGGCCGTCAACGCCGCGACGGCGGCGAAGCTCGCGCTGGAGCCGGTCTCGATCTACATCAGCCGCGCGACGCAAAAGCTTTATGTGCGGCGCGACACGCACAAGAAGTGGCCGGACGGCGGCGAGCTCTACGACTTCAGCCAGGAATTCCCGGTCACCATCAAGAACCCCGACAAGCCGCTCGGCACCCACATCTTCACCGCGGTGGCGCGCGACGGCGGTAGCCTGCGCTGGACCGAGGTCTCGATCGACAATAGCGACAGCGCCAAGGACGCGCTCGGCCGCATCACCTTTCCGCAAGCCGTGCTCGACACTATCGCGCCCACTGCCGCGCCGCTCTCCTCGATCATCATCTCCGACGAGCCGCTGTCGAGCGAAACCAATTACCGCACCGAGTTCGTCGCGGTGTTGAGCAATCAGCCGCAAGGCGGCTTCATCACGCGAATGAAATCGCCCGACATGAACATCGCGCGCGATGACGGCGGATTCGGCTACGGCGGCTGGTACGGCTCAGGCGGCTATGCCCAGCCGCGCTACGGACAGATCCCCCGCGCTCTGTCCTATTATTATCCGCGGCGGTGGTGGTGAGGACTGGAGCGAATGTCACCTGCAGCGATCGGTGCGTTGCTGACGACGCAGACTTTTAGCGCCGTGCCCTTCCCTGCATGGCGCGCGGCGACGCGATCAAACTCCTGTTTCACCGCGCAGGCGTCCGGCAACAAAAAGGCCGAAGGCGCTGAACCGCAGCACTAGGCGCAGTTACCAAGGTCGCATTAGCGCTTCAGCGAATCCTCCAAAATACCGAGCACCACGGGTGCTAGAAGCCCCTGCTTTTGCCCCTTTGCACGCAACCGCTCTTCACGATGCATGCCAAGCGCAAGGTAAATCAACGCGGCGCGCGACAGCTTTAACAGGCGCAACGTCTTTTTTTTCAGCTCTGAGCGGCTGATCGAACAGGCGAGTCGGTCAGACCAAGGATCGAACGTTGCATGGCTGGGTCTTTGCACAAGCATCTCATGAACTTTGAGGTACTTGTGTTCCAAGTGGTTCCGAATTTCATAGAGCGCCTGGGAGTCCGGCTCCATCACGGCGCGGAACTCCTCCTCGACAAAATCCTTCGCGAGCCAGTAGAGGCCGCGCCAAGGCCAATTCTCTGCCCGCACGAATTGAACGCGAAGCTCGCGGCGCTGGCCTTGGGCCTTTTCATACCAAAGGCTTCGGAAGTACACGCCTTTTTCGGGAATCCCGAGCCGCATATAGTCATTCAGAAAATACGCGGTCTTATCGAACAATGAGTATGCTACGCGGAACGCAATCTTCATCTTCTCCACGGCAAGCGCATGATTCGTATAGTCCAAGGTGTCGTAAAGCTTCACGCCCCGATCAGAAAAATGCGTATGGGATGCATGCGCGCCTTCGTAAAGAAACCACCGGGCAGATGCATACTCCTGCTTTAATTGATTGAAGAATCCTATCAAGGTCGGGCCTTCATCGAGGGACGTGGTATAGGTCGGAAGCATAAGCACGTCCTGCGCAGCAATCGGGTAAGGTCCGAGGTCGTTGAGCGGATTTAGAAATAAATTATTGGCTAGGCACCAGCGACGGTAGCGTTGCTCCTGTTTTAACCTTCCCAAACTGTGATTATGAAGATCAATGGACGTCCTTACTTGCTCAACGTTAACTCGCTTTTCAATTCGTTTCTTCTGTTCCTGGAAGAGTTCTTTTGCGCCCGTGTAGACGCCATCCCATAAAGCGGTTTGCGAAAGCGCGACGTTTAGATCATCATATGCAAACAGCAAAAATAGACGTCGATGTCCCGTATCGTAGAGAGACTGTGCGTAATGCAGTCGTCCCCACCCTCGATTGCCGACGGCCATCGCAAATCGCGGTTGAACGTCAAGCGCCCGGCCCCAATATTCAATGGCATCGACAAATCGGCCAACGTAGCTGAGTTGATTTCCCAGATTTGTAAAAATCTGGCTACGCCGAAGGAGCGGAAGACTGCCGAACCCTTTATGGGCCAGCGCACGGCGGAGACAAAGCACCTCGTTTTGTAATTCAGGCTGCTCCCATTGCCAGACGGCGGCTCGGGAACGATGCTTGGCCTCAACGCGATTCGCCCAGGTATTCGCCCGAAAATATTCGAGCTGGGCGCCTTGCCTCGGCGATAGGTCCCGCACCTGAAGTTCGTCGCACCACTCTAACGCTCGGGTAGTCCCATCCTGGCTTTTCAGATGCTTTGATAGATCAATCAACGAACCGATCCTATCGAACGCTTTTTCGATAGGAAGGCGCTTGACTCCTTTGCTCGCCATCAGGCGGCGAAGTCGCCGCTGCAGATTCTCAGGCATTTAACCAAACTAGCGCGTAAGCGATAAACGAGACAGTCCATTGTTTCAGATCGCGTAAAAAAGCAATTTCTCCGTGCTCGATCTCACACCCTCTTCACGAAACTATCCACCACCCGCTTCTCCCCGGCGCGGTCGAACTGGATGGCCAGCTTGTTGCCGTTGATCGCCGTTACGTTGCCGGTCCCGCCTGGACCTAACCCGGCTTTCCCAGCGTTACTCCGCGGCCGCGGCGGTCGCCCGCAGCGGCACCGCGGCTATGACGGCGTCGGCCGCTGCCTCGTTGAAGTCGAGGCTATCGCGCAGGGCGTCGATCGTCCGCGGCCGCGGAAATTCACTGCCGGTATGATCCGGCCAGTCCTCGGCGGCAAACTCCAGCGCCTCGGCCGCCTTCCGGATCGCCTCGTCGATGGTGTCGCCCGCCGTCGTCACGCCGGGAACGTCGGGGAACGACACGCCATAGCAACTGTCCGCCTGCTTATGGATCAGCGCGATGTAATGGGCCACGGCTTCATTCCTTCTTCCATCCCGCTTGTTTGTAGATGGCACTTACAGTGCCGATCGGCAAATCCGACTTCGGATGCGGCACGATCACTATCCGGCGCAATTGCCGATGAACAAATTTGTGATGCGATCCACGCACCGACACCTGCTCGAAACCGTCCTGGCGAAGCCGGCGGATGATATCACGGCTGTCGCGGAGCACGCGAGACCCTCATCGATGCTGCCGTCTCGCTATCGTATCACACCCGCTCCACAAAACTATCCACCACCCGCTTCTCCCCCGCCCGGTCGAACTGGATGGTCAGCTTGTTGCCGTCGATGGCCGTGACGTTGCCGTTGCCGAATTTCTGGTGGAAGACGCGATCGCCGAGCGTGAACGACGAAACGGTGCCGGTGGATTTGGCGACCAGCTCGCCTTCGATGGTGAGCGGCAGGCGCGGCCGGGCGACGCGCTCGTCGCGGGCGCGCCAGGGTGAGGGCGAGGAGGTGTCTTCGTCGCTTGCGCTGGGATTCCGTGAACCCCCACCCGATCGAGCGTTGCTCGATCGCCCTCCCCCCGACCGGGGGAGGGCAGATGGCTCGTCGCCGGCGTCGTAATCGGTGTCCGCTTCCGAGAAGCCGTCGCCGTTCTCCGCCTTCTTCGCGTTTCTGTTTCCTTGGGCGCGCTGCCAGCCCGGCGTGTTGTAGCTCGAGCCGAACGAGGTGGCGGCGTCGAAGCGCGAGGCGCCGTAGCCGCCGAAGCCGCCAAATCCGGTGCCCTGCGCCTCGGTGACTTCGACATTGGCTTCCGGCAATTCGTCGAGGAAGCGCGACGGGATGTTGGTCTGCCACAGCCCATGCATACGGCGGTTGGTGGCGAACCAGATCTTGGCGCGCTTGCGCGCGCGGGTGATGCCGACATGGGCGAGGCGGCGCTCCTCCTCCAGGCCGGCGCGGCCCTGGTCGTCGAGCGTGCGCTGGTTGGGGAACACACCCTCCTCCCAACCGGGCAGGAACACAGTGTCGAATTCGAGCCCCTTGGCCGAATGCAGGGTCATGATGTTGACGGCGTCGGCCTCGGCGGCCTTCTCGTTGTCCATCACTAGCGAGATGTGCTCGAGAAAGCCCTGCAGGTTCTCGAACTCCTCCATGGAGCGGACGAGCTCCTTGAGGTTCTCCAGCCGGCCGGCGGCGTCGGCGGAGCGGTCCTTCTGCCACATCTCGGTGTAGCCGCTCTCGTCGAGGATGATCTCGGCGAGCTCGTTGTGCGGCAGCGTCTCGCGCTGCTGGCGCCAGCGGTCGATGGCCTCGAGCAGGCCGCGCAAGGACCCGCGCGGCTTCGGCTTCAGCTCGTCGGTGGCGACCACGGCGCGGGCGGCTTCGGTGAGCGGCACGCGGCGCTTGCGGGCATGGTCGTGGAGAAGCTGCACGGTCGCGTCGCCCAGCCCGCGCTTCGGCACATTGACGATGCGCTCGAAGGCGAGATCGTCGGCCGGCGAATTGACGACGCGCAGATAGGCCAGCGCGTCGCGGATCTCGGCGCGCTCATAAAAACGAGGCCCGCCGATGACGCGATAGGGCAGTCCGAGCGTGACGAAGCGGTCCTCGAATTCGCGCATCTGGAACGAGGCGCGCACCAGGATGGCGATCTGGTTGAGCGCATGGCCGGCGCGCTGCAGCTGCTCGATTTCCTCGCCGATGGCGCGGGCCTCCTCCTCGGAGTCCCAGGAGCCGGTGACGGTGACCTTCTCGCCCGGCACGTCGTCGGTGCGCAGCGTCTTGCCGAGGCGGCCCTCGTTGTGCGCGATCAGATGCGAGGCGGCGGCGAGGATATGGCCGGTGGAGCGGTAATTGCGCTCGAGGCGGATGACGACGGCGCCGGGAAAGTCGTGCTCGAAGCGCAGGATGTTGTCGACCTCGGCGCCGCGCCAGCCGTAGATCGACTGGTCGTCGTCGCCGACGCAGCAGATGTTTTTGAGCAGCCGCGGCGTCTCGGCCTCGCCCTTCGAGGGCCGCTCCGGGGTCCCCATCGCGCTTTGCGCGATGGGGTGCCCCTGCGCGGCCGCCTCAGGATGAGGAATAAGGGCTTGCTCCCGATGGTCCTCATCCTGAGGAGCCGCGCCATAGTGCGTCGAAGACGCGCGTGAACGCGCTAAAGGCGCGGCGTCTCGAAGGATGCTGCTCTGTCCGAGCAGCCGCAGCCACAGATACTGCGCGACATTGGTGTCCTGATATTCGTCGACCAGGATGTATTTGAAGCGCGCCTGATATTGGCGGAGCACGTCGGGATGCTCGCGGAACAGCCGGATGTTCTCCAGGAGCAGATCGCCGAAGTCGGCGGCGTTGAGGATTTTCAGCCGCTCCTGATAGGCCTTGTAGAGTTTCAGCCCCTTGCCGTTGGCGAAGCTGGCGCCCTCGCCGGAGGGCACCTGCTCCGGGGTGAGCCCGCGGTTCTTCCAGCCGTCGATCTGGATCGCAAGGAAGCGCGCCGGCCAGCGCTTCTCGTCGATGTTCTCGGCGTCGAGCAGTTGCTTGAGCAGCCTGATCTGATCGTCGACGTCGAGGATGGTGAAGTCGCTCTTCAGCCCGACCAGCTCGGCGTGGCGGCGCAAGATTTTCACGCCGATGGAATGGAAGGTGCCGAGCCAGGGCATGCCCTCGACCACGCCGCCGACCATCTCGCCGATGCGGTGCTTCATCTCGCGCGCCGCCTTGTTGGTGAAGGTGACGGCGAGGATCTCGCCCGGCCGGGCGCGGCCGAGACTGAGGATATGGGCGATGCGCGTGGTCAGCACCCGGGTCTTGCCGGTGCCGGCGCCGGCCAGCACCAGCACCGGGCCGTCGAGCGTCTCGACCGCGAGCCGCTGTTCCGGGTTGAGCCCGGCGAGATAGGGCGCGCCGCCGCCGGCCGCGGCGCGGGCGCGCGCGGCAATGCCGCCCGGCGCGGGCGCCGGCGGCTCGGCGGGTTCGAAGGTGCGCTTGAGCGGGTCAGCCATGGCGCCGGCGCCTGGATTTGCGGCCACTGATTCTCATTGCCGAAAGATGGCACCTGGGCGCGGCTTTTACGAGGCTTGCGCCTTCCTCCCCCGTGCAAACGGGGAGGGGGACCGCGCTTAGCGGGGTGGAAGGGGCGTCGGCCTCAACGATTTTTCCGCGATGAAAGAGAAGCGTCGCGTGCAACGCCCCCTCCACCGCCCCGCTGCGCAGGGTGGTCCCCCTCCCCCCGCTTTCGCGGGGGCGGACACCGCTGCGCCGTCACTTCATATACTTGTCCACCACCACTTTGGCGTCGGCGCTGTCTTTCTTGAGGAAGGCGGCGAAGTCGCCGGTCGAGCCGGCGGCCGGGTCGAGATAGTTCTTGGCCGCGAAGTCGAGGAATTTCTGGCTCTGGAAGATCGCCAGCAATTCGTCGTGCAGCTTCGCCACGACCGGGGCCGGCGTGCCGGTCGGCACCACGACACCCCAGAAGATCGGGCCGCCGGGGAAGCCGTTGAGCCCGGTCTCCTTGAAGGTCGGCACGTTGGGCAGTTCCGGCGAGCGCTTCGCGGCGTTGAGCGCCAGGATCCTGATCTTGCCGGCTTGGAGCTGGCTGACCATGTTGCCGACGCCGATCTTGGTGAGGTCGATGGTGTTGCCGAGCAGCGCGCTGGTGATCTCGCTGCCGCCCTTATAGGGAATGGCGACGAAGCTGGTGTGCCAGAATTCGCCGAGCCACTGGCGGAAGGCGTCGGTCGTGGTTTTTTCGCCGAGCGTGCCGTAATTGAGCTTGCCCGGCGCGGCCGCCGCCTTGGCGCGCAGCGCGTCGAGCGTGGCCGGCCCCGACAGCGGCACCATGATGCCTTCCATCACGTGATACATGTCGATGACGGGGACGAAATCCTTGGCCGGATTGTACGGCAGGTTCGGCACGGTCAGCGGATTGAACGACATGGTGTCGGGCGAGACCACGCAGAGCGTGTAGCCGTCGGGCGGCGACTTGGCGCATTCGCTGCCGCCGAGCACCATGGCGGCGCCCGGCTTGTTGACGACGACGACCGGCTGGCCGAGCCGCTGCTGCAATTCGGCCGCGGTGAGCCGCGCCGCGACGTCGGTGACCGAGCCGACCGAGATCGGAACGATCATCTTGATCGGATGGCTCGGGTAGGTTTCGGCGCGAGCGGCGGCGGGCAAAGCCACGATCAGGCAGGCGAGCAGCGGCAACCATTTTCTCATGACGTTTCCTTCCGAATTTATTGTTGAGCGAAGGGGTGAGGAGTTTTAGTTCATCCGAGGCGCGACGTGTTACTCGCCAACCGCTTGTGTCAGCGCAGCACAACCTCGCCGATCGAGCCTAAGTCGTATTGGGTGAAGAACAACCGGCCGTCGGCCAGCGCGGCGATGCAGCGGGCGCCGCTCGCCGGCGTCGGGATGTCGTACTCGCCGCGCACCGTGCCGTCCGGCGCCATGCAGCCGATCTTGTTGGCGGCGTTGGCGGTGTACCAGAGGTCGCCATCGGCGCCGACGGTGACGCCGCGCAGCGAGGCGTTCGGCGTCGGCACCGGATGCTCGGTGATGCGGCCCATGCTGTCGATGCGGCCGAGCGCGTTGGTCGAGGTCTCGACGAACCAGATCGAGCCGTCGGGATGGGTGACCATGGCGCGCGGCTGGCTGTCGCGGGAGGGAATCGGAAACTCGGTCACTTTGCCCTCGACCGTGATGCGGCCGATGCGGTTGCCGGCGGCTTCCGAGAACCACAGCGCGCCGTCGCGCACCGCGATCGACAGCGGCTTGGCGCCGGGTGAGATGCCGTCGCCATATTCGGTGATGCGGCCGTCCGGCGTGATTTTCGCGATATGGTTGGCGTCGCTCTCGGAGAACCAGATATTGCCGTCGGGGCCGAGGATCATGCCGTCGGCGCCGGCGCCGGCGGCAAGCGCGAATTCGGCGATCTCGCCGCGCGGCGTGATGCGGCCGATCTTGTCGGCGGATTTTTCGGCGAACCACAGATTACCGTCGCCGCCGAGCGCGATGCCGATCGGCGTCGCGTTCGTGGTCGGCAAGGCAAATTCGGTGAAGCTGCCGCGGCCGGGATCGAGGCGGCCGATTTTCGAGGCGCCGCTCTCGCAGAACCACAGCGCGCCGTCCGGCCCCTCGACCGCGATATAGGGCCTGGCGTCCGGCGTCGGAATCTTGTGCTCGCGGATGGTGACGTTTCTCATGATCCGGCCTTCATGCTTATGCGCCGCCCGACGCCGTCGGGAACCGGCAGCCTGTCGTGCGCCGCTTTCATCAGCTTGAGCCGCTCCATGACGCGGTCTGGAAACGCGGCGACCTTCTTGGCGGTCATGTCGACGTTGAGCGCCATGTTCTCCGATGTCGCCGACAGCCAGCCCTCGTCGGCGTGATGGAGCTCTTCGAAATAATGCAGGCGCTTGGCGTCGAAGCCGAGCAGCTGGAAGCGCACGCGTACCGGCGCGCCGACCAGAAGCTCGCGCAGATAGCGCACATGCACCTCGGCAGTGAAAGTGGAGCACTTGGCGGTCCTGACGTAATCGAGACCGAGGCCGAGCAGCTCATAGACCTCGTCGACGGCGCGATCGAACAACACATTATAGTAGGCCATGTTGAGATGGCCGTTGTAGTCGATCCAGGCCGGCTCGACCCGCATGACGCTCGAGACGAAGGGCACGGGCATTGCAGTTTCGGGGGCAGGGCGGTCGTTCATGGGCCGACTGTGGCGGATAAATCGCGGGCGTGGCAAGTGCGGGGCTTAGCGGGGCCGGTATCCCGGCTTGACCTGGAAGGGTCCCGCCGCCACGTTGCCGGCAATGGCAAGAACACGCGCAAGGATACATTATTGATGGCCCTCGTCGCAGCGCGAGAGCGCACCGCCGAACAGCGCAAAGCCGCCGATGCCGTCATCGCCGCGCTCGCCGCGCGCTACGGCAACCGCATTTCCACGTCGGCCTCGCTGCGCGAGCAGCACGGCCACACCACGACGTGGATCGACAACCAGCCGCCCGACGCGGTGATGTTTCCGCAAGCGACCGAGGAGGTGCAGGACGTGGTGCGGCTGTGCGCGGCGCATCGCGTGCCGGTGGTCGCGTTCGGCACCGGCACCTCCCTGGAAGGCCAAGTCAATGCGCCGCGCGGCGGCATCTGCCTCGATTTCCGCGACATGAACCGCGTGCTGGCGGTGCATGCCGAGGATCTCGATTGCGTCGTCGAGCCCGGCATTACCCGCAAGGC
>Ga0335081_10005789_pt1 | contig 19585 bp, 15 predicted proteins | sample Lox_Sample_35_FD_206713 | JGI IMG/M metagenome (GOLD analysis project Ga0335081, IMG submission 206713) | Soil microbial communities from Loxahatchee National Wildlife Refuge, Florida, United States - Lox_Sample_3.5 | ecosystem: Environmental > Terrestrial > Soil > Wetlands | place: USA... | reverse complement strand
GGGCATTTCGCACGACGCGTTTCTACCCTGCTTATCCCGGCTACGATTGGGGAATACTGGCGGGCTGGGCGTGGGGTGTGTCGCGCCTTGTCGATTATCTCGAAACTGATCCGTTAATCGACAAGAGCAAACTCATCGTCTCGGGCGTGTCGCGCACCGGCAAATCGGCCATGATCGCCGCTGCCTTCGATGACCGACTGGCCATGGGCGCCCCGTGTGTCACCGGCGGTGGCGGCATCGGCGCTTACCGTTTCAGCGGCACGGGCCGCGGCGGCAAAGAAGGCCTGGGCGAGATGATGAAGAAATACCCCAACTGGTTCTCGCCACATCTCCACCAATTCTGGGGCCAAACCGACAGGCTACCGTTTGACGAGCACTGGTTTTTGGCGCTCGTCGCTCCGAGACCATTCATTGCACTCGAAGGATTGACCGACCAGGTTTCTCTCGCCAGCGCCGTCAAAGAATCCTGGTTGAACGCACGGCCAGCCTACGCGGTATTTGGTGCCACGGATCGGCTCGGTGTGAATTACGCCCGTCACGGGCACGCTTTCACGGAGGAAGATTGGTCGGCCATGCTGGATTTTGCGGACAAATATCTTCGGGGAATGAAAATTGAGCGACGCTTCGACCGGTTTCCGCCGGAAACGGCGACCGGGACAACGAAATGAATTCTGTGCATTTGGTAGGGCTGATCTCTCTTTGTTGTCTGTGGTCCGCCGGCTGCGTCAGCGTAGCGCCGGCGCCGATGAATATCCGAGCATACGGGGCCACGGGCGACGGCAAAACAAAAGATACCGTTGCCATCCAGAAGGCGCTGGACGCCTGTGCCGCTGCGGGTGGCGGAGAGGTTGTCGTGCCTGCTGGCGAATATCTGACCGGCAGCCTCGACGTGAAATCGAACACCACGCTCCGGCTGCAACACGGTGCCACGTTGCTGGGCAGCTCCGATCTGAACGACTACCCAATCATCAAAGCCCGCTGGGAAGGTCGCATGGTCGATGCGCACCGCGCGCTTGTCTCGGCGACGAAAGCCAACCACATCGCCGTTGTCGGTCCGGGCAAAATCGCCGGCAATCTTGCACTCGGTGGCCGTCAAATGCCGCGTCGTCCCTGTGTGATCGAACCGATTGATTGCACCGATGTCCGACTCGAAGGATTTACGGCGTCGCAGCAGCGCATGTGGACAATTCATCCGACTTTCTGCGAGAACGTTGTCGTGAAAAAAGTGACGGTTCGCAGCATCGGCGGGAACAGCGACGGCGTGGACGTGGATTCTTGCAAGCACGTGCGCATCGAGAATTGCGACCTCGAGTCGGGCGATGATTGTATCGCGATCAAATCCGGTCGAGGGATGGAAGGTTACCGTCTCGCCCGTCCGACTGAGGATGTATCGATCAGTAACTGCGCTTTGGGTGACAACATCTTTGCCTGTGTCGGGATCGGCAGCGAAACCTCCGGCGGCATTCGCAACGTGCGCATTGAGAACTGTCGATTCAAATACGCCAGAACTTACGCCATTTACATCAAGAGCCGCCCCGGACGCGGCGCATTCATCGAGGACATCTCCGCGCGCAATCTCGACGTCAACACTGCACCTGGTGGGTTCCTCCGCATTAACTTGCTCAACAGTGGGATTCGAGATCCCGATCCCGTTCCGGGCAACGAAGGCATACCGCTGGCGAAGAATTTTCGTTTTTCAGAGGTGCGGGTGAATTGCGGCACCTTGGTGGACGCCAAATCGATCTCGCCGGTCAAACCCTTGGATGGACTCATCATCGACAAGCTCATTGGCACGTGTACAAATGGTATTTCGCTCGCCAATGTGACCGGCGTCGAACTTCACAACATCAAGGTGACCGGTTTCACGGGCAATCTCATCGGCACGAACAATGTCACGGGTTCAGGACTGTCAGGCGCGGTTTCAATCCCCGCTCCTTCGACAAACTCAACAACTCGTCCATCGCTACCAACGCGATGACTTGGTGGTCATCAGCCCGAATTGATGCGGAGACAGCCGAAGTGGAAGGTTCCGTAGGCCGGCAGCTGTAGCTGCAGGATCAGAGCGAGGCTTCTTTTTCGCTCATCTCAAACTTACGTCGTTCCGGGTGTCGACAAAGAAATCCGTCATGGAATTTGAGTGAATAAACGCATTTCTCGGGGGAACGCGTCAGGCAGTCTGAAAAGCCGAACAAAGCACCCAGATAGCGGGTCCGGCAGACCTCCGGATCCGGCAGGCGTCGCTGATCCCTTGGCGATGAGCTATTCACCCTGCAAATGCTTATAGGTCATCACCTTGAATAATGCAATTATAAACTGAGACTTTTCCTGAACCGCGCTTCAGACAGAAGAAAACGAATACATGGTTTCAAGATCAATGCTGAACTTGGTCAGTTCGCCCGGGTAGTCAATGTCAGAGATCTTCCCGACGCGCGCAACGGAAAGAGGTTGGAGAGCTACATCAAAACCGGCGACCTGTATGACAGCGAGGCCGCGGGCGGCAACGTGTTCATCGTAATTGCAGAAGACCCGCCCAGCGACCGTGAGCACACCTCCTGCAACTGCCAACTTCAGCTTGTGGAAGCGAAATACGGGAACCCTGCCCGCGAATCACGCGCATGTTTTTCAGAGAAGGCAACGAAGGGAACAGAGAATTTCGTTTCTCGTGCGATCTTCGGCTCACCGCGAATACTGCGGCCTTCGCTGAAACAGCAGTCACCGCTATCGGTCGTCCCAGAGGTAGCGTCATGATTGGAATAAGGCGAGAAGAATTCGACCGTAAGTACTTGCCCAGATCGAGTAGGATCCGGAATCCCAAGAAGATCAACGCATTTTCAGCGTAGTCGCATCTCACATGCCATAAGTTGTCGTGCACACTGCGATTGCCACGGCCTTATCCCATTTGCGCTTCAGGATCCACGACTTCATCGTGGCTTCGCCGTTCAGGATTCCCGATGCGCCGGTTCTCGGCGAGTATAGGTGTGCGTGGCGTGACCGTAGAAAACCTCAGCGCATTCCATCAGGGTTTCGGACAGGGTTGGATGCGGGTGAATCGAGGACGCAAGATCGAATGCCGTCGCACCCATTTCGATGGCTAGTACCGCCTCGCCAATCAGTTCGCCGGCGCCGTGACCGACGATGCCCGCTCCCAGTATCCGCTCCGTTTCCGGATCGATGACGAGCTTGGTCAGTCCGTCCGGCCGGTCAAAGGTCAGCGCGCGGCCCGAGGCGGTCCATGGGAACCGGGCGACTTTGACGGTGGTCCCCTTCTCTTTCGCTTCTGTTTCGGTCAATCCGCACCACGCCACTTCTGGATCGGTGAACACGACTGCCGGAATAATGTACTGGGTAAGCGCATCGTACTCGCCGAGGATGGCGTCCACTGCGATCCTAGCCTCGCGCGACGCCTTGTGAGCCAGCAAAGCGCCCCCGGCGACGTCGCCAATGGCGTAAATCCCCGGGTCGTTGGTCTGCTGTTTCTCATTCACCTTGATGAATCCACGATCATCCTTGGTGACCTTCGTGTTCTCCAGCCCAAGATCGGGGTGATTCGGCACGCGTCCCACCGACACCAGCACGCAGTCGTAAAGTTCCTCCACTTTCTGGCCTTCTTTTTCCATGACAACCTTGATCTGCTTGCCCGCCGTGGCCATGGACAATACCTTGGTCTTCACACGGACTTCCTGGAATGCTTTCTCGGCATAACGCTGCACCGGCCGGATCAGATCGGCATCCGCTCCGGTCAAGATCGAGCCGAGCGCTTCGACTACCACGACCTTGCTGCCAAGCGCTGCGTACACCGTTCCCAATTCCATGCCGATGTAACCGCCGCCAACGATCAGCAGGTTGCCGGGCAAATCCGGGACGTCGAGCGCCTCGCGCGAAGTCATGACCCGCGGATTGCCGAGGTCGAATGCCTTTGGCATCGCCGACTTCGATCCCACCGAAACGATGGCGCTGTCGAATCGCACGAACTTCTGTCCGTCCTCGGTCTCGACGCGCAACGTGCTCGAATCCTCAAAGTAACCGCGCCCATGCATGACCTCGACGCCCCGCTGTTTCGCCAACATGGCGATTCCGCCGCCCAGTTTGTCGAGAATCGATTCTTTCCATGCACGAAGTTTGTCCAAATCGATTTTCGGTTCGCCAAACGAAATGCCGCGATGACCCGATTCGCGCGCTTCGGTGAGAAGTTTGGTCGCGTGCAGCAGGGCCTTGGATGGAATGCAACCTCGGTTGAGGCAGACGCCGCCGAGCCGGGGATCTTTCTCAATCATGATGACCTTTTTGCCTTTGTCGGCCGCGTAAAAAGCCGCCGCGTACCCGCCGGGCCCGGCACCCAAAACAACGACTTCAGTTTTTGTTGGCTCCATAATTTAGCGATTCCGAGTACCGAAATCCGAAGTTCGAAACAAACTGAAAACAAGAATTCTCAAACTGTTTACCCCCCCCTTACGCTCTCTTCGGGAAAATGTTCGATGGTCTTCACGATCTCCACAATGAATCGCGCCGCCATGCCGCCGTCGACTACCCGATGATCGTAGGAGAGCCCCAGAGGCAATAGCGTGCGGGGCTCAATTTTATCGCCGCGGACCACGGGTTTCTGCACGCCGCGCCCCACACCGAGGATCGCAACCTCTGGTTTGTTCACGATCGGGGTGAAGAATCCGCCGCCAATACCGCCCTGGTTGGAGATGGTAAAACTTCCGCCTTTGAGTTCATCGGCTCCGATTTTGCGTTGCCGCGTCCGTTCGGCAACATCCGCCAACTCCCGCGAAAGCTGCAGCAGATTCTTCTTATCGACATCGCGAATGACCGGCACGATCAAACCCTGCTCGGTGTCCACGGCAATACCAATGTGATAGTAATCCTTGAATACGATCTCCTCGGTCGATTCATCCAGACTGCTGTTGAATGTCGGAAACTTTTTCAGCGCCTGGACGGCGACCTTCATCAGGAAAGGCGTCAACGTGAGATGTCCGCCTTTCGCTTCGTATTGCTCTGCGTACTTCTTCCGCAGCGCAATCAGGTCCGTAATATCCGCTTCGTCGAACTGCGTGACGCGCGGAACCGCACTCCAAGATTCCTGCATCCGGCGGGCCACCACTTTGCGCAACGACGAGAATGGCTGACGGGTGTAAGGGCCCCATTTCCCGAAATCGATATGTTCAGCGACTGGCTTTGGCTCCGCCGTGGCGCCGGCAGCCGGCACCTCAAACACACGATGCTGAAGCTGTTGGACATACGCGCGCACATCTTCCAACTTAATCCGGCCACCGTGCCCGCCGCCCAGAACGCGGGTCAAATCGATCCCGAGTTCGTGCGCCATCTTTCGCACCGTGGGCGATGCCGCCACCGATTTGTTGACCGCCGGCTCGCCAATCACATCCACGCTCGGCACTTCTCGCAGCGGAGCCGTTGCAGGCCGCGTGACCTCACGCGGCGCCGGCTTTCCGGACGGGCGCTCCTCGCTTTTCGCTGCAGTGGCAGCAGGTGCGGGAGTCGGAGCTGCTGCGCTGGCCCCATCGGCTTCCAGCGCCAGAATCGATTGGCCGACCGAAAGCTTATCTCCCTCTTTGACGTACAATTTGGCGACGCGCCCCGAGGCGCTCGATGGAATTGGCGCGACCGCTTTCTCGTTCTCCAATTCGAGAATCGTCTGACCTTCCTTTACCTGATCGCCGGGTTTGACGAAAATGCTGACAACGGTGCCCGACTCAGCTCCTTCTCCCAAACGTGGTAATTTGATGTCCATCAGTTCGTCACCTTTGCAGTCACCAATATCTCTTTATTATCCCGGCCGGCGCCGAAACTCAAGTGCGGCGAGCGTTTGACCTCCAGTCCAAACGGCGTTGCAATCCACTTGTGCTTTTGTTAGTCTGCCTGGTGATGAATCATAAAAAGGCCAAACCTGTGCGAAAAAAGAAGGCTTGGCTACTTGGACTGGGCCTCGACAACAAGGATGGCCATACCCGGATTACGACCGGCGAAAACTTTCATTTGGTCGGCGGCAGCCAGGAGACGCACGGCGTGATGCAGGAAAAAGCCGTTAAAATGAATGAACATCTCAAACGCCGCGGCAAAACCCTCGAGACCGTCAGTCGCGAAGAATTTCACGAAATCGCCGACCAAGTTGGCTTGCCCCTGCTCGACGCGCAGCAGGCCCGCGAACGAAACTGATCTCTTCCCTGCGTGTTGGACGCAGGCGCTGCTAAAACCCCGCCTTCTGAATTCTGGCTTCAGTACTTCTTGCGGAGATTGCTCGGCAGGATGTTTAGCTCGTTGCGATATTTCGCTACAGTGCGGCGGGCAATGGGAATGCCCTCTTCCTTGAGGATCGCCACAATCTCCTGATCGGAAAGCGGCTTGGTCGGATCTTCGCGCTCGATCAGCTTGGAAATCTGCTCTTTGACGCTGGTATTACTCATCGCACCGCCCGAGGCGGTCTCGAAACCAGGCGTGAAGAAATATTTCATCTCAAACAAACCTTGTGGCGTTTGCATGTACTTGTTCGCCACGGCACGACTGACCGTGGTCTCGTGGACGCCGACCACTTCCGCCACTTGCGCCATCGTCAACGGCTTGAGAAAGGAAATGCCTTTGTCGAGAAACTCGCGCTGACGCTCGACGATCACCTTCGCGATGTTGTAGATCGTCTGTTGGCGTTGGTGAATGCTCTTGATCAGGAACTTGCCGGCACGGATCTTTTCGCGGATGTAATCGCGAGCTTCATTCGACTTCTCACTACTGGCCATCACTTCCTTATACGTATTGCTGATGCGCAAATGCGGGATCTGTTCGTCATTGAGCAGCACAACGTATTCATCACCGATTTTTTGGACCACCACGTCGGCCGCAACGTATTGCTGCTGTTCGGTCGTGAACATCCTTCCTGGTTTGGGCTCGAGCGTAGAAATGAAATTCGCCAACTGCTGCACCTGCTCGACCGTCAGGCTCATGGCTTTCGCAATTTCAGGAAAGCGTCTCCGCCCCAGATCGTCCAGGTGCTGATTGACCAGGACGGCTTCGATCGACTCGGATTTGCCCAAACGGTCCAACTGGATCAGCAGGCATTCCTTCAAATTGCGGGCGCCGACCCCGACGGGATGAAACGTTTGCACTGTTTCCAGGGTTTCCTGCAATTGTTCCAACGGAATACCAGAACTGACGGAAAGCTCTTCAATGGGCGTCAGCAAATAACCGTCGTCGTTGATGTTGCCAATGATCAACTCGGCCACCTTGCGCTTTTCGTCGCTGATGCCAGTGAAACTCAACTGCTGCAACAAATGTTGCTGCAGGGATTCCTGCTGGACGATCGAATCAAAGAAATGCTGGCGTTGTTCCTCCTGTTCCGGCGAGCGCGCCCGGAAGCTGCTGGTTTGCGAAAAATACTCGCGCCATTCTTCGTCGAGCTTGGATAGCGCCTCGAACTCTTCCTTGAAATCGGTCTCGGCATTGCCATCCGTCTTGTCGTCTGCCGGCGCGCCTTCCGGCGACTCGACTTCGACGCGTGGTTCATCCTTTGAAACCTCTTCCAGCAAGGGATTTTGCTGCAATTCCTCCTGCACCAGCGAGCGCAACTCCAACGTCGGCACCTGTAGCAAATGCAGACTCTGCTGCAACTGCGGCGCGAGAATCTGCTGCAGCGATAACCTTTGAACCTGATGCAATCCTGGACCTTGTGCCATGCTTTCCTTGGATACTGCCAACCCGACAGACCCGGTCCACTATAGGCCGCACATACGGCATGTAAAGACCAAAAGACAACCGTGGTTTTTAATGGGCGCATCTTGACACTGCCGCCATAATGGGGGTGTGAACGGTTCCCCACCCGAGTCACTGAAGCGACCAAGGAGGTCAGCATGAAGAACTCGGAACCGGAGGCCGGTCGTACACTGCGGGAGATCGAAGCTGGGGTGTTGGCGGAGGGCCAGGAGTGGATGCGCCAACGCCTTGAGCAGCAACTGCAACAGGAAGCCGACCAACACGGTCGGGCTTTTCCCCCCCAACGGCCGGCGGCTGCGGCACGCCAAAGTGCAGTGGATGCGCCTGCGCACCAGCGTCGGCGTCGTCGAGCTGCGCGTATGGCACGGGATTGATCCTGGCAGGCACCAGTGGGTTTGTCCGATCCGCCAGCGCTGGGGCCTGAGTCCGCACCAACAGAGCAGTCCGACGCTGCAAGACAAGCTGGCGTTCACGGTGACCGCGACGGGCAGCTACGTTCAAGCCGCCGCCGTGGCGGCGAAATGGGGTTGCCCAACCGACGACGCCACCCTGCACGCGCTGACGCAACGGTTGGGACAGCGCGCCGAGGCGCAGACCCAACAGCGACTGACTCAGCCACCCGCCGAGAGAGAGCCGCAACGGGCCGCCAGCGCTCTGGCGGTGTTGCAGGTCGATGGCTGGCAAGTGCGCCAGCGCGGGCCCGGCTGGGGGCGCAAGAAAACCAAACAGCCCCGCGTGGAATGGCACGAATTGAAGACCGGCGTGTTCTATCGCCACGACCAAGCGGCCCAGACGGCTAGTGGGCGCGGGCTGTTGGCCGAAAAGGTGGTGGTCAGTTGGCAGGGCGAGCCGTTGGAGTTCGGACAGCGGCTGCATTGGGAAGCCCTGCGGGGCGGCTTGGGGCGCGCCCGTCACACTCTGGTGGTGGCCGACGGTGCGCCGTGGATCTGGAACATGGCGGCGGATCGCTGGCGCGGAGCAACGGAAGTGTTGGATTTCTACCACGCCAGCCAACATCTCTGGGAGTTGGGCCGGGCCGGGCCCGGTGGGGACGATACGGCAACGGCGGCGTGGGTCGAGCCGCGATTGCATCGGCTGCGGCAGGGGAAAGAGCGAGCGGTATTGGCCGAGATCGCGGCGCTGAAACCGCCGCGGGGGCAACGCGGGCGCGGTCGTGCGGCGCGAACAGGATTACTTCGCCGGGCATGAAGCGCGGACCCACTACGATCGGATCGCGGCGCAGGGCTGGCCGATTGGTAGTGGGACAGTAGAGTCGGCCTGTCGCCAACGGCAATGCAGGTGCAAACGGCCCGGCCAATTCTGGACGGTGCAGGGCTTGCGCCATCTGTGCGCATTGGAAGAAGCGCGGACCAATGGCCACTGGGACCAACTCTGGCTCACCTCCTAAATGGCGGCAGTGTCAAGATGCGCCCGTTTTTAATCTATCGGCTGCCGCGCAGAAAGCTTGAGTCCATTCCCGCACGGTGTAAAATGCCCGCTGTGGGGATGCAAATCACGATTTTGGGCAGTGGCAGCGCCGGCAATTGCGCACTCATCGAATCCGATACGACCAGACTCTTTGTCGATGCCGGCTTGAGTGGACGCCAAATTGCGCAACGGCTGGCGCTGATTGGGCGCCATCTTGACCAAATCAACGGCATCATTCTCACGCACGAACATAGCGACCACACACGCGCCCTCGGCGTCCTGTGCAAATCGCGTCCGATCGCCGTTTACGCCAATCGCCTTACGGCGGAAGCCGTATCCACCGATCCCGAATGGCAGGATCGTGTACGCATCTCGTGGCGGTTATTTGCGACGGGGACACCTTTCGAGGTCGGTGATCTACTCGTTGAATCGTTCAGCGTTCCCCATGACGCTTACGATCCCGTTGGCTTCGTCATTCGCCACACTGGCTCGGGCCTGTCGGTCGGCGTTCTCACTGATCTGGGCCACGCCACCAAGCTCGCCATCGAACGGGTCCGCACCACCAACGTCCTGGTGCTCGAAGCCAATCATGATTTGAAATTATTGCAGGAGGACACCGCACGGCCGTGGGCCACCAAACAGCGCATCATGAGCCGACACGGCCACCTGAGCAACGATGCTGCAGCCACGCTGGCAGGGGAAATTGCCAACGACAAACTCCGTCATGTTTTCCTGGCCCATCTCAGCCGCGACTGTAACCGGCCCGAATTGGCGCAGCACGCGGTAGGTGATAAGCTCCGCCGCATTGGCGCCCACCACATTACCGTCGCCGTAGCCAGCCAGGATAAGCCGACTGCCACCGTCAGCTTATGATTATCGGCCTACCCAAAGAGATCAAAAATAACGAGTACCGGGTCGGTTTGTTACCCGTCCATTGCGAAGCGCTGAGGGAATCCGGACATACCGTGCTGGCGGAACGCAAGGCGGGCGAAGGCAGCGGCGCGTTCGATGCCGATTATCGCGCTGCCGGGGCACGCATCATCGAATCGCCGCGCGAAATCTACCGACGCGCCGGGATGATTGTGAAGGTCAAAGAACCGCAACCATCCGAGATCCGTTGGTTGCGTCCGCGGCAGATTGTGTTCGCGTATTTCCATTTTGCGGCGGATCGGCCACTCTTCGACGCGATCATTCGCTCGCAAATCGTGGCCATCACTTATGAAACGATCCAATTGCCTGACGGTTCGCTGCCGTTGCTGACACCGATGAGTGAAATTGCCGGTCGCATGGCCGTCCACGAGGGCGCCAAGTATCTCGAGGAACCCATGAAGGGCCGCGGGCTGCTATTGGCCGGCGTGCCCGGGGTCGCGCCCGCCAAAGTCGTGATTCTTGGCGGAGGCGTCGTGGGCGCGAACGCCGCGAAAATGGCAGCAGGTTTGGGAGCGGATGTGGCGATTCTCGACATTGATCTCAATCGCCTGCGTTATCTCGACGACGTAATGCCGAGAAACGTGAAAACCCTGATGAGCAATGCCCATAATATTCGCGAACATGTGAGCGAAGCGGATTTGTTGATCGGCGCTGTGCTACGGCCGGGATCTCGTGCGCCAACGCTCGTCAGCCGTAAGTTGGTCCGCCAGATGAAGCGCGGTGCGGTCATCGTAGACGTAGCCATCGACCAGGGTGGTTGCATTGAAACCTCACGGCCAACGACGCACGATAAGCCCACGTACTTGATCGATGGCGTCGTGCATTATTGCGTGACCAACATGCCCGGTGCCGTGGCGCGCACATCCACCGCGGCTTTGACAAATGCCACTTTCCCGTACGTTTTGGAGATTGCAACCAAGGGATTTCGCCGCGCTGCAAAAGAGAACCCCGCCGTGGCGGCGGGGTTCAACATTGTCGATGGACAGGTCGTTTACCGCAATCTGGCGTCGCTCTATGGCATACCGCTTACCGAACTGACTGATATCCTCTAGCGCTTAGTACCGGTAGAAGCATCCGCCACTGTAGTAATACACTGGTCCCGGCGCATAATAATACGGACGATATACCACAACCGGCGGTGGATAGTAGTAAGTGGGCGGCGCATAATAATACGAGAACCCGAATGAATACCTCGGTCCGCCCCATCCGTGATAGCGATAGCCGCCGTACCTAAAATGGCCTCCGCCACCATGATATCCAAAGCCAACAGCAAACCCGGCAAGAGCCGAGGTCGATGCCAGCGCACAAATCGCCAGTGCGGCCACCGTCGCGCATATCCATTTTGTCATCTTCTTCATTTGAACTTCCTCCGTTCGCAACTCTTCAGACGAACAACATATAAACGTATTCGATATGCGGGCATAAGGCAAATCCGTGCGGGAGTCACCCTTTCAAGGCCCCCAGTTGAATGCCGCTGATAAACCATTTCTGGCCGATGACAAAGACTACAATCATTGGCAAGATCATCATTAATGACCCGGCCATCAACAAATTCCATTGGGCGCTATACAAACCAAGAAACGACAGCAGCCCCAGGGGCAACGTCTTCATCGAATCCTGCGTCACGACGACCAACGGCCAGTAGAAACTTTGCCAATTCCCCATGAACGTGAAAATCGTCAACGTCGCCAGCGCCGGCTTGCTCAACGGCAAAACCACTGCGGTGAAGATGCGGAACAATCCGCAACCATCGATCGTCGCTGCTTCCTCCAAATCGCGCGGGATGCCCATGAAAAACTGCCGCAGCATGAACGTGCCATACGCCGAAAACATCGGCGGCAGCATCAGAGCGAAGTACGAATCCACTGCGCCCAGTTTCCGCATGAGAATGAAGTTCGGGATCATCGTCACGGCACCGGGTATCATCATCGTGCCCAGATAACTGAGGAATAATTTGTCGCGTCCGGGAAACCGCAGGCGGGCGAACGCATAGGCCGCGCACGCGCTCGTCGTCACCTGCCCGAGCGTAACCACAACCGCCACGAGAATGCTGTTGAGATACCAACGAGTGAATCCGCCGCCCATGTTGTGCGTTACGTCGTACACTTTCGCGTAGTTCTCCGGCTGCGCCGGGTGGGGCATCAGCGCCCGCAATGGATTGCCCTGTGTAGTGAACACCTCGCCTGGCGATTTCAGGGATGTGGACAACAACCATAGAAGCGGCAAGAGCATCCACAGCCCAACGACCCCAAGCACAAAGTATGTGAGCAGTTTCTTCAAAGTGGTCTATTCCAAAGCCGCGCCCTCCCGCTCGTGTTCGCAAACGATGGCGCGGACGGCCTCTCGCCCGGTGGGGCGAGGTGAATGTTCCCTCCTCTCGCTTTGAGGAAGAGGATTAAGGAACGGGGTGTCGTTCTCATCCCTCAGTAATGCACCACCTTCCCGCCAAACCGCCAGTTGAGCAGCGTCACCACGAACACCGCCGCGAACAACACCCACGCGATTGCCGCCGCGTAGCCCATGTGGTTCCAAGCAAACGCGTGATTGTAGATGTAATAACCAATCGTCGTCGTCGCGCCCGCCGGTCCCCCACCTGTCATCACAATTGCCTGTTCGAATCCGCCTTGCAGCCCGCCGATAATGCTCATGGTAAAGATGAAGAACGTCGTCGGGCTGACGAGCGGCCACGTGATCGCCCAGAATTTCTGCCAACGGTTGGCGCCATCGATGTCTGCGGCCTCGTACAACTCCGGCGACACACCCTGCAAGGCCGCCAGATAAAGAATCATGTTGTAGCCGCCCACGCTCGTCCAAAAGCCCATGAACATCAGCGCTGGTTTGGCCCAGGCAATTGACTGCAACCATTGCGGTCCTTGAATGCCGACCGCTCGCAACATCGCATTGATCAGCCCGTAATCGGGATTGTAGATCCAGCGCCAGAGCACATAGGTGCCCACGCCCGCCACAATCGTCGGCAGGAAATAAATCGTACGAAACGCGACGATCCCACGCAGTTTTCGGTTCATCACCAGCGCCAGCAACAGCGAGCCCAGCATATTCACCGGTATCATGAGCATCAGGAACACGGTGTTGAAGGCGTAGTACCAGAAATCACAGTCCCTCATCAGCACACCGAAATTGTGCAAGCCTACAAAGCGCGGCGACGTGAACAGGTCCCAGCGAAAAAAACTCAGCGCTAGCGATGCCGCTACCGGTAAAGAGGTGAAGATGAGGAAGCCGAGAAGATTCGGCAGCAAGAATAGACCTGCGGCCAGCGTGATTCGTCCCCTTTTCGATAAAGCCATCCGAGATCTCCTTGGAATCTCAGCGCTTTCTTACACCGCGCCCCCATCACCTCGCAAGCACTGTTCGGCATCGGTCTTCCGAGCGCGCCTTCAGGAATGTTCCCCTAAATCGCCTTGCCGATTGCAGCAGCGACCGCGCGCATCTGACCAACGAGCGACTCAAAATCATCCGGCAACATCGATTGCTCGCCATCGGACAGCGCAGCCTCGGGATTGTTGTGGACCTCCATCATGACACCGTCAGCGCCTGCGGCGACCGCGGCGAGCGCCATTGTCGGAATGAGATCGCGATGACCCGCGCCGTGAGTAGGATCGACAATAACAGGCAGGTGCGATTCTTTCTTCAACGCGGGTACGGCGGAAAGATCGAGTGTGTTGCGCGTATAGGTTTCGAACGTGCGGATGCCCCGTTCGCAGAGCATGACGTTCATGTTGCCTTCGTTGAGGATGTACTCGGCGCTCATCAATACGTCTTTGAGCGTCGCCGCCATGCCGCGTTTCAGCATCGCCGGTTTCTTGCAGCGGCCGACTTCCTTCAACAACGAGAAATTCTGCATGTTCCGCGCGCCGATCTGAATGATATCGGTATACTCCTCGACCATCTCGGTGTCCTTGGTGTCCATCAGTTCCGTGATGACCGGCAAGCCAGTGGCCTTTCGCGCCTCCGCCAATAGTTTCAACCCTTCTTTGCCAAGCCCTTGGAACGTGTAAGGCGACGTACGTGGCTTGAACGCCCCGCCCCGCAAGATCGATGCGCCCGCCTTCTTCACAATCTTGGCGATGTCCAGAATCTGTTCCCGGCTCTCCACCGAGCACGGCCCGCTCATCAATATCACCTTGTTCGCGTCGCCGATCTTCACCCCGCTGACATCGATCACCGTGCGTTTGTGCGTGAACTCGTAGCTGGCCAGTTTGTACGGCTTCAATACCGGCGTGACGGACTCGACCCCGGGGAAGGCTTCCAACGGCCGTTCGCGGGCCTGATCTTCCGGCCCGATAATGCCGATAATGGTGCGCTGGACCCCGCGGCTGGTGTGCGGCTTTAGCCCCCAATTGCGGATGGCCTCCTCGATGTGCGCAATCTGCGCATCTGTCGCTTCCGGTTTACAGATGATAATCATGATATTTGGTGATTAGTGACTGGTGGCTGGTGACCAGCGGACGGCAGTTCCGAGCCATCGATCACAGTTCACCAGTCACAATTCCTCTCTCAATGCCTTGATGAATTTCCGGTTCTCTTCGGGAAGCCCAACGGTCACGCGGACGCATTCGGGCATTTTATACCCCCGCATCGGGCGCACAATCACACCGCGTTGCTGCAGCCCGTGAAATACCTTGTCGCCGTCACCGACGTTGACGAGGATGAAATTCGCGCAACTCGGGACGTATTCCAGTTTGAGCTTCTTGAATTCCCTCTCCAGATAAGCCAGCCCGCGACGGGTCATCGCCCTGGTTTTGCGAATGTGCGCGGTGTCGCCCAACGCCGCCAACGCGCCGGCTTGGGCGATCGCGTTGACGTTGAACGGCTGCCGAACCTTCTGCAGCAACGCGATGCAGTCTTTCTGCGCCACGCCATAACCGATACGCAGCCCGGCGAGACCGACGATCTTCGAAAACGTGCGCAGCACAACGACATTGTGTTTCACCGCCCACTGAATGGATGGTGGCGGATCGTCCAGGAACTCGATGTACGCTTCGTCCAGCACGCAAATCACATGCGCGGGCAGCGAACGAATGAACCGATCGAGTTCGGCATTTGAAACGCGCGTCCCCGAGGGATTGTTCGGGTTGGCGACGAAGACCAGTTTCGTCTTCGGCGTGATCGCGGACCGCATCGCGTTCAAGTCATGCGTGTGATCTCTGAACGGAACTTCGACGCAGCTCGCCTGGAACATTTTCGCCATGATCTTGTAGATGACGAATGCCTTTTCACCTGCGATGACCTCGTCACCGGGGCCAACGAATGCGTGATAGAGAAACTCGATGATCTCATTCGATCCGGTGCCAAGGACGAGGTTGTCGTTCTCGACTCCTAATTTCCTTGCCAGCGCCTGACGCAGATAGAAGCCGCCGCCATCGGGGTACAGATGTGCGGTCGCCAAAGCTTTCCGCATCGCGGCAAGCGCTTTGGGCGACGGCCCAAGCGCGTTCTCGTTCGATGCCAGCTTGATGATGGACTGCGGCCTCAGTCCGAGTTCCCGCGCGACTTCTTCAATCGGTCGTCCCGGCTCATAGACCGGCCCATCGCAGATGTATTGATTGGCAAGCGACGAAAAGTTCACACCCGCAGTCTGACAAAGCGACGGAAAAGGGTCAAATGCGAAACGATGTACGCCATTCCATGCTTATCGAAGAATGTCTACTCCCGTTAAAATTGCCTTATCCGTGGCGCAGGCGGATTAGCGTCAGCTACTTCCTGGGATTTGGAGAATCTCATAGTGCACATCGGAGTTCCCGTAGGGGATGATGAGCAGACGAATACTGTTGGCGGGCAACCGTTCCGCATCGAGAACCCACTGAGGATCGTTCTGCGGCAAAAAATAGAAATTGCACCTCAACAACAGGCCCTTTTTCTGTGGATTACCGTCATACAATTGCACGGTGTCCATCGGAAAGCCGGTCCGCTGGTATTTGTACGGGTCGATTTTGCCGTAAAACAGGACGTAAGCATACAAAAAGGGTTTCAGTTCGGTATTGACGATTGAGCCATTTGGAGAAAAGAGCGAATTGGATATATAAAGGACCTGACCCTTCCTCAAGTGGTGAAAACAATACTTCAGCGCGTCAGCCAATTCGCCCTGGAAAAAAGTGCGGCAGTGGGTTTGGTATTTGGGACCGAAGTAAGTCCGAAGGTACAAGGTGATTTCCACGCTTGCCGCACACATAATCACCAAAAGCAATTTTCTCCAGAGTCCCCTTTTTTGCCAGAGTAATCGCGCTCCCAGGGCCGCCAACAACATCCAAAAAATCACCCCGTTGATGGAGCGCATACTGTGCATGTGGTCGTGCGTCAAACAGGCGGCTGTTGGATAAATCAGGGTGCCGGCTGCCAAAAAACGGTACTGCGGTCGCCGGCGGAAGAAGCGAATGACCACGAACAAGCCGAGGCAAACCAGTGGCGCAACAAACCAAAAGAGTTCTCCTCCAAAACCGATGTTATGACGGACGTTGGAATCGCCGTGCAACCACAGGAACTGCGGTGAGAAATATTCCAGGAACCGCGATCCAAAACGTAGGAACGCTATCAGGATTGTCGGATGATCTTCGAAAATACTGAGCGTTTCAAAACGCTCGGTAAGCGCCTGCGGCGTCCGCAGGACCCAAACGATCATCGGCACCAAGGTCGCCACATAACTCGCGGAGAACGTTACGCCGATTTTCCAACGGGATAAGAGAAGCCGATTGTAGGCTAGTGCGAAACAAATAAGCAGAAGAGCCGTCATGGGTCGGCCAATGTTGTGGGAGTACATGGCGAAGGCCCATGCGACACCCGCAGCGATGGCATAGTTGTGAGACCTCCTTCCGAATGCTCGCATCAGCCAAAGCCAGCCCGCCGTCATGCCAAGCAACATCGGGGTATAGCCGGCAGAAACGGTCCGACTCACAGGAAACACCCACGGAATCACGGAGAAGACAAATCCGCTCGCCACGGCAATCCAGCGATTCCGACAGTACTCCTGCACGAGCAGTGCGAACATGATCGAGGCAAGGACATGAAAAACTGCACTCGGCAGCCGAGCGACCCATTCATTCAATCCGAACACCGCGGTCAGCGGAGCAAGACAATAAACCATGACCGGATCGTGATAATTGTCGAACCCTCGGAAAAAAACGGGGTAACGTGTGCCGTACTCGTCGGCTCCCGTCTTGGCGATGCAATAGGCGTTATATGCGATGGAACATTCATCGCCGTATAGTCCCGACGGCAGGTATCCGATTTTCCAGAAGTGCACGACACTCGTGATCGCCAGCAATAACGTTGCGACACACCCGAAGATCATTTTTCTTATGTTCGGAGATAGAATAATCTTCATATAACCAGCGCGCAGTTGGCGGAGGACTTCCGCGCCATCTCACGCAATTTCTGCAGGTCGAGTTTGCCGGTGCCCAAGCGCGGAAGCACATCAATCCGGAAAAACTGGTCCGGCCGCGGTTTCCATAAATTGGGGAGATCGGAACCCGCAAGTTTTTCGAGCACAGGCTTGAGTTTGTCATCCCCGAGCGTGTGTAGGACGACCAAGTGCTCCCCCTTTTTTTCGTCGGGCACGCCGATGACGGCAAACGTCTGCTCGGTCTCCTCCGCCAGTTCGTGCAGTTTGTCCTCAATCTTGATGTGCGGAACCATTTCGCCGCCGATCTTGCTGAACCGGGTCAGACGGTCGGTGATTTGCAGAAAGCCATCTTCATCGATTGCGGCGACATCACCCGTGATATACCAACCATCCTTCAAAACTTCCGCCGTCTTTTCGGGCCGACCGAGGTAACCCTTCATCACATTTGGCCCGCGCACAAGCAACATTCCCGGTTCGCCCACTGTTTTCGGCGCAAACGCATCGGGATCAACAATGCGCACGCTGACGCCGGGCAATGGATGGCCAATCTTTCCGCGCTTGGCGCCAACCTGACGAAAGCCAGCGGCGCGGAAATCGTGCGTGTTAACGGCGACAGCGGGCGAGCATTCGGTGCAACCGTAGCCTTCGAGCGGCCGGATGCCAAACTTGTCCTCGAACGCTTGCGCGACGCGCTCCGGCAGTTTCTCCGCGCCCGTCATGACGAATTGCAGGCTGCCGAAATCCTCCGGCTCGCAACTGCGGATATACATCTGCAGGAAAGTCGGCGTTGCCAACAGGAACGTGACGTGGTACTGGCGCACGAGCGCGCCGATGGCTTTGGCGTCGATCGGGCTGACGTGATAGACGACGCCGATGCCGAGCACGGCCGGCACGATCAGCGTACCGGTGAATCCGAACGAGTGGAAAAAAGGCAAGATGCCGAGGATGCGATCCCTTCCGCTGAACGCAAACGTTTGCCCCATTTGCTCGGCATTGGAAACAATGTTGTAGTGTGTGAGCATCACGCCCTTGGGATCTCCCGTGCTGCCGCTGGAGAAGATGATCGTGGCGAGATCATCAAGTGTTCCTCTCTTTTCTCGACCAAGCGCGCTCTCGAGGAGGCGAACCGGCAACGTCCATGTCATCACTAGCGCAGTGAGTTTCTCGGTAAGCCGGGGAGCTGCGGCAAGTTCTTCCAGCATGACGAGCTTGCCGGGTACGGTGATTTTAATCTTGTCGAGAAACATCTTGGAAGTGACCACGGTCTGGAGGTTGCATTGACGGGCACACAAGGCGAGAACCTCATCGTTGGTGGTGTAGTTGAGGTTGACCGGCACCTTGCCCATCAGCAGCGCGGCATAATTGACCAACGCGCCACCGACGGAGGGGGGTAGGAGTATGCCGACCTTTTCCTGTCCTCGCCAAAGGCTGCGCAGCCGTCGGGCAAGGAAAATCGTCCGGGTGAGTGCGTCGCCAAATCTCAACTTCGGCGTGTGGGCGTCAGCCATGAAGAAACGTTGCGGATGATGTCGCGCCTTGCGGACCAACCCGCGGTGAATGGGCAACATGAGTTTTTTGCGGTGCTTCCACGCCTCGGTGTTAAGTTCCTGCACAGCTTGCCGGACCTCGAATGGCGTGGAAGTCGGCGGCAGCGGTTTGCCAAAACTAACGGTGACAGGATAAGGAATGTAGCGGGGCACTTTCCAAAGGAAGCGGCCCTTTTCGTATGAAAAAATGCTGCCCCAAACGTGATCGAGACAAATGGGAATGATCGGCGCGTCCACGCCCTTCATAATGCGCTCCAAGCCGCGTCGGAATGGAAGCAGTTGGCCAATGCGCGTGATTTGTCCCTCGGCAAAGATGACGATGATTTCGCCGTTGAGGATGGCTGCGCGTGCCTCGTTCAACGATTGGATCATCTCCCGCGGACGTTGCTGCGAGGAGATCGGGATGTGACGCGCGATTTTCGCGAACGGTTTGATCAGTGGATGTTCGTAAATGTCCTTGAACATGATACAGCGCAACGGACGGTCGGTCGCGGCTTGCACGAGCAGCGCGTCTACGAACGAAACGTGATTGCAAACAAACAGCGCGCCACCGCGCTCGGGAATGTTGTCGCGGCCTTCGACTCGGATCCGATAAATCGAA
>Ga0335081_10005788_pt1 | contig 19589 bp, 17 predicted proteins | sample Lox_Sample_35_FD_206713 | JGI IMG/M metagenome (GOLD analysis project Ga0335081, IMG submission 206713) | Soil microbial communities from Loxahatchee National Wildlife Refuge, Florida, United States - Lox_Sample_3.5 | ecosystem: Environmental > Terrestrial > Soil > Wetlands | place: USA... | reverse complement strand
GGCTTTCAAATAGGAGTTCTCGCCCGACCACGAATTGCGCACCACCTCCCAGCCATAGCTGGCCATCTCGCGCTTATGAATGAGGATGGCGGCCACGGCGCCGCGCCGCAGCGCCTCTTCATACTTGTAGGTCCAGCGGCCATAGTAGGTCAGGGCCTTGCCGGCAAAAAAGTTGGGATCGTCGGACGGCGGTTCGCTCACCAGCATCAGCACCGCCTTGCCGTGCAGGTCCACGCCCTTGTAGTCGTCCCACTGGAATTCCGGGGCTTCGATGCCGTAACCGACAAAGACGATAGGCGCGTCGATGTCGCTGGCCGGCTGCTGCGTTTCGTCGCTAGCAACGTAGTCTTCGCGCTGCCGCAGCATCATGGGCTCGCCGTGCTCCGGCACGATGGCGAAGCTCGTTTCCGGCTGGGTAGTGATCCCGACCAGCGGCACTTTCTGCAGATAGCTGCCGTTATCGCCGGCGGGCTTAAGGCCGTCGAGCGCAAACTGCGTGGCGATGTAAGCCGCGGCGATGTCTCCGCCACGCTGTCCCGTGCCCCGGCCTTCCAGGAGATCGTCGGCCAGGAACTTGACGTGAGCGCGAATGCGCTCCCCATCGATTGTCCGCATGGCCGCCAGCGCTTCGGCAGGCACGGCATCGGGATTGGGAGCGGCTTGCTCTCGCTTGTGTCTGCGGCTGGTTCTGCTGGCAGCGCCGGTCGCCACGGCAACCGCCAGAATGAGGCTCAGAAGAAGAAGTCTGCGCATCGGTGAGGTCTCCGGGGCCAGAAGGTCGAGTGGTTAATTGTACCCGCCATTACAAATCTTTACTCCCGCTTGACCCTCTCTTTACGCCCGCCGGTCGGCCAGAGGGTTCGAATCCAGTAGAGGCGGTGAGACCGGGAACTGCGGGCTCCCCGAGACATTATGAAGATACTAAAGAACAAATTGGCAGTAGCGGCGGCAGTGGTGCTCGCGGCGGGGATATTGGCGGCGTTCACGCTGAGCCGCGGCAGCCAGGCGCAGTTCTTCACCTCGAAGGCGGAGCTGGGCAGCATTCACGACACTGTGCAGGCGACGGGGACGATCAATGCAGTGACCTCGGTGCAGGTGGGCTCGCAGGTGTCGGGAAACATTTCCAAGCTGTCTGCCGACTTCAACTCCAAGGTAAAGCAAGGGCAGGTGATTGCACAGATCGAGCCCTCATTGTTCCAGGGAGCGGTGCTGCAGGCCCAGGCAGATCTGCAAAACGCGATCGCGACCGAGGCTGCCTCCAAGGCTGAACTGGCCAAGGCGCAGGCCACGGCGGCGCAGGCCACGGCTGACTATCAGCGGAACCTGCCGCTCTCCCAGGAAGGGATCATCAGTGCCTCCGCCATGGACGTTGCGAAGGCCAATGCCGATAGCGCGACGGCAGCCGTGAGCTCGGCCCAGGCCCAGGTGAAGGAAGCCACCGCACAGGTGGCGCTGAAGAAAGCGGCTCTATCGGTGGCGCAGACCAACCTGGACCATACGACCATCCGCTCCCCCATCGACGGCACGGTGGTGGCGCGCAGCGTGGACGTGGGCCAGACGGTAGCGGCGTCGCTGCAGGCACCGACGTTGTTCACGATCGCCCAGGACCTGACGCGTATGCAGGTGGACGTCAGCACCGACGAGTCTGACGTGGGCTCCATCAAGGTCGGGCAGTTGGTCACCTTCCAGGTGGATGCCTTCCCGAAGGAAACGTTTCGCGGAACGGTCACGCAGGTGCGCATGAATCCGACCACCGTGCAGAACGTGGTCACCTATGACACGGTGGTGGCGTTCGACAATCCCGACATGAAGCTGTTCCCGGGCATGACCGCATACGTGAGTGTCCCGGTGGCCGATGCCACGAACGTGATCAAGGTGGCGAACGCGGCGCTGCGCTTCAAGCCGGACATGACGCCGAGCGCCATGCAGGCGCTGTATGAGAAATATGGCATCGACCTGGGCACGGGCAGCAACGGTCGCGGGCAGAAGACCGGCGCGGCGCAGCAGTCGCGCTCCGCGCAAACGGATTTGGCGGTGTTGTGGAAGGTTAAGGCGGACAAGTCGCTGGCGCCGGTTGAGGTCCGCACCGGCATCACCGACCACACCTACACTGCAGTGGCGCAGGTTGTGAAGGGCGACTTGCAGCCGGGCGATCAATTGGCGACGGGTATGGTCGCTTCGAACAGCACGCAGAAGCCCAGCAGTTCGCTGGGTATCGGCGGCACTCCCCGTATGGGCGGACGGTAAAACGGGAGAACAAGGGAGACGCTATGGCAACGCTGGTTCAACCCGAAACGCTGGTTCAACCCGAAACGCTGGTTCAACCCGAGACGCTGGTTCAACCCGAAATGCTGGTTCAACCCGAACTAAGAATATCAGGAGCGGCTGAAACCCAGTCCGTGATCCGGGTAGAAGACGTGCACAAGTATTACGATCTCGGCGAGACCAAGGTGCACGCCCTTCGCGGAGTCAACCTGGAGATCGCCTCTGGAGAGTTCGTGGCCATCATGGGCGCCAGCGGCAGCGGCAAATCCACTTTTATGAACCTGCTGGGCTGCCTGGACACGCCCAGCAGCGGCCACTACTTCCTCGAAGGAGTGGACGTGGCGCAGCTCGCGAAGAAAGACCTGGCCTCGATCCGCAATCGCAAGCTCGGGTTCGTGTTCCAGGGATTCAACCTGCTGGCGCGCACCACGGCGCTGGAGAACGTGGAATTGCCGACGCTCTACGCCCATCTCCCCAAGGAAGAGCGGCTGGAGCGGGCGAAGCGGTCGCTGCAAATGGTCGGGTTGGGCGAGCGCATGGAGCACTTCCCTTCTCAGCTCTCGGGTGGACAGCAGCAGCGCGTGGCCATCGCGCGGGCGCTGGTCAATCAGCCGTCAATCCTGCTGGCCGATGAGCCCACGGGCAACCTCGACAGTCGCACCTCGGTCGAGATCATGCAGATCTTCCAGGACTTGAACGACCAGGGGCTGACGGTGGTGCTGGTAACACACGAGCCGGACATCGCGCACTACGCCAAGCGAACCATCGTATTTCGCGATGGCAAGATCAGACGCGATGAGGCGGTAGCAAATCGGCCGCGAGCAGCGGAGGTGCTCGGGACGCTGCCCACGTTGGAGGATTAGCAATCGGGTGATGGGGAAATCGGGGCATCGGTTGATGGGACGAAAGCGGTAAAGGCGGTTCTTATGGATTTCATCTCGATTTTGCGGATTGCGTTACGGGCGCTGGCGCGCAACAAGATGCGTTCCATCTTGACCATGCTGGGCATCATCATCGGCGTGGGGGCAGTAATCGCCACTGTGGGCGTGGGCCAGGGCGCGCAGCAGCAGGTGCAGAACAACATCGCGTCGATGGGAACCAACCTGGTGTTCGTCAGCGCCGGTTCAGTAAACCGCGGCGGACTGCACCTGGGCGGCGGCGCCACCAAGACCCTGGTGTATGACGACATGAAGGCCATCCTGCAGCAATCGCCGGCGGTAGCCAGTACGGCCCCGGGCAGCAGCGCCTCGGCGCAAGTGGTGTTCGATAACAACAACTGGTACACAAAGGTGAACGGCACCGAGCCGCAATATTTCGACATCCGGGCGTGGCCGATGGCAAGCGGCACTTCCTTCACTGAAGACGATGTGCGCACCTCGGCCGACGTGGCCGTGCTGGGCGAAACCGTGCGCCAGAACCTGTTCGGCTCCGCCGACCCGGTGGGACAGACAGTGCGCATCGGCAACCTGCCGTTTCAGGTGGTGGGCGTGCTGGCTCCCAAGGGACAGTCGGGCATGGGCGCCGACCAGGACGATGCCATCTACGTGCCGATCACCACGCTGCAGAAAAAGATCACCGGCCAGCCGTGGTTGCAGTACATCGTGGTTTCGGCGGTCTCGCAGCCGGCCAGCTACGCGGCGCAGAACCAGATCACGGCGCTGTTGCGCGACCGGCACCGTATCCGCCCCGGTCAGGATGACGACTTCCAGGTGCGCAACCTGGCGGACGTGGCGCAACTGGCCGACCAGTCTTCGCGCATCATGACCCTGCTGCTGGCCTCGATCGCCAGTGTGTCCCTGATCGTGGGCGGTATCGGAATCATGAACATCATGCTGGTCTCAGTAACCGAGCGCACGCGCGAGATCGGCATCCGTATCGCCATCGGCGCGCAGGAGGCCGATGTGCTCAAGCAGTTCCTGAGCGAAGCCGTGGTCATGAGCCTGATCGGAGGCGCCATCGGCATCCTGTTCGGCGCGGGGTCGTCGCTGGGCATCAGCCGCGTGCTGCATTGGCCCATTTCGATCTCGCCCCTGGCGGTGGCGGCAGCCGTGGTCTTCTCCACTATGGTGGGCATCTTCTTCGGTTATTACCCGGCGCGCAAGGCGGCGCAACTGGATCCCATTGAAGCCTTGCGCTTTGAATAGGTCCCGTTCGAACGTTCCACCCCGGCGTGAGACGTTGGTAACTTGGGGGCACAATCCCGAGTGGATATCATTTCGATCAGAGGGTCGTCGATGGGGAAGCGAACAGAATCGCGTGCGCAACGCTCACTTGAAGTGCGCGTGCTGGGTATGGACGCAAGCGGCCGTCCCATTCTGGCCACCGCCCATACCGCGAACATCAGCCGCCATGGGGTGGTGCTCGAAGGCCTGCCGTGCCTGGTGAGCCCCGGCGAAGTGGTCTCCCTGCAGTACAAGGGCAGGAAGGTGCGCTACCGTGTGATTTGGGCGGGCGAAGCCGGGACAACCCAGGCCAGCCAGCTCGGACTGGAGCAAATCAACCTGCGAGATGACCTCTGGCAGCAAGATCTACCGCCGCAGGATGAAGCCCCCGACACGCGCACCCGCCGGGGCGAGCGCCGAAATCAACGCCGTTTTGAGGCTTCCTTACCGGTGGAGGTCAGGACGGAAGAAGGGACGCCGATCCGGGCCGAGATCAGCGACATCAGCCTCAGCGGTTGCTACGTCAACACCCTGTTTCCGGTACCGCTCGACAGCATCGTGAGCATCGTCTTCTGGCTGGGAGATGAAAAGTTGATCGCCAAAGGCAAAGTCCGCGCCAGCATTCTGGGCGTGGGCTGCGGCATCGAGTTCATAGATGTGCCACCGGCAGACAGCCAACGGCTGACGGAGTTTTTCGAGAGCCGTTGCCTCCCCTCCGCCGACCGGCGGACGGGCACGACCGAGCCCTCGGCAAGAGAAGCTGAGGCTGAGGTTGCCGCTCCCTCTTCGCCCTCCCGCAGCACGCGCTGAAAGGACTACTGCTGCTGTTGTTGCGGCTGCTGCTCCCGCTCCGGGACAGCCTCTTCGCCGGGTCTGGCCGCGGTTTCCTGCAACTGTTCACGCCCGTGATCGTCGACCGCCGGGCGCACGCGCACGTCGACCGAAAGGCGCTGTCCGGCGTGTCCCCTGTAGACGCCGCGCACCGGAGGGACGTCGCCATAATCTCGCCCATAGGCGACGCGTATGTGCCGTAACCCGACCGGCGTGCCCAGAGTCGGGTCCAGGCCGACCCAGCCTGCACCCGGCAGAAAGACCTCTGCCCAGGCGTGGGAGGCCTGTCCGCCGACCACCTCCTCCAGGCTGCCGGCCCCATTGTTCTCCGGCTGCGGGACGAGATACCCGGAGACGTAGCGAGCCGGCAGGCCGCGCATGCGGACGATTCCCAGCAGCAAGTGCGCAAAGTCCTGGCAGACCCCCGCTTCTAATGACAGCGAATCGGCGACCGAAGAGTGGACGTGGGTGGCGCCTTTGACGTAACGAAAGCGCTGATGGATCAGGTCCGAGCTTGCCTGGGCAAATCCCAAAACTGTGCCGTCGCCGGCCCGGTTGGCGGCGTCGAGCAGTTCCTCGAGCCCCGGCAGACGAGGCACATACGTACTCGCCGCAACGAAGTCGAAGTACTCTTCGCAGAGCTCCTTCCCATGTGCATCGAATTCGCTCAGGCTCATGGAAGGCATCCCGTTGGCGGGGGTACCGTGCGCCAGCACCACCGATTCCGACTGCACCGTCAAGCGATGGTGCTCCTCGAAGATGTTGAACTGGTGCACCCAGTTGCCGAAAGCGTCGCGGTAGGCGGTGACGCGGGAGTTGGGCGCGGTGACCAGCCGAAACGACACGCAGCTCTGCTGGTCATCCTGTAACGGACGGAGGCGCACTTCGTTATAGCTCTCCGAGACCGGGCCGTCATACTGAAACTCGGTGACGTGCGTCAGGTGATACCGGTTCATGCCACCACCGCATAGTAGAAATAGGTTCTGGCGATATCGTGGCCGATGGCGCGAAAGCTCCGCAAGAGATCGCCCAGGTAGGCGTGCAAGCCACGGCTGAAAATTTCCTCGATGGTCTGGTAGCGCAACCCCTCCAGCAGCTTGCCGGTGAGGCGCTCGGCTTCATTGGCATAGGAGCCGGGACCGGTGCCGCTGATGGCGCGCAGCCCCGCTTCCACTTCGCCGGCCGTGAAGCGGATGGAACGCGGATGCCGCGGGTCAAGGATCATCATCTCCGCCACCTTTTCCGGCCGGATAGGCGAATGATACTGGCGATGATAGGCTTCGTAGGCGCCCACCGATCGCAGCACTGCCATCCATTGGTGACTGTCCGCAGCGGCGGACACGGAGGGCCCCTCCAGCAGGTTGTGATACTGCACGTCCACCAGCCGCGCGGTAGCCTCGGCCCGCTCCAGCGACCAGCCGATGCGCAGGAATTGCCAGCCTTCGTCGTGCGGCAGGGTGGCGTCGGTAACGCCGTGGAAGCGATGGCAGGCGAACTTGACGGCATCGCAGAAGCGGTGCGGACCGGCGGCGATCTCGTCTGCCGCATCGAAGCGGTTCACCATGTGATACAGGCCGTTGATGTCCTCCCACATCTCCCGGGAGATGCGCTCGCGGATGGTGCGCGCGTTTTCCCGCGCCTTGACGATGCACTGCACGATGGAGCTGGGGTTATCGGCGCGAAAAGCCAGGAAGTCGAAGACGGTGTAAGCGTTGGCCGCGGTGTAGAGCTGCTGGAAGGGTCTTTCTTCTCCGGCCATCACCACCAGCGGATCCCAGCGCAGCCGGTACTGCTGATCGGACTGCTCCAGCATCATGTGATAGTTCACGTCGAGGATGCGCGCGGTGTCCTCGGCGCGCTCGATGTAACGCGCCATCCAGAACAGAGAATCGGCGATGCGGGAGAGCATCTCGGGCATTTCAGGCTTCCCCGTGCAGCACCCACGTGTCCTTGCTGCCGCCTCCCTGCGAGGAGTTCACCACCAGCGAGCCCGGGGTCAGCGCTACGCGGGTCAGCCCGCCGGGCACGATGGTCACCTTCTCGCCGTCATAGAGGCAATAGGGGCGCAGGTCCACGTGGCAGCCGAGGATGCGGCGGGTGCCCGCATGGTAGGAAGGCACGCGCGAAAGCGCGACCACCGGCTGGGCGATGTAGTTGCGGGGACTGGCGGTGATCCGATCACGGAACTCCTCGATGGTGGCGCGGTCTGAGGCCGGTCCGATCAGCATCCCGTAGCCGCCGGACTCGCCCACCGCTTTCACCACCAACTCCGGCAGATGGTCGAGGATGTAGCCCAGGTCGCGAGCGCCGAGGTAGGTCTCAACGTTGCGCAGAACCGCATCCTCGCCCAGGTAATAGCGAATGAAGACGGGAACATAGCTGTAGATGGCTTTATCATCGGCGATGCCATTTCCCACCGCATTCACCAGAGCAATGTTGCCGGCACGGTAAGCACCCATCAGCCCAGGCACGCCCAGCAGGGAGTCAGATCGGAAGGTCAGCGGATCGAGGTACTCGTCGTCAATGCGCCGGTACATTACGTCGACCCGCTTCAACCCGCGGATGGTCTTCATGTAGACCACGCCTGTGTCCACGCTCAGGTCGCGGCCTTCCACCAACTCGATCCCCATCTGCTGCGCCAGAAAGCTGTGCTCGAAGTAGGCGCTGTTGTGAATGCCCGGCGAGAGCAGCACCATCTGCGGCTGGTCACCGCCGCGCGGCGAGAGGCTGCGCAGAATTCGGCAAAGCTCGGCCGGATAGTGGTTTACGGGCAGCACCTCGCAGGCCTGGAATGCGTCCGGGAAGGTGCGCGTCATCACCAGCCGGTTCTCCAGCACGTAGGAAACGCCGCTCGGGGTGCGCACGTTGTCCTCCAGCACCACCATCTCGCCGGTCTTCGAATCGCGCACCAGGTCGATGCCGGAGATGTGAGTGTGGATGCCGCGCGGGACCTCGATGCCGATCATTTCCCGCCGAAAGTGCTGGCAGGAATACACCAACTCGCGCGGGATCTGGCGGTCCTTCAGGATCTGCTGCCTGCCGTAGACGTCCTGTAGAAAAAGGTTCAGCGCCATGACCCGTTGCGCCAGGCCGTGCTCAATGCGATCCCACTCCGATCGCGGCAGGATGCGAGGGATCAGGTCAAAGGGGAACAGCCGCTCGGTGCCGCGTCCGTCGCTGTAGACGGTGAAGGTGATCCCTTGCATCAGGAAAGCCAGGTCCGCCAACTGGCGGCGCTCCCCGAACTGCGCCGGGGCCATGGCCGCCAGCTTCTGGAACATCTGGGCATAGTGAGCGCGCGGCTGACCGGGAACCGAGAACATTTCGTCGTAGTATTCCCCGGGGTCGTAACCCTCGAACAGGGCTGGGCGGAGCGCTTCCTGATGAGCCGCCGACATGGGGGTACTATAGCAGTCAACTCCGCCCCCCTACCCACGGAAGAATTTATGGGACCGATAAGGTGGAGCGCCATGGCACGCTCCATTCGGCAGCTTCTTTCGCATGTGCACGAAGCCCTGGACGGCGCTGATTCCGTTCTTTGCGGCTTGCTTCAGGCCGAAACCTCTTGACAGACTGAACTGCTTGGGCGGAGAATGCGCACCACTTTGTTGTCCACTCCCCGGAAGTGTGCGGCGTTGTGGGCTCAAGCAGACGAGCGGATACTTCGCTTCGAGGATGCCTGCGGGGGTCTGCGCCAGTTTGCTCTGTCCAGACTCGGGTAAGTTCTGCCTTGGGGTTCAAATGAATCCTCTGCTCCGATTGGTGGTTCTGTTTCTTGTGCCCGCGCTTCCCGCGGCGGCACAGGAAATGGGCACGGTGACGCTGCTCGAGCAAGGCCTGCGGGTGATCCGAGGCGCGACCGTGCTGAAGGCAGCCGAAGGCGTAAGACTGCACCAGGGCGACATCCTCGAAAACTCCACCCCAGGATTCGCACAATTGGAACTCACGGGGGGCACGGTGGTGGCGCTTGGCCCTGCCACGCGTTTGTTTATCCTTGGCCGTGGAGCTAGAGCCACGGAGCTGGTCCTGCTTAGCGGGTGGCTGAAGGGCGAGACTGGCCCGGATGCAGGCACCTACTGCTATGCCAGCCCGCAGCTGGCGGCCACCACCCGCGGAGGCTCGGTGGTGCTGCACGTCAGCGGGGATAGAGCTGAGCTCTTTGTTGAGTCCGGAACTGCCGGCATTAGCAAAGTCAGTCCGGAGGGGAACCTGGCAAGCCCCCAAGCCGGAAAAGCTGGACAGTTTTTCGCCCGCCGGGCGGGTAGGAGCGTAGCGGTTAGTCCCGATCCGGACTCGGCTTTTGTCCAGGCCATGCCGCTCCCTTTTCGCGATACCTTGCCCTCTCGTCTCGCCCGGTTCCCCAAGGCGGTAGAACCCAAACGTGAGCATGAGGTCAGCTATTCCGAGATTCAGCCGTGGCTGACTATGGGGCGAGCCTGGCGCCGGGGTTTCGTCGAGCGTTTCCAGCCCCGCCTCCAGGACGCCGAATTCCGTAAAGAACTGGAAGCTCATCTTACCGAGTACCCTGAATGGGGCCCGATCCTGCACCCCCAGACCGAGGATGCGAAAACCGCGCCGGCAAAAGCGGAAAATCCCGCCCCCGAGCGCAGGAGGTAAGCAAATGAAACTGATCGTGAAATTCAACCTGGTGTTGCTGCTGGTGTTCGCGATCGGCTTCCTGGCCACGGGATACGTGTCCAACCGGCTGCTGCAGCGCAACGCAAATCAGGAGATCCTGGAGAACGCCCGCATCATGATGGAAGCGGCGCTGGCCGTGCGCAGCTACACGGTTACCCAGATCAAGCCCTTGCTGGATACCCAGCTCAAGTACACCTTCCTGCCGCAGTCGGTCCCTGCCTATTCGGCCAACCAGTACTTCACGCAACTGCGCAAGAAGTACCCGGATTATTCGTACAAAGAGGCTACCCTGAATCCCACCAATCCCGTCAACCGCGCCACCGACTGGGAAGCCGACATCATCCGGCATTTCCGGCAGTTCCCCGATCAGACCGAGCTGATTGGCGAGCGCGACACGCCCAACGGCCGCGTGCTTTACATTGCGCGCCCCATGAAGATCAAGGATCCGAAGTGCCTGTTCTGCCACGACACTCCGGAGGACGCACCGCGAACGCTGATTGAACGTTATGGCAACGCCAATGGCTTCGGCTGGAAGTTGAACGACATCCTGACGGCGCAGATCGTATCGGCGCCCATGCAGTTGCCCATCGAGCGGGCTAGAACCGCCTTCGCCGGATTCATGGCGTCGCTGGCCTTGGTGTTTGTGCTCATTGTCCTGGCGCTCAATGCCATGCTCATCTTTTTCGTGGTCCGTCCGGTAAATCAGCTGTCCAAAATCGCCGATGAGGTGAGTCTGGGAAACATGGATGTAGCGGAGTTCCAGCCGTCCGGCAATGATGAAATCGCGAAGCTATCAAGATCGTTCAGCCGCATGCGCAAGAGTGTGGCGAAGGCGATCAAAATGTTGGAGGTTTGATTCCAAAGCGGCGGAGATGGGGCGAAAGCGCGATCGGGCTTGCGGCCACTTGCGAATCGGCGAAACCCGCTTCCTGGGATCAGCAGTCGGCGCGGGCGATTGTCCGGACCGGTTTCTCTCTCCTCACTCCCGACTACCAGGTGCATGAATACTTCATCTCAGGTGGCGGGCCAGACCGATGTCGGCTGCGTCCGCAGCAACAACGAAGATAGCTTCGGCTACGACAGCGCCTGTGGCGTCTACGTGGTATGCGACGGCATGGGCGGGCAGGCCGCCGGCGAGGTAGCCAGCAAGCTGGCCGTGGATACCGTGCTGGAGTACTTTCGCCGCTATTCCGCCGAAGGCAATTATCCGCTGATCGGGGAAAACTTTGACGACATCTCGCCGCAGGCCAACGCGCTGGCCAGCGCCGTGCAGGCGGGCGGCATCCGCATATTCCACGAAGCTCTGGAACACCCGGAACGGCAAGGGATGGGCTCCACCATCGTTGCGCTGCTGGTGCGCGACGGTAAAGCTTCCATCGCCCACGTCGGCGACAGCCGCGCCTACCTGCTGCGCGACGGCCAGATCCGTCAGCTCACGGCCGATCATTCGCTGGTCATGGAGCAGGTGCGGCGCGGACTGATGACCGTAGAAGAGGCCGAGCGCTCTTCCATGCAGAACATCATCACCCGCGCCCTGGGCTCGGAGGAGAGTGTCGAGCCCGATGTGCAGGAAGTGGAAACCTCTCCCGGCGATGCCTTCCTGCTGGCCACCGACGGGCTGACCAAACTGGTGAAGGAGGATCGCCTGCGCGAGATCACTACTTCCGCCCCCAGCCTGGAAAAGGCCTGCGCGGCGCTGGTGGGGGCCGCTCGCGCCGCCGGCGGCGACGACAACATCACCTGTCTGCTGGTGCGAATCAATTGAGCCATTGAGTCATTGGGTCATTAAGAACCCGCTCCCCGCTGCCCACTACTTGTTCTGCTACACTGGCGCGTTTTCTTCGTCTTTCCCCAATCATCCAGCAAGGCTCCGGAGGCAATCATGGGAATCAAAGCCGTGGGCGTGGTGGGCGCGGGCACCATGGGCAACGGCATCGCTCATGTCTTCGCCAAGAGCGGATACAACGTGGTGCTGGTGGACGTGGAGCAGGCGTTTCTCGATCGCGCCATGGCCACCATCGGCAAGAACCTGGAGCGCGAGGTGGCCAAGGGCAAGCTCACCGCCGAGGCGCGTGAGGCCGCGCTCAAGCGCATCAGTCCCATGGTGGGCCGCGCCCCGCTGGCCACCTGCGACTTGGTGGTCGAAGCTGCCACCGAGCAGCTCGCGATCAAAACCGAGCTGTTCCAGGACCTCGACCGGCTCTGCCGCGCCGAGGTGGTCCTGGCATCGAACACCTCCTCGATCTCCATCACTAAGCTGGCAGCAGTCACCAAGCGCCCGCAGCAAGTGATCGGAATGCACTTCTTCAATCCCGTGCCCATGATGAAGCTGGTGGAGGTGATCCGCGGTCTGGCCACTTCGCAAGAGACCTTCCAGAGCGTCTTCGAGCTGGCCAAGAAGCTGGACAAAACCCCGGTGGAGGTAAACGACTCGCCGGGATTCGTTTCCAACCGCGTGCTCATGCCGCTGTTGAACGAAGCCATGTACGCGGTGATGGAAGGCGTGGCCACGGCGGAGGCGGTGGATGAAGTCTTCAAGCTGGGCATGGCCCATCCCATGGGTCCGCTTACCCTCGCCGACTTCATCGGCCTCGACGTTTGTCTGGACATCATGCGCGTGCTGCACGACGGTTTGGGAGATCCCAAATATCGTCCCTGCCCGCTGCTGATCAAGATGGTCGACGCGGGCTGGCTGGGAAAGAAAACCGGAAGAGGGTTTTATAAGTATTGACGGCCACGGAGACACAGAAGCAAGGCGCTTTATGGATCGCGGCGGTCGTCCTTGCCGCAGGCACAGCTGCGCTCGACTTAAGCCTTCGTGATACCTCCACCTCGCTCATCGCGATTCTTCTCGTTTCGATGATCGTCGGCTATCTCGGGCCGCGCCGCGCCTGGCGATGGGGACTGCTGTTCGGTGCCTTCCTGCCGCTGGCGCATCTGCTGTGGCACCGGGGCGGTGAATTGTCAGGACTGCTGGCCTTCATGCCGTCTTTCGTCGGTGCGTACCTGGGATCGTTCCTGGAGAAGATGGTCCGGGAACTGATGCGGGCGCCGTAATCGTGGCGATCACCCGATCGCCCAGCCTCCCGATTTTTATTTACCCACTAGTTACTACCCCAAATCCCGCCTTGCCGCTATGCTCGCATTCATGTGTATGCGGCTGACGGTGCTGGCGAGTGGGAGCAAGGGAAATTGCGCTGTGGTGGCCAGCTCCCGCACCCGCCTGCTGGTGGATGCCGGCCTCTCCTGCCGCGAAACCCTGAAGCGCATGGCGGCCGCGGGCGAAGATCCCCAGACCCTCACCGCGATCCTCGTCAGCCACGAGCACTCCGACCACGTCTCCGGCCTGCCGGTGCTGGCGCGCAAGCTGAAGGTTCCCGTATACATGACGGGGGCGACTAACGACATGTGGGGCCGCCAGTGCGGCAAGAAGCAGACCCATGTGGATCGGCTGGAGCTGTTCAGCTCCGGCCACAGCTTCCAGATCGGCGACATCCAGGTGATGCCCTTCACCATTCCGCACGACGCCGTCGATCCGGTGGCCTTCGCCTTTCGCGTGGACGGGCTGAAGGTCGCAATCGTCACCGACCTGGGCTATATGCCGGCCAGCGTGCGCGACCATATCCGCGACTCCGATGTGCTGATGGTGGAATCGAATCACGACCTGGAGATGCTGCGCATCGGGCGATATCCCTGGTCGGTGAAGCAGCGGGTGATGAGCCGTGTGGGACATCTCTCCAACGCCGCGCTCGCGGAATTTTTTACCAGCGATTATGATGGAAGCGCGGCTGTTGTGGTGCTGGCGCATCTTTCGGAGGAGAACAATCACCCGGAGATCGCGCGCGACACCGCGGAACGGGCGCTGGCTCCCCGCCGCAGTCTGCTGCACAACCGGTTGATGCTCGCGTCGCAGTGGCAGGCGCTGGAAGCCATTCGGCTGTAACCGAGCATGAAGAAGGAAGACTGCGTCGATCCCGTCGTCGGCGACATCCTGGCAGGCTGGCGTTACGACATTTCCGGCTTGGCGCCGGAGATGCGCGGCGACTACGAGGCCCACTTTGCCGCCTGTGCCCGCTGCCGCTCGCGCCAGCGCCTGCATCGTTCGATTGACATCTCGCTGATCGTACTGGCCACCATCTCCGCGGTTCTGTTCCTGCTGGCTTTCGTCGTGATCCGGCGCTATTCGCCGCAGCACGCGCTGTTGCTTGAGATCGTGGCTTTGGGCGGGTTTGCTTTCTCCGCCCTGGTATGGCTGATAGTCGCCATCGTCACCCCCCTCCCCATGGTGGTGCTGGATGCGGCCAAGACACGCGCGCGCCAGCTCTCCGACCGCCTGCCGCCCGAGATACGCGAGCGCCTGCCGGACGAGCTCAAATTGAAATGAGGAAGGGCTGCGGAGAAAATTGAGCCTTTGAGGGCTGCCGTCACTGGCCCAATGACTCAATGGCTCAACACCCACAGCCAGGCCGATCCGACGACGAGAGTCGTGACCGTCACCGGCGCTCCCAGGCGAAAGTATTGGCGGAAGCCCACCTGCACGCCCTCGGCTCGCGCGCTCTCAACCACGATGATGTTGGCCACGGAGCCAGTGATGGTCAGGTTGCCGGCAAGGGTAGAAGCCATGGCCAGCGCGAGCCAGCCGGTGTGCGGGTTAGGAAAGTCCGGCACCAGCGATTTCAGGAGCATCACCGCAGGAACGTTGCTCACAATGTTGGAAAAGATTGCTGTCACCGCGACGAAGCTGGGAATCCGGTGCAGGTTCCAGGCAGTCATGGGCCGCAGCAGGGTCTCGGTGAGCCCGGCGCGCTCAGCTCCGCCCACAATGATGAACAGTCCCAGGAAGAAGACCAGGAGCCCCCAGTCAATCTCGTCATAGACCTTGCGGGGCTCCACGGTGCGGGTGATGAGCAGCAGCGCTGCGCCGACGGCCGCAATTATCGCTGGAGGGATGCCCACGAAAAAGCCGAGCAGCACCAGGGCCAGCACCACGATGGGCTTTTTGCGCAGGGAACCGTGGGCGAAATCGGGGGCAATCGCTTCCCCCACTTCTACGCGATCCAGCCCGCTGCGCAAGAACATCCAGTGGATGAGCGCCCAGTCCACCAACAGGCCGAGCACGGCCACCGGCCCCAAGTGGGCGATGAAATCGAGATACGAGATCCGCGACACCGAACCGATCAGCATGTTCTGCGGATTGCCGGTAATGGTGGCTACGCTGCCGATGTTCGAGGCGGTGGCGACGGCCAGCAGATAAGGCACCGGCGCAAGGCCCACGCGCCGCGTGATGCGCAGCACGAAGGGCGTCATCACCAGGCAGATGATGTCGTTCACCAGAAACGCCGAGAGCAGTCCGCTGGTGAAGACGACCGTGGGCAGCAGGTGGTGCGGCTTCAGGCGCTCGATGATCCATTCCGTCAGCCAGTCGAAGACGCCCGCCAGGTGCAGGTTGGCGACGATCAGCATCATGGAGAACAGAAGCAACACGGTGGCGAAGTCGATGGAAGCGATGGCCTCCTGCGGGCGCACGATGCGGAAGGCGACCATCAGCACCGCGCCGATGATGGCTGCGCCCGGGCGGTCGATCTTCATCCCTGGGAACTTCCCCAGGGCAAAGACGAAGTAGCTGCCGAAAAAGATCAGGTAGGCGGCGAGGATGCGGGCGTCGGAGAGCAGAACCGGGTTGACCACGTGCATGGCGCGCTATACCAGCAGCCCTCCGATCAGGTCGGTGATCCTCTCCACGCGGTGCTCGATGCACCAGTTAGTCAGCGCTTGCACGATGTTCTCTGTCGCCACCGGGTCCCAGAAGCTGGCGGTACCGATTTCGATCGCGGTCGCACCGGCGAGCATATATTCAACTACATCGGTGGCTGTCGTTATGCCGCCAATGCCGATGACTGGAATGGAAACCGCGTGCGCCGCCTCGTAGACCATGCGCAGCGCGATGGGCTTGATGGCCGGCCCGGAGAGCCCAGCGGTGATATTGGCGATGCGCGGCTTGCGGGTTTCAGGATCGATGGCCATGGCCACGAAGGTGTTGACCAGCGAGAGAGCGTCGGCGCCGGCGCGTTCGGCGGCCTGCGCCATCTGCGGAATGCTGGTCACGTTGGGCGAGAGTTTCACGATCACCGGCCGCTCCGCCTTGCGCGTGGCCGCAAACACCAGGTCCTGCAGCACGTCGGGGTCGCTGCCGAAGGTGATGCCGCCGACGTCGGTGTTGGGACAGGAAACGTTGAGTTCGTAGGCGGCGATGCCTTCGCCATCATTGAGGGCACGGATGACTTCGAGGTAGTCCTCGACGGTCGATCCGAACACGTTGGCAAAGACCACTACGTCCTTGTGGCGGCGCAGGCGAGGCAGTTTGTCGGAGACGAACTCGCGCACCCCGATGTTCTGCAGCCCGATGGCGTTCAGCATGCCGGCGGCGGTCTCGAAGACCCGCGGCGGAGGATTGCCGGGCATGGGCTCGCGCGAGAGCCCTTTGACCACGATGGCTCCCAGCTTGTCGAGGCTGACGATCTCCTCGAACTCCACCCCGTATCCCAAGGTGCCGCTGGCGGCGATGACCGGATTCTTCAGCTCGATGCCGGCAACGTTTACCCTCAGGTCAGGAACGCTGGGCGGTGGACTCACGGAGCGGCCTCTTTCCGCGCCGCCAAGGCTTCCGTGAGCACACGCCCAATCGAGGCGCTGGGAGCGTTGATCCCCAGTAAAGAGGCCAGGGTTGCAACCATATCGACTGTCTCGCAGTGCGTGCGGTAAATGCCGGGACGGAAGGGAAGGCCATAGAAGTAGAGCGGCACGTGGGTGTCGTATGTGTAAGGTGTGCCGTGATCGTCGCCGGTGGGATATCCCACGTCGAACGGCGCGGGAACGGCCATCACGTACCAGCCGCCATAGGGCGAGTAGCTGTGCGCGTACTTGCGCCCCAGGTCGGTGGGCGGGAGTTCGCCCGCTGCAAGCTGACTGCGGGTGTAGGCGCCCCGCACATGGGGATCCTTCATCAGGGCTGTGGCAACGGCGCGCTCGGCGTCGGCTTCTTTCACATTGGCTTTCGCAAACGCCGGCTCGGAGAGATAGGCGGTCGGCCATTCGATATCCTTGATGTAATCGCCGGGACCGTAGCGCGCTGAAAGATCCTTGTTGATGCGTCCACGTAGCACCTGAGCGTCGAAGTTAGCGGCCGGCAGGCGCAGCTTCGAGGCATACGCCGGCAAGGGCGCCATGCCGTGATCGGCGCTGAGCACGATCCATACATTGGCCAGGCCAAGCTGGCGTCCGAGAAAGTTGGTAAAGTCTGCGAGTTCGCGATCGAGCGCGAGCGCCATCGCCCGCATCTCGGGCGAGTCGGGCCCCACCTGATGGCCGAGAATGTCGTTGGCCGAAAGGCTGATGGCGAGCAGATCGGTGTTGGGCCCGCTGCCCAGCTTCTCTTGCGACACCAGCTCACGCGCGAAGTCGAACTGGTAGTCATTGGCGAAGGGCGTGGCGCCCACGATGTCATAAAAGCCCTTGCCGGATTGTTGGGCGGTGCTCCGCAGCACCTTGCCTGCGGAGTCCTTCCATTCGCGGTTCCAGTACTTCTCCGCCGCTTTTTCCTGGTTGAGCTTCTGCACCCAGCCGGGCAGCTCATCCATGTAGTAGGAAGAAGTGATCCACGCGCCGGACTGGTGATCGATCCAGTAGGCGGCATCGGCCGCGTAGCCGCCGGGCAGCACGGCGGAGCGGTCTTTGAGAGAGATCGAGAACACGCGCGCGTGGCCGCCGGTCGAGAGCTTTAGCTCATCGCCCAGCGTGTCGGCGCGCAGATTGTGCGGCGATGCTCCCTCACCAGCGGCGCCGACCAGCCTGGTCGCAGGATCGCTAACCGAAGTAACGACTTTCTGGCGTTCCGGGTCCCACCACGCGTTGCCGCCGATGCCGTGTCCGTCGCTATAGGCGCCGGTGAAGAGCGTGGCGTGTCCAGGCGCGGTGTGAGTGTTGGCATAATCGAAGTTGCAGTTGACGAATGCCGCGCCGCGATCGAGAAAGAGCCGGAAGCCGTTCTCAACGAATCGGTCGCGATAGCGCTCCGGATAGTCGCCGCGGAACTGGTCGATGACGATGATGACGATGAGCTTGGGGCGGCCATCGTAGGCGCTGGCCGCCGCCAGCGAAGCAAGCAAGCACAGCAGGACCAGCAGGGCGCAGGTGCGTTGCAAGGCGAGTTTCATAGGCGAAGGTAGTGTACGACAGCGAACAGGCCGTGCCTCTAAGCATTGTCATCCCGACCGAGGGCTTCAGCCCGAGTGGAGGGACCTTGCGCCTGGCGGCCGAAGGCTTGACTACGCACTGAGCGAGCTAGCGGTTCGCTGCCCCAATTTTTCTTCCGCCGCCGTTTCCGGTAGATTAGCTGTTTCTATGCTCGACCTGGCCTTCGTCCGTGACAACCTGCCGCTGATCGAACAGGAGATGCGGCAGCGGGGACTCGATCCCAGCGACATCATCGGCACCTTCGGCGAACTGGACGCGCGCCGGCGCAAAGCCATCACCGAAGCCGAGAACCTGAAAGCCAAGCGCAACCGCGCCTCAGAACAGATCGCGCAGTTCAAGAAGAACAAGCAGGATGCGACCGCGCTGATCACGGAAACCAAGACCCTCCGCGAACAGATCCAGGAGCAGGAGAAAGTCGCAGAGCAGCTCAACGCCGAGCTGCGCGGGCTACTGGTCGGGATTCCCAATGTACCGCACGCGAGCGTGCCCGTGGGTAGCACGGCGGAGGACAACAAAGAGATCCGGCGCTGGGGCGAGCCCCCGAAGTTTGATTTCGCGCCCAAGCCGCACTGGGAGCTGGGAGAAGCGCTGGGCATCCTCGACCTGGAACGCGCCGCCAAGCTGACGGGGGCGCGCTTCGCCGTCTACTGGGACCTGGGGGCCAAGCTGGAGCGGGCGCTGGCCAACTTCATGCTCGACCTGCACACGCGTGAGCACGGCTACACCGAAGTCCTGCCGCCCTACATGGTGAATGCCGATTCGCTGTACGGCACCGGGAATCTGCCCAAGTTTGAAGCTGACCTGTTCAAGGTTCCGCACGGCGACAAGAACCTCTACCTGATCCCCACCGCCGAAGTGCCGGTCACCAATCTTTATCGCGACGAGGTACTGGAGGGCGCGCGTCTGCCCATCTCGCTCACCGCCTATACGCCGTGCTTCCGCAGCGAGGCCGGTTCCTACGGCAAGGACGTGCGCGGCATCATCCGCCAGCACCAGTTCCAGAAGGTCGAGCTGGTGAAGTTTGCGCGGCCGGAGCAGTCGTACGACGAACTGGAGAAGCTCACCAACAACGCTGAAACCGTCCTGCAAAGGCTAGGGATACATTACCGCGTGGTGGCGCTGTGCACTGGGGACATGGGCTTTTCGTCGGCCAAGACGTATGACATCGAGGTCTGGCTGCCGGGGCAGCAGTTGTTCCGCGAGATCTCCTCGTGCTCGAATTTCGAGGCCTATCAGGCGCGGCGCGCCAACATCCGCTACAAACCTGAAGGTAAGGGCAAGACGGAGTTCGTCCACACGCTGAACGGATCGGGGCTGGCCATTGGGCGGACGTGGGTGGCGATCGTGGAGAACTATCAGCAGGCGGACGGCAGCGTGATCGTGCCGGAGGCGTTGAGGCCGTATTTGGGCGGGGTGGAGAAGATCACGAAGAATCGGGCG
>Ga0335081_10005787_pt1 | contig 19589 bp, 24 predicted proteins | sample Lox_Sample_35_FD_206713 | JGI IMG/M metagenome (GOLD analysis project Ga0335081, IMG submission 206713) | Soil microbial communities from Loxahatchee National Wildlife Refuge, Florida, United States - Lox_Sample_3.5 | ecosystem: Environmental > Terrestrial > Soil > Wetlands | place: USA... | reverse complement strand
GACGCCTTCGCTCACCTCTACAACAATTACAGACCCCACGGCGCCCTTGGCGGACGAACCCCCAGCGAGTATCTCACCCTCACGAGCCAGGAGCCCCAGCCGTCTCATATGTACTGATCCCGGACACGCCCTTGACGCTTGCACACGCGCCCCTAACACTTGCCGCCGCAACGTCATTCCCGCCCAAGAGGACCCCATGGATCTCGGAATTGCCGGCCGCAAGGCCATCGTCTGCGCGTCGAGCCGCGGGCTCGGCAAAGCCTGCGCGCGCGCGCTGGCCGAGGCCGGCTGCGAGGTGGTGATGAACGGGCGCGACGGCGGCACGCTCGAAGCGGCCGCCGGCGAAATCGCCAAGGCAACCGGCGCCAAGGTGACGCCGGTCGCTGCCGACGTGGCAAAGCCCGAAGGTCAGGCGGCGCTGCTTGCGGCCTGTCCCGCGCCCGACATCCTCGTCAACAACAATGCCGGGCCGCCGTTGCGCGATTTCCGCGAGCTGACGCGGCAGCAGATGATCGACGGCGTGATCGCCAACATGATCGTGGCGATCGAATTGATCCAGAAGGTGATCGATCCGATGAGCGAGCGCAGGTTCGGGCGCATCGTCAACATCACGTCCGGCTCGGTGAAGATGCCGCTCGCCGGGCTCGATCTATCGTCCGGCGCGCGGGCGGGGCTTACCGCCTTCCTGGCCGGCGTTGCGCGCACGGTGGCGGCCAACAATGTCACCATCAACAACATCCTGCCCGGCGCCTTCGACACCGACCGGCTGCGCGGGGTGTTGAGCAAGACCGCCGAGCAGAAGGGCAGCAGCTATGAAGAAGTCGCGGCGGCGCGCGCGGCCACCATTCCGACCAAGCGCTTCGGACAGCCGGACGAGTTCGGCGCGGCTTGCGCTTTTCTTTGCTCGGCGCATGCCGGCTACATCACCGGGCAGAACCTGCTGATCGACGGCGGCACGTTCAACGGCGCGTTTTGAAGCTCAGCCCCGGCAAAGCGATGCGGCGGAGCGCTACGCGCGAAACTCGACGCCGATGCGGGTCGCCGTGCGCCAGATCACATGGCACGGCTCTTTCAAGTGATCCGTTTCGATCGTCAGCACGAAGTCGTCGGGAATGCCGATCTGGCTTTGCACCTCGAGGCAAGCGCCCGCGGGCGACAGATTGCGCACCCGGCAGGTGATACCGCCGGCGCGTTTGAAGTTGATGCTGCCTGCTTTCAGCGTGCGATGGCGCGCGACTCTGCGTCTCTCTTCCATGATCGCCCTCCGTCTTTGACGGCGCCGCGCGCCCCTCGGCGTGCGGCTGCCGACCCTGGTCAGACGGGATGACCGATGCGGCGATCATAGGCCGCGCTGTTTACCTTATCGTGAAACTGAACATCGAAACACGGATGTTTCGGTTGTAGTTCGCTAACTAAACCGTCGGCTATAGTTTTGCGCGCGGATGACCCAAAAGGTCGCGTATTTTATTCGCAATTTACGGCGGGGCAGGACTGTTGGGCTTAGAATGCTTGCCGGCTCAAGCTCTAAGGAACCGCGTATCCCATGCTGAATTGGTTTGCCAATAGTTGCGGCCTGCTCGGCCTCAGCTGCCAGAATTGGGTGCTGGTCATCGCCGGCGGCTGCCTGCTCTATCTTACAGCCCTGGCCGTCGCCATGGCGGAGCACAAAGACGTGTTCTAGCCGGCGGCTTCGGTTTCGCGACAACGATCGACGAAGGCTTAACCGAAGCTCGAGAAAATCCAGGTCATTACGACAATGAACGACTGCAGCAGCGCGACGCCGGTAACCGTAATGCCGGCGGCGAGGAAGCCGTCTTCGACCGCGGGCGTGCTTTTCGCCAAGCGCAGGATGGGACTATTCACCGTTCGCTCTCCTCTTCCGCTCCGCGTCCTCAGCGCCAATTGCCGCAAAATCCTTTCGACAGTGTGAAATGTCAGATCGGGCAAAATACCTAGCGCGCGGCCGGTGGGCGGCTGGCGCGGCGCCGGGCTTTCGCGCATAGTCGCAGCATGGCCAATCGACCGTGCCGGCCCGATGCCGATATGAAACGGCTCTGGCAGCTCTTGCTGCCGCAGACGCCGTTTCCTGCGTGCGGCTCGGAGGAGGATGTGGCGCCAAGACAAAGCGCTCCGTCGTCACCGCCCGCGCAGGCCAAGAACTCGCCCTCCGAGCGTAAGAGCGACGCTGGCCCTTCCGCGCACGCCGGGGAAAGGTGAAACGGGGTTGCCCCTCTCCTTCCGGCGTCGCATGCTCAGCTGAGCCTGCCCGGGTCGTCACCCGGCCGCACGCCATCCCGCGAGCCCACGACCGCCCCCGCCCCAAGGAGCCCGACATGAAGCTCGTCCGCTATGGCCCGCCCGGCCGCGAGAAGCCCGGCATCGTCGACGCCGACGGCAAGATCCGCGACCTCTCGCGCGTCGTTCCCGATATCGACGGCGCCATGCTCGCCGCCGGCGGACTCGCCAAGATCAAAAAGGCGAATCTCAAGCGGCTGAAAGCGGTTCCCGGCAAGCCGCGGCTCGGCCCCTGCGTCGGCCATGTGCGCAACTACATCGCCATCGGCCTCAATTATGCCGACCACGCCGCCGAGCAGAACGTGCCGGTGCCGGACGAGCCGGTGATCTTCAACAAGCAGCCAAGCTGCATCTGCGGGCCGAACGACAACACCATCATCCCGAAGAATTCGACCAAACTCGACTACGAATGCGAGCTCGCCGTGATCATCGGCAAGCGCGCGCGTTATCTCGACAAGACCAAGGCGATGGACGCGGTCGCCGGCTATTGCGTCGCTAACGATGTGTCAGAGCGCGCCTTCCAGATGGAACACGGGCAGACCATCGCCAAGGGCAAGGGCTGCGAGAGCTTCGGGCCGCTCGGGCCCTGGTTCGTCACCAGGGACGAGATCAAGGACCCGCAGGCGCTGGCGATGTGGACCAAGGTGAACGGCGAGACGCGGCAGAACGGCTCGACCAAGACCATGGTGTTCGATGTGGCGCATCTCGTCTGGTATTGCTCGCAGCTGTTCGTGCTGGAGCCGGGCGACGTGATCGCGACCGGCACGCCGCCGGGCGTCGCGCTCGGCATGAAGCCGCACCCGGTGTGGCTCAAGGAAGGCGACGTGGTGACGCTGGGCATCGCGGGGCTGGGAGAGCAGAAGCAGAAGGTGGTGGGGTTTAGGAAGTAAGGCGGGGCCTCGCCGCGAGCACGGCGCGCTCCCTCTCCCCGTTGGAGAGGGTTGGGGCGAGGGGGCAAGTGAATCTCGATAGGTCGCAAGCCCTCACCCGCCCGCCTTCGCTAAAGCTTCGGCGGGCGACCTCTCCCCATGGGAGAGGTGAAGCGAGACCGCGGCAAAACTTGAGTCAAACCGGTCTTGCTCCGGCATCTGGTGGCAAATGCCGGCCTTCGGCGTTTTATTTCAGCCAATCGATGTTCGATTGGACGACGCTGTCGTGAACGGCGTCGGCGACCGCGAAGCCAAGGCCAAATTCTCCGAACTGCTCGACCGAGTCGAGCATGGCGAGGAGATCGTGATCACGGCCGAGCCTGAAGCTGCAAGATTTTGCGGACCAGTTGGCGCGCACCGCTACGCTTCGCATGTCGACAGCGACTTGTGTCGAAGTTGTCAATGTCTGCGACCGCCGTATCGGGCCCGATGCTGTTGCGGAAGCCGAACAATTAATAGCGCGCGCCCAAATCGAGCTGGTTGCATTTACTGTCGAACAAGCCCAATGGGCGCGCCATCGCGGCTGACCTATGGCATCGGCCGGCATCCGGCGAGGTTGAATTTCGGCGATTGCTTTGCCGATGCGCATGCCAAGACGACCGGTGAGCCGCTGCTCTTTAAGGGTGACGATTTCATCCATACGGACATCGTGGCGGCGACGGCCTGAAAAAGCCTGGTCCCCCGGCGATGCGGTCGCCGCTGGCCCGATCCCATCCTGAGCGAGGATCGGACCAACTCCGTAGCCAAAATCTCGATTTTTCCCACCCCCTCGCCGGAATAGCCATGCTGCTGCCGTTGCTAAGCTGACGGCTTTCGTCGGCCGCTTGAAGCAGGAGATTTTACCGGCCTTACCGGCGTCGCAAGGGAGTACGGTCATGACTTCGAGAACATTCCGCCGCCTTGCCATTTCCGCCACTGCATCGCTGGCGCTGCTCAGCCTGACCAATTTCGCCAATGCCTCGCTGGTGCTCGTCAGCCACACGAGCGATGCGCCGCCCGCGCTCGCCGAACAGGCGCCAAAGGTTGAGCGCCAGGCAGCCCTCGAGCCGGACACGCAAAAGCAAAAGGACGTGCAGCAGCAGGACACCGGCGCGGCGCAGGATGCCAACGAGGACGCCGGCCGCAAGCACGAGCGCCATACCGCCCACGCGCGGCGCATTCGCGGGCACGAGTTGAGCCGCCTGTTCAATCGACGCATCCGCCGCTTCTGCCGGGGCTGGCGGTTCAGACTGTGAGGCTTTCGCGCGCGATCCGCCGCGATAATTGCGGCAAACAGGCGAACATCACCGGCCCATCACAACGCGGAGAGTGTCGCGGAACCTGGCATGGAACATGGCAGTTAACTCGGAAAAGGATTGAACCCATGCAAACAGCCACCTCCTGTGCCTTGGACGCCGAGCAGGGCAAAGCCCTGTCGGCCGCATTCGACTTCGCCTGGCGAAGGCTTCTGCAGACCGACCTGCTGCAGCCGTCGCAATATGCGCAGATGCAAAATATCCTGACGACCTATTTGATCAAGCTGGTGCGGCGCGGCGAGCGCAACGAGGGCCGCCTGGCGAGACGCGGAATCTTCTTTGTCTGCGGCCTGTTGGCCGCGCCCGATCCGGTCTCGTTCACCGGCCGCGCGCTGTATTTTGCCGAGGGCGCCGCCGGAGTCGTATTCTAGAGGCGATATTCTTCGCTTGCCTCGCAACTGTCGCGTCGGCGGGATTGCGGGCGCGACCGGCTATCCGCGCGGGTCGGGCAACGGCCGCCGGCGACACTCCCCCTTGTCAACAATCCTTCCCGGGCGGAAGAATTGGCAGGCAGCCGATAACCGGTTGCTGAAAGTCCGGTGATCCGGACAGGGGGAGATTTCATCATGCTGACACGACGTGGTTTTGCGGGCTTTGCCGGCTGCGCGCTTTGCGCGGCGGCGGGATTCATCGCGACCGAGGCGGCGGCCGAAGGCGCCCCGCCTGCCGCTGGCGGCTTCACGCGCAAGATGCTGTCGAAGACCGAGGGCCCTGTGGCGGGCTACGTGACGATCGTCATGGAGGTGGAGATCGATCCGGGCGCGCTGATCGCGCGTCACACCCATCCGGGCATCGAATCCGGTTATGTAGTCGAAGGCACGATCGACCTGCCGATCGAGGGCCAGCCCACGCGCACCTTGAAAGCGGGCGATGCCTTCCAGGTGCCGCCGCGGACGCCGCATGCTGGCACCCGCAATGGCGACAAGAAGACCAAGGTCATCAGCACCTATGTGGTGGAGAAGGACAAGCCGCTCGCCTCCCCGGCCTGATTGGGCCACACCGCGTTTTCGGCCGAGGTCCGACGGTCACGGCCGACTCCCGACAATCGCCACTTTTGTGATGAAACTCACAGCCGCGGCCGGGGCGATTTTCTAGGTTGCGGGCGTGGCTAAGTGCCCACACCCAACAGGAGCAACGCTATGAACGACGTCAAGCTTGACTGGAATGAAGAGGAAGTCCTCGCCGCCGAAATCTCCGACGAGGCGCTGGAAGCCGCCGCCGGCGCCGGCAACGAGAAGGCCAACTTCACGCTGGGCGCCTGCAGCGGCTTGTCCGTCTGCCCGGCCTGATCGAAACGCGAAGCGCCACCGGCGGGGGCTCAAACAAAAAGCCCCGGGGCACCCAGCCCGGGGCTTTCGCTTGCAAAGCGCCGCCCGTCGTGGCTGGGCTCGTCCCGGCCATCTCGCTTGGGGCGGCACCTTGCTCTCGTTATCAGGATCACCGGGACCCGCCGCTATCGCGGCGGCCCGGTGATGACCAGCGCCGTTTACGCCGCCGAGCGCTTGAGCACGCCGTCGGCGACGTCGCGGAATTCCGCCTCGGTCAACAGCTTCTTGGTCTTGAGCGAATGCGCCTTGACCGCGGCCGTGATCTTGAGCGCGTCTTCTTCGGACGCCTGCACGCCGATCTTCTGCAGCCACATATAGATCGAGTCGATGCCGCTTCCCTTGCCCATGACCACCTTGGCTGCCGGCTGGCCGACCGCGTCCCAGCGCATGGGGAACAGTTCGGTCGCGAACTTGTCGCCGCAGTTCTTGTACCAGCTGGCGATGATGCCCGACTCGATCTGGTAGAGCGCCTCGCCGACGATCGGCTTGTTCGACGGCACCGCGACGCCGGTCTTCTCCTGCACCAGGCGCGCCAGCTTGGTGAGCTTGGTGGTGTCGATGCCGATGTCGACGCCGTAGAGGCACTTGAGCGCCATCACGGTTTCCTCCATCGGCGTGTTGCCGCTTCTCTCGCCGATGCCGAGCACGGTGGTGTGCATGACCTCGACGCCCTCGGCCAGCGCCATGACGGTGTTGGCGACGCCCATGCCGAAGTCCTGGTGGAAGTGCGCCTCCAGCCGCTTGTTGATGCGCGCCTGCACGCTCTTGACGAAATATTTCATGGCGTGCGGCGAGACCACGCCGAAAGTGTCGACCAGCGCCAGCGCGTCCATGTGGCCCTCACGGCCGACGCGCTCGATCAGGTCGAGCGCCCATTTCAATTCGGCGCGCGAGAAGTCGATGGGGAAGAACACGACTTCCAGGCCATTGTCGTGCGCGTATTTGGTCGCTTCGATCGAGGTCTCGACCGCCTTCTCCATCGGCCAGCGATAGGCCAGCTCGACCATGTGCTTGGAGGACGGAATTTCCATCACCACGCCGGAAACGCCGGTGTCGATCGAGCGCTTGACGTCTTCCTTCATGCAGCGGGCGAAGGAGAAGATCTGCGGCCCCAGATTGCGCTTGACGATCTCCTTGATCGCCTCGTTGTCCGAGGGCGACACGATCGGCATGCCGGCCTCGATGCGGTGGACGCCCGCTTCCGCCAGGCCTTCGGCGATGCGGATCTTGTCGTCCTTCGACAGGATGATGCCGGTCTGCTGCTCGCCGTCGCGCAGCGTGACGTCGTGCACCTTGATCTTCTTGGCGAACTTGAAGTCCTTGGTGACTTCCGGCGCGAAGTCCCATTCGCTGACGAACCAGTCGTTGGTTTTCCAGGGTTGCTCGGCCATGAGCGCTCCTCCTGCCTTGGCGGCTGTGTGGGTTATTGAGTTCGGAAAATCGCGCCTGTCGTGCCACAGGCGGGCGAGATGGCGCAATCCCTACCGCAACTGGCGGCCTTTCACAACACGGGGTTGGTCAAAAATAGCTTGTTTTTCATGCGGTTGTCTCGCCACGCGGGCGTATCAGACGAATGTGTTGACCAGTTCGCCGAGGCCGGAAATCGCGATGCGCACTTCGTCGCCGGCCTTGAGATAGCGCGGCGGATCAAAGCCGATGCCGACGCCGGCCGGCGTGCCGGTCGCCAGCAGGTCGCCCGGCTCGAGCGGCACGTAGCTGGCAACCGTCGCGATGAAAGTCGGCACGTCGAAAATCATGTCGCGCAGCTTGGCGAACTGCCGGCGCTCGCCGTTGACATAAGTGGCAAGCTCCTGCTCGGCCGGCACGCCGAATTCGTCGCGCGTGACCAGCCACGGGCCGACCGGGCAGAAGCCGTCCAGGCTCTTGCCGAGAAACCACTGCTTGTGGCGCTGCTGCACCGCGCGCGCCGTCACGTCATTGACGATGGTGTAGGCGAACACGTAATCGAGCGCCTCTTCGCGCGCGACGTTCTTGGCGCGCCGGCCGATCACCACGCCGAGCTCGCCCTCATAGTCGACCGTGTGGGTCGGATCGGCCGAGGCGGATATCTTCTGCCCCGGATCGGCAAGCGAGGAGATCGACTTGGTGAAAATCACCGGATCGGCCGGCACGTCCTGCTTGTCGCCGGATTGATCGACGCCGCTCTGCGCAAACTCGCGCGCGTGGTCGTAATAGTTCTTGCCGACGCAGATGACGTTTTTGCTGAGCGGCCCGACGGGCGCCGCGAGCTTGGCGCGCGCGAGCGCAACCGGCGCTCCATATTCCAGCGCCTTGCCCTCGCCCAGCAGCCGGATGACGTGGCGCAGATCGCGCAAGCTCGCGCCGCCGACCGAGAACGGGCGAAGACTGTCGCCCTCGACGGCGCCGAAAATCTTGCCCTGCGGGCTATTGATGGCGGCAATGCGCATGGGAGGGAAATGACCTTTTCGGCGGGCGGGCGATGCGGGCTGGCGAGAAGGCGCTAGCAAAGACGGCGGCTGGGTTCAACCGGCTACGCCGCGGCTCGTGGGGGGAATTCGCATGCGCCAAATCCGTCGCCGGCCGAGCATGCTCGGCACCCGGCGGGCGATTTGGCAAATTCGCCATCGCAGATTGTCCCGCCGGGCGGGAGCGTTGCGCTTATTCGCTTTTGCCCGCGCCGACGGCATGAATTTTCTTTTGTCGTGCAGCTGACTTTGCATTGCTCGGCAAATCAATCTAAATTCGTGACAATGACCGCGGAGGCAGATCGCTAAAACGATGAAATCACCTGTTCGCAAACGCGGGCGGCGATCCTCCCCATCACGGTCTAAAAATCCCATCGACGGAATCGGCTCGACGAAGCTGTTCTCGCGCGGCGAGAAGGTGTTTCGCAAGGGCCAGGCCGCCCGGCACATTTACAGAGTCGAATTCGGCTGCATCCGCACTTTTCTCAATGTCGGCGATGGGCGCCGGCTGGGCGGCGCCTTCTATTTTCCGGGCGATTATTTCGGGCTGGACATGCGCGAGATGCACAGCTTTTCAGCCGAAGCCGTCACGCCCAGCATGGTACGGCTGATCGGACGCAAAGCGCTCGCCTCGCTCATCGCGAGCGACATCGCGGTGGCCAAGCAGCTGCTGCACATCACCAATGTCGAGCTGCAGCGCGCCCAGAGCCACAGCCTCATCCTGCGCAGCTCCGCGGACGAGCGGGTCGCCAATTTTCTCTTCGAGATGAAGAAACGCAATCGAAGCCGAGAGGTCGATCTGCTGATGTCGCGGCAGGACATCGCCGATCATCTCAACCTGACGATCGAATCGGTGTCGCGCGCCTTTGCGCGGCTGAAGAAGGCGTCGGTGATCTCGTTCCTCACGCATCGCCGCGTGGCCGTGCATTTGCGCAAGCCGCTGGCGGCGTAGCGGGCACGCTTTACGCTCCCCGCACGGCAGCACCGTGCAGAAAATCTTGCCCGCAGGCATTACCAGAGCGTTGGTTCGCAGGTGTGCTCGGCGCGCCACCTCGAAAAGGCCGTATCGAATTTGCACACTCGCTCAAATAATTCGTCGAGTATCAGTGATGTAGGCGTGCCGCGACGAACAATGTCTTTGATCCTCATCTTCAGGTTATAAATAACGTCGCCGTATCCGATATTAAACGTATTTAAGCCATCGAACAGATGCATTCCCCGGTACTGAGGCCATTCCGCGGGCTCCAGCCTTTTGAACCGGAACAGCATTTCCGTCTCGTATATTTTTATTGTCTTGATCATCGTGGAAGCTATGAGAGCGGTGGCACGTTCGGCATCATCTCGGCAATGGTCCGTGTAGGTGTCGCACGCAGACACAAGCCATTTCACGTTGAGCGCCTTGGTCAAAAATTCCGCCTCTTCCGCCCACAGCGAAAAAAAAGCATCCAAGTGGCGTTGCAGCTCATGGTTTCGACGTATGCTGATAATAAGCACACAATGCTTGAATTCTAGTGCCGACCGTCCGATAAACCCCCGGCGCCAGTTGTACATCTCTTCTTCGATGAGCGGATTTTTTTGCCACCGCTCTGAAGGCAGATAGAGCTTCTGATAAGGCGGCTCCGAACGCGCTTCTAAGACCCTTGCCCGCAAAACCGCATTTGGGGATGACATCAGTTCGACGATTTCCGTTTCTATCACCGATACTTTTCCAGAAATTAATGGCGCATGAAGCGGTGCTGCTTATAGCTCAACCAAGAACCTGGGTCCATCGATTAAGCTTCGGAGGAACTCTTGGTTCAAGAGCATAGCGACGTGCAGCAAGTCGGGCGGGTCGTTCGATGAAGCTGAAGACGACGACCAATTGGTTCGCTGGTTCTTGTCGGTGCGCCAATGAAGCTCAAAGCTACATTAGCTTTTTGCAAAGAGCTGTTGTAATCTTATGGTTAGTCGCTCAAGAGCCATTCTAGGTCGCCGGAATATGCCGCCCCTTCAAATTTTTATTGGGTGGGACAAGCGAGAGCCGGACGCCTATGACGTTGCCGCTTTCTCGTTAAGGCGCCGCGCCACGATTCCGGTCGAAATCAATCCGATCAAGCTTGATGACCTCGTGGCGCGTGGCATTTACTGGCGAGACCAGGATCCACTGGCTTCGACGGAGTTTACTTATTCCCGCTTCCTGACGCCTTTTCTCGCTGGCTTTAGAGGATGGGTATTGTTTTGCGACTGCGACTTTTTGTGGCTTGCCGACGTGGCTGAGCTTTTGCATTTCGCAGATCCCATGAAAGCTGTCCATTGCGTGCAGCATGACTACTGTCCGGCCGAAACCACAAAAATGGACGGGCGGGTGCAAACCATTTATCCGCGCAAGAACTGGTCTTCGTTGATGCTGTTCAATTGCGATCATCCGTCTGTGCGCATGCTGACACCCGATATCGTGAACTCGGAGACGGGCGCTTATCTGCACCGGCTCCAGTGGGTCTCCGATCAAGACATTGGGGCGTTTCCGGAGGATTGGAATTGGCTCGAGGGTTGGTCCAAGCGACCGGCTTCGGGCACGCCAAAAGCCGTGCACTTCACGCGCGGAGGCCCATGGTTCGAACGGTGGCAAAACGTGGACTACGCGGATTTGTGGCTTGCAGAGCTTGCCGCATTAAAAAGCGATGCGCGCAAATATGTTGCATCTATACAGCCGTCGCTAACATCATAAACTTGAGGGGCGGGTGAAAACGAACAGTTCCGGAGATGCGGCTGCTCCCCTTCGGATAGGTGTAGTCACGACTTGCCATACGGCTGGTTGGCGGCAATACGGCAGCCGCATGGTCGAGACCTTCGATCAATTCTGGCCGACAGACATTCCGCTCTATTTTTACGCCGAAGACTTCAAGCCCGATCACCCTCGTCCGCTCACGCGGGAGCTGCCGGGTTGGCTGGCTGAATTCAAGACGCGACATGCCGAAAATCCCTATGCACACGGATTCGTTGACGGCAAGTACGATTTCCGATGGGATTGCGTGCGGTTTGCCCACAAAGTTGCCGCCATAACGGATGCCGCACTAACCCTAAATGTGAATCTACTGATTTGGGCCGATTCCGATATTGTGACGCACGCAGCAGTACACACCCATTGGCTGCTGTCACTATTTCCGCCGGGCCCTTACATAGCTTGGCTGGAGCGCGACCGGCACTATCCCGAGTGCGGTTTCTACATGCTGCGTTGCGGACACCTCGCGCACCGCGTTATGGTAGATCGCTTTCGGCAGCTTTATAAGTCGGATGCCGTTTTCGGACTGGCCCAGACTCACGACAGCTACGTTTTGCAGCAAATAATGTGTGCGGCAGAACAAGAAGGGCTAATTGCAACGCACAGTTTGTCCGGTGATGCACATCAGCACCGCCACCCGCTGATAAATGGCCCGCTTGGAAAGTGCCTTGACCACCTCAAAGGACAGCGTAAAGCCCTAGGCCGGTCGCAAATAGCCGACTTGGTGACGCCCCGTTCGGAGGAATATTGGTGCAGAAACAGGTAAAGGGAATCTGGCTTCCAAGCACTGAGGAGCATCTCGTTCCGCACATTCAGAGAGGTCCGGAGTTCGCCGGCTCAGGGACCTACCAGTTGCATAAGTTGCAGGCAGCCTTTCCCTACATAAAGAACTTTCGACATGCGGTGGATATCGGCGCCCATGTTGGCCTGTGGTCGCGCGTCTTGGCCCGCTGCTTCGCGCGCTTGACCGCATTCGAACCGATCGAACAGCATCGCGCATGTTTTGGAGAAAATGTTCGCTCCGGAGACGGCTGCGAAGTGGAATTGCATCCTTTCGCGCTTTCGGCTTCGGAAGAAACGCTGCGGTTCTCATTCAGGCCGGACAACAGCGGTGACACTCATGTCGTCAAAAATGTTGACGACGGTTTAGGCGCTCAGGTCTTCGCGCGTACGCTCGACAGCTTCGATCTTCCTCCGATTGATTTTCTTAAGATCGACTGCGAAGGTTATGAATATTTTATCCTAAAAGGCGGTGAAGCAACGGTGCGCCGCGACCGGCCGTGCATCATCGTGGAGCAGAAACCTGGAAAGGGCCGCATGTACGGGCTCGACGACCAGGAAGCCGTGAAGCTTCTCCAGACATGGGGCGCCACCCTCAAGTTCCAAATAGCAGGCGATTTCTGCCTGGTTTGGCAATGAAATATCTAAATTGGGCTGGTCGAGTTCCGCTGACGCAGGGACCAATCATCTCGCGAACGTTGCCGTGCTGCCCGCTTTACTGTGCCGGCATCGCCCGCCGTCACGCGCTGAGATGCGCAAGGTCTTCCGCCAACCCAGCCAGCGTTCGATAATGCGCGACTCGATCTGATAAAGCCCGGAGCCGATGATCGGTTTTTCCACGCCACTGCAAGCTCCAAGGCCGCAACGACACGACGCGCCTCGCTCATTGCGCTCTACAATGCTCGCCCCTCCCCAACTCTCCCCCACAAGCGGGGAGGCACAAGAAATTGCCTCCCTCGTGTGCGGGGAAGGGAGAAAATAGTCACCCCTCGCGCGCCCCCAGCACCGCCTCGATCGACACGCGCGACCAAGGCGCGGTGCGCGCGCGGAAGGCCACGTAAGAGCCGTGCACCTTGCCGGCCATCGCGCTGCCGGCGCCGACCTCGCTGAGCACATCGTGCGCCTGTCTGCGCGCGGCGTTCACCAAGTCTTCTGGGAAGTCGGCGAGCTTGACATTGTGCTCGGCGGTGAGCGCCTTCAGTGCCTCGGCGTTGAGCCGCTCCATCTCGGCGAGCGCATAATTCGCTTCCGCCGCGCAGGCGTGCTTGACGATCGCCTGGAGATCGGAGGCGAGGCCCTCCCACGCCTTGCGCGCCACGATGCATTCGCCGGTGCCGTTCGGCTTGTTGAAGCCGGGATAGTAGTAGAACGGCGCCACGCGATAGAGGCCGAGCGCGATGTCGGAGCCGGGGCCGACGAATTCGGCGGCGTCGAGCACGCCCGACTGCAGCGCGGGCAGGATCTCGGAAGGCGGCGTGGTCTGCGGGGTGGCGCCGAGCCGGCGATAGACTTCGCCGCCGAGGCCGAGCGAGCGCAGCTTGAGGCCGTGCAGGTCGGCGCGGCCCTTCAGCTCATGGCGGAACCAGCCGCCCATGCAGACGCCGGTGTTGCCGGCCATGAACGGCTTGACCTTGAACGGCGCGTAGAGCGCGTCCCATAGCTCCTGGCCGCCGCCGGCGTCGACCCAGGCGACGTGCTCGGACGGCGTTAAGCCGAACGGCACGGTGGTGAAGAAGGCGGCGGCCGGCATCTTGCCCTGCCAGTAGAAGGCGGCGGTGTGGCCGATGTCGGCGACGCCGTTGCCGACCGCATCGAGCACGCCGAAGGCCGGCACCACTTCGCCGGCGGCATAGACGGTGATGTCGATGCGGCCGTTGGAGAGCGCGCGGATGCGGCTCGCCACGCGCTCGGCCGACATGCCGGGGCCGGGCAGCCGCTTCGGCCAGGAGGTGACCATGCGCCATTTCAGCGTATCGGCCCGCGCGAGGCGCGGGGCGGCGACGAGGCCGGCGGCGGTCAAGCCGGCGGCAAAGGTGAAGCGGCGTCGCGTGGTCATGGGATGCTCCATCGTTGATAGAAATGCTTGAGCGGGCCGCGGCCGTGCCCGACCTTGAGCTGATAGGCGCCGGCGATCGCGGCGGTGACATAGGCTTTGGCGGCTTGCGCGGCGGTGACGAGGTCGAGGCCCTTGGCAAGGCCGGCGGCGACCGCCGAGGAGAGCGTGCAGCCGGTGCCGTGGGTGTTCTTGGTCGCCACCCGCCGCGCCCCCATCCGGACGACGTCGCCCTGCCCGACCAGCAGGTCGACGCTGTCGGCGCCTTCGGCGTGGCCGCCGGTGATCAGAACACTTTGCGCACCCAGGGCACAGATTGCACGCGCCTGCTCTTCCATTTCGCGTTCGTTGCGCGCGAGTGCGCCGCCGGTCAGCACGGCCGCTTCGGCGAGATTGGGCGTCACCACCAGTGCGCGCGGCATAAGCTTGTCGCGCAAATGCACCAGCGCCCCGGGCGCAAGCAGCCGGTCGCCGGAGGTCGCGATCATCACCGGATCGAGCACGATGTTCTTCGCGCGGTGACGGGCAAGGCCGGCGGCGACCGCGTCGATGGTGGCGGCCTGCGACAGCATGCCGATCTTCACCGCGCCGACGTCGAGATCGGAAAACACGGCGTCGATCTGCTGGCCGACGAAATCGGCCGGCACATCGTGAATGCCGCTGACGCCGCGCGTGTTCTGCGCGGTCAGCGCGGTGATGACGGAGGCGCCGTAGACGCCGAGCGCGGCGAAGGTCTTCAGGTCCGCCTGGATGCCGGCGCCGCCGCTTGAATCGGAACCGGCGATGGTGACGGCAATGGCAGTCATGCGCCTCTCCGACCGGCGAGAGCGCGCGCGACGGCGGCGCGCAAGGCGCGCGCCGCCAGTGCCGGATCGGCGGCGAGCGAAAGGGCCGAAATCACCGCCACACCGTCGGCCCCGGCGGCGATCACCGCGGCGGCATTGCTTTCGTCGATGCCGGCAATGGCGCAGATCGGAAAACGCGCGCTGCGTGCGCGCACCGCGTGCGCGATGTCGCGCAAACCGGAAATCCCGATCGGCGGCCGCGTGTTTACTTTCGAGGTTGTGCCGTACACACCGCCGATGGCGACGTAATCGAGATGCTCGAGCGGCGCGGCTTGCGCGAGCGCTACCGTATTGATGCTCAGGCCGATGATCGCCTTGCGGCCGAGCAGCCGGCGTGCATCGCTCGCCGCCATATCGTCCTGGCCGATATGCACGCCGTCGGCTTCGGCGGCGAGCGCAACGTCGACGCGATCGTTGATCAGCAGCGGCACGCCGACCGGCCGCAACACGGCGCGCAGCGCGCGCGCTTCCTCGACCAGGGCGCGGGTTTCCGAATTCTTGTCACGCAGCTGCGCCAGCGTGACGCTGCCGGCGATGCGGCCGGCGAGATCGACCAGGGTACGGCCGCCGGCAACGGCCGGATCGAGAATGGCATAAAGCGAAAGATCGAGGTCCATCAGGTCACCCTCGCCTCCCGCAGCAAAGTCTCACCGTCGAGGTTATAGAGCGCGTCGATGATCGCCGCGGCAAAGCTTCCCGGTCCTTGCGCGCCGCGCGCGGCCAGTTCGCCAGCGACGCCCAGCATCGTCAGCCCGGCGGCGGCAGCGCGCCAGGCGTCGGCCTCGACCGCGAGGCAGGCGGCAATGAGCGCGGAGCCGGCGCAGCCCATGGCCGTGACCTTGGCCATCAGCGGATGGCCATTGGCAATTGAAGCGACGCGCACGCCGTCGGTCACCAGATCGGTCTTGCCGGACAGCGCGACGACGAAGTGGCGGAAAGCGGCATAATCGACTAGCGCCTCGCGATCGGCCGAGCGCCCGGAAAGCGTCGAGAATTCGGCCGCGTTTAGCCGCACCACCCGCGCCCCCCGCTCGCTCAGACTTTGCGCGAAGGCCGCGCGCGCGGCGCTGCGGTCGACGAAGACCGGATCGAGCACCCAGCGCACATTGTTCTGCGCGGCGATCATCACCGCAACCTCGGCCGCCTCGCGCCGCTCGCGGTCGAAGGTACCGAGATTGATCAGCAGCGCGTCGGCGCGGGCGACGAAGACGCCGATCTCCGCGGGAGAAATCGTCATCGACGGCGTGCAGCCAAGGCTCAGCAGCACATTGGCGGTGAAATTCTGCGCGACCGCGTTGGTGAGGCAATGCACGCGCGGGCCGCGCGCGCGCAAGCGCTCGATCAGCTCGGCCGCCCGTTGCGGCAGCTCGCCGCGCGATTGCTGGGGGGGAACGTGCATCTCTTCTCCCTCCGCCGGCATGACCCGGATCAGGTTCGTTGGGTTGGCCTTCGCCTCTCAGCCCGGCCGCAATGCCGGGCACCCCGCGAGATTGCTGCTGCATACCTAGACCGCACCGGACGGGCGCGCAAGGCCGTCCGGCGCCGTCTGTGCGGGGCCGTGCAAGGCCCGCCTTGCCAGATAAGCGCGTTTTTGCTGGATTGGATTATGAGAGCGGGTGCTGCTGCAGGTTTTACCCGCTCGTCCCCGCGAATGCGGGGACCCAGCGCATAAACAAAAAGGATAGTCTGGATTCCCACTGGAGCCTGCCCCCGTACGGGCGGGGCCAGGAAATACGGAAACCGGAGCGGCGGCCGGAGGATTGCGATGACCCCCTTCTTCGTCCAGATCAAATGCGAGCTCGGCAAGTCCTATCAGGTGGCGAACGAGCTTGCCGAAGCCGAGATCGCCTCGGAAATCTACTCCACCGCCGGCGATTATGATCTGCTGGTGAAATTCTATGTCGATGCCGACACGGATATCGGCCACTTCGTCAATGAACGGGTGCAGTCGATCCCGGGCATCCGGGACACCTATACCATCATCACCTTCAAGGCGTTCGGCGTCTAGGCTATAAAGAGGGGCTTGTTCGCGCCAGGCCAAACAGGACACGAAGACCAAGGGGGTTGCCATGGGACGGAAGACGAGGCTCGCAGCAGGGTGCGCGTTCGCATTAACCGCCGGTCTTTTGGTTTCGATCGGCCAATCGACGCCGGCCTCTGCCCAAGGCGGCATCATATGCTCCTACGGCACGAAGAAATATAAAGAGTGCTGCCACGAATCTTACCGACACCACCCAAGACTGGGGGCGCGGGCGCGCGCCGATGACATCGACGCCTGCATGCACCCGAGCAAGAAAGCCAAGGCGACCGGGAAGTCCAAGGAGTCTTCCTCCAAGGAGGAGTCAAAAGAATCTAAAGAGCCCAAAGAGTCTAAAGAATCCAAAGAGCCAAAAGACGACAAAGACTCGACAGAGACATCCAAAGACAAGAAGTAAGCACTGCCCAAAGCCCGCGGATCGCGCATCGGCCGCGGGCTCGAACGTTTGGGCGCAGCAGACATCCAAAGACTGCGGCCCTTGAGCGCCCAGGAAGCGGATAACCCAAACCGGCAGTTGGCGTCGCAATGAGGTTCCGCCACTCAATCAAGTATCCTGTTGCCTCAGTCCCTAGACGCAATAGTGACGCACGCCCGGCGACGGGCGAGGCCGCGTCGGGGGCGACAGGGTTTGCATCAACTGAGGTTCAATCAGGGGGAGAACTGTGCATGCCAAAGGCAACGATTCGTTCGATCAACCATCCGTCTAAATATCTGGCAAGGTGGTTGCTGGCCGGCGCGATCTGTCTTTGCCCGTCCGTTGCCAGCGGCGCCCAGGACGATACCGCCACGGGCGATCACGCGCTCGCCAGCGAGAACGGCGGCTCGGAAAACACCGCCGACGGCTATTACACGCTCTACCACAACACCACCGGCATGGATAACACAGCCAGCGGCTATCATGCGCTATTCGACAATTCCACTGGCGGCGAGAATACCGCTACCGGCTCTCAGGCGCTTTCCGTCAACACCACGGGCTCGTACAACACCGCCGGCGGCTTTAATGCGCTTACCTCCAACACAACTGGCGCCAACAACACCGCGAGCGGCGCCTCCGCGCTCCTTTCCAACACCACCGGCAACTATAACACCGCAAGCGGTGTTGCCGCTCTCTTCTGGAACACTACCGGCTGCTGCAACACCGCCAGCGGCTATTCAGCGCTCTACTCCAACACCACCGGCTATTACAACACCGCCAGCGGCGCTGACGCGCTCTACTCCAACACCACCGGCTTCTACAACACCGCCGGCGGCGCTGGCGCGCTCTACTCCAACACCACCGGCAACAATAACACCGCCAGCGGGTTTCGCGCGCTCAACTACAACACCACCGGCAACAATAACACCGCCGCCGGCTATTATGCGCTCTACAAGAACACCACCGGCGCCCAGAACACCGCCAGCGGCACTGCCGCCCTCGCCTCCAACACCACCGGCAACAATAACACCGCCAGCGGCTACGGCGCGCTCAACGCCAACACCACCGGCTACGACAACATCGCCAGCGGCTTTTATGCTCTGTTTTCCAACACTACCGGTTACGGCAACACCGCCGATGGCTATTATGCGCTCAGCGCCAACACCACCGGCACCGGCAACATCGCTTTCGGCTATCAGGCACTCCAGGCGAAAGCGGCCGGCAACAACAACGCCGCCATCGGCACCTGGGCCCTGCTTGGGCTTACCTCCGGCGGCAACAACATCGCGCTCGGCTTCGGCGCCGGCAAGCTGACCACGACCGGCAACAACGACATCTACATCGGCAACACCGGCATCAACGGCAGCGAGAGCAACGTCACGCGCATCGGCTCCGGGCAGACAGCGGCCTTCATCGCCGGCATCGCCGGCACCGCGCTGTCGGGCGCCACGGTGGTTGTCAATTCCGCGGGGCAACTCGGCGTCGTCACGTCCTCGGCGCGCTACAAGAAAGACATCAAGCCGCTCGCCGGCGCATCGGCCGGGGAAAAGCTCGCGCGACTGCGGCCCGTTTCCTTCCGCTATAAGAGCGAGCCCGCGGCGACACACTATGGCCTGATCGCCGAAGAGGTCGCGCAGGTCATGCCGGAGCTGGTGGTGCGCGACAAAAAGAATCGGCCGGACTCGGTGCAATACATCGAGATCGTGCCGCTGCTGCTGCAACAGTGGAAGGCGCAGCGCGAACTGAACGCGCAGCAGAAAGCGGAGAATGCGCGGCTGCACCAGCTGATCGAACGGCAAGAGGCGGATAACGCACGCCAACGCGAGATGGTCGCACAGCAGCAGGGCCTGCTCAAACGACAGGAGGCCCGGCTCGATCGGCAGGAAACGGAATTGGCCGAATTACGCCAGACGCTCACGACGCGGCTTGCGCGGGCTCGATAAAACCGCAGGATGAGCAAAGTACGTCGAGAACGGCTGATCGCGTTTCCCGTTTGCTCGCGGCATGGCGTGCGCCGCGCGCCAGACCCTTGTTAGGGGGCCGCGCAACATCCTCGACCGCACACCACTAATCCGTGTATCCTGTCGCTCTAGTCCTTGACGCAGGTCATGGGGGACGCCGGCAGGGGACGAGGCCGCGTCGGGGGCGCAAACTTTGCGTCTTCAAACGGGGGAGAACCGTCCATGCCAATGGGAAAAATTCGTTCGATCAAGCATCCGTCTAAATATCCGGCAAGGTGGTTGCTGGCCGGGGCGATCTGTCTTTGCCCGGCCGTGGCCAGCGCCGGCTCCCTTGGCACCGGTGACACCGCCACCGGCACGCAAGCGCTCGCCAGCGAGAACGGCGGCTCCTTCAACACCGCCGACGGCTATTACGCGCTCGCCTACAACACCACCGGCGCCT
>Ga0335081_10005786_pt1 | contig 19591 bp, 12 predicted proteins | sample Lox_Sample_35_FD_206713 | JGI IMG/M metagenome (GOLD analysis project Ga0335081, IMG submission 206713) | Soil microbial communities from Loxahatchee National Wildlife Refuge, Florida, United States - Lox_Sample_3.5 | ecosystem: Environmental > Terrestrial > Soil > Wetlands | place: USA... | reverse complement strand
CGGGTGCGTTTGCTGCGGGCGGGTGCGTTTGCTGCGGGCGGGTGCGTTTGCTGCGGGCGGGTGCGGTGCTGCGGGCGGGTGCGGCGGAGCTAGGGCTTGACCTGGAATGCATGCCACATTCACTGCGTATTCTGGGACGTTCATCACATCCATCAAGATCAACTTCAGAGTTTGTCGCCCAACAAGATCAACTTCCGAGTTCGTCGCCGCGTTGAGGAGGGCTGGGGCCGCCAAGCTCATGTCGCCAGCGGGACGGTCGGCGCAGTAGGCAGAATGCCGGTCTTAGTCCGGTTCGGACAACATTTGTTGCTCGTGGATGCGTAGTCAGGCGGCCTCGACGGCGGTGCAGATCCAGACGGGCGACGATACCGCGCCCGGAGGTTGGACTGAGCGCTGGGAGTTGAGCGAGACCTGGGAGTTGAGCGAGACCTGGGAGTTGAGCGAGACCTGGGAGTTGAGCGAGACCTGGGAGTTGAGCGAGATCTGGGAGTTGAGCGAGATCTGGGAGTTGAGTGGGGGCTGGGCCTGGTCGGCGCGTTCGAGGCGGACGGCGACCGCGCGGACGCTGGGTCCGACGGAGACGATCGCGGTCATCTCGAGCACGCCGTCGGCCGGGGAGGTGACGATCAGCCGCCGGACTCTCGGCCGGTATTTGGCGGCGAGCATCGGCCCTAGCTGGCTGATCCGCCTCCTGGCCTGCTCGGTGGTCCAGACGGCGATCTGCTCGGGGGGCCGGGCGCCAACTAGCGTCTCGGCGAGAACCTGAGCGAACCGGCTCGGCCAGTTGCCCGCGACGGCATCCTGACCGGGCGAGGCCGGAGCGGGGCGAGTGGCTGGACCGGGCGATACAGGACGGGGTCCCCGACCGGGACGGTCGGCCGCCGGACCGGGAGCCGGGCCGAGCGGTGCGGGGCGAGCGGCCTGACCGGCCGGGTCGGCGGGGCTCGCGAGCGATTCCTTGGCCAGTGCCGGTCGGGCGGGCACGTCGTCGTCGTAGGGCGGCGCGTTCTCTGGGACGGGAACGAGGCGCATGGCCATCGCGTCAGGGAGCGGTCGTCCGGCCGGAACTCGCCGCGGTCGGTCGGTCCGCGGGATCAGTAGGAGCGGCTCGGCGTGGCCCTCTGGCTCTAAGAAGTCTCGCATGGGGCAGTTGTACCTGGCAGCGGTGACAGTCTCGCTGGAGCGCTGGTCAGGGCGGTAGCCTGGGCCGCGGCAACGCCCAGGGGCAGCGCCGTGGCGAGGCGATTGCCGGGGTCAGCGCGGACCGCGGACAGATCGTTCGGGCAGGAATGCCAGCACTGGCTCGCTGGTTCCTCCTACGTGGTTGCACCAGCGCTCACTTACAGGAGATCATCCGTGCCCCTTCCGCCTCTGGTAGAGCCCGCTGCCGAGCTCAGCGTCGATGAGGTCAGGCGTTACTCCAGGCATCTGATCATTCCTGACGTCGGCATGACCGGGCAGAAGCGGCTCAAGAACGCGAAGGTCCTCTGCGTCGGCGCCGGCGGCCTCGGCTCCCCGGCGCTCCTCTACCTGGCCGCGGCCGGAGTGGGCACGCTCGGCGTGATCGACTTCGACGTGGTCGACGAGTCGAACCTGCAGCGGCAGATCATCCACGGCCAGTCCGACATCGGCCGGCCCAAGGCGCTGTCGGCTCGGGACAGCATCAAGGAGGTCAACCCGTACATCACGGTGGTGGTGCACGAGGAGGCCCTGACCAACGACAATGTGATGCAGATCTTCTCCGGCTACGACCTGATCGTGGACGGCACTGACAACTTCGCCACCAGGTACATGGTGAACGACGCCTGCGTCTTGCTGAACAAGCCGTACGTCTGGGGCTCGATCTACCGGTTCGACGGCCAGGCCAGCGTGTTCTGGTCCGAGTACGGCCCGTGCTACCGGTGCTTGTATCCCGAGCCGCCGCCGCCCGGCATGGTGCCTTCATGCGCCGAGGGCGGCGTGCTCGGCGTGCTCTGTGCGTCGATCGGGTCGATCCAGGTGACCGAGGCCATCAAGGTGCTCACCGGCATCGGGGAGCCGCTGGTCGGCCGCCTGATGATCTACGACGCGCTGGAGATGAACTACCGGACCCTGAACATCAGGAAGGACCCGGACTGCCCGATCTGCGGCAAGAACCCGACGATCACCGACCTGATCGACTACGACGCGTTCTGCGGCGCCGTCTCGGCCGACGCGCAGCAGGCGGCGGCCGGCTCCACGATCACCGCGGCCGAGCTGAAGGCGATGCTTGACCGCGGCGACGACATTTTCCTGGTCGACGTGCGCGAGCCGAACGAGTACGAGATTGTCTCGATCCCCGGCGCGGTGCTGATACCCAAGGACCAGTTCCTGACCGGGTCGGCGCTCGAGCGCATGCCGAACGACCGGCGCATCGTGCTGCACTGCAAGTCGGGCGTGCGCAGCGCCGAGTGCCTCGCCATCGTGAAGAACGCGGGCTTCTCGGATGCCGTCCACGTCGGCGGCGGCGTCATCTCCTGGGTGCACACCGTCGACCCGTCGCTGCCGGTGTACTAGGCGGGCCGCGCGATCGGGCTCGCCAGGGGCCGGGCCCGATCAGCCCTCATGGTCGGGCGTCTTCGGCATCGCCCGCAGGCTGCCTGCCAGGACCGCAGTTCCCGTTCTGTTAGGAGCGTGGCTTTCGTGGCCTTAACATCGACAGGTGGCGAATGGGCCGGGGTCAGCGGGCGAGCCGGGTGCACGCGGAGGCGATACCGCCAAGCTGCGCCTGCGACGCGCCCGCAAGCGGCACCCCGTGGTCGCGCTCATCTTCGCGCTGGTCGGAGTCGGCGGACTTGCCGTGGCCGGGTTCCAGATCGACCTGCAGCTCAAGCCGAGGACGTTCACGATCGCGCAGCAACGCCGGATCGAGGCCTGGGAGGTTGCCCGCAGGTGGCGCGTCACGCCGAAGGCGCAGATCTTTCCGGCCACCGTGCCCTACCAGGTCGGCGGCGGGCAGCTGGGCACCGGGAGCCCGCTGAGGCTGACGGCCAGGCGCATTGTGATCGCGCCGCAGGCGGCGTGCGGGAAGGCGGCCGACGCAGGAGTCGGCCTGGTCAAGATGCTCGATCAGCAGGGATGCCTGGCGCTCATGCGGGCGACCTACACCGACGCGACCGACAGCCTGGTGCTCACGGTCGGGATCGCCGTCCTCAGGAACCAGACCGGCGCCGTTGACGTCACCCGCTACCTGACCGGCGCCATCCCGGGCTCGGCCGGAGCCGTGTCCAAGCAGCTCGTGCTGCTCCCGGTGCACGTGGACGGCACCCCGGCGGCCTTGTTCGGGACGAGGCAGCGTCAGATGTCCTGGGTGGTCGGTGCGGGCTCCTATGTCGTGATGGCCACCGTGGGATACGCCGACGGGCGGCCGCGCGTGCCGGTGCCCAGCGACTCCTACACCGATCTAGAGATGACGGGCCTGGCCAGCGCCGTCGCCGACGCTATCGCTGCCCCGTTCGCCGCGCCACCGCCCGTGCCGCACTGCCCGGGAGCGACGGCATGCTTATGCAGGAAGGCGGGCTCATGCAGGATCGCGGGTTGCGGCCCGCCGCAGCGCCGCTCCGCCTCGCCAGGCGCAGCCTGGCGGCTGCCGTTGCCCTGGCGGGCGCGGTCGCGCTGCCGTTGGCCGCCGTGGCTCCCGCGAGCGCCGACATCGTCCGCCAGCGGGAGCAGTGGGTGCTCAACGCCCTCGACGTGCCCGCCGCCTGGCGCATCACGCAGGGTCGGCACGTCATCGTGGCCGTCATCGACAGCGGCGTCCTCCCCACGGTGTCTGATTTGGCCGGCTCGGTGATTACCGGCCCGGACCTGACCGACGTCGGAACTCCGCAGAGCAACCCAAACTGGGGCGATCACGGCACCTGGATGGCGTCCCTGATCGCCGGCCACGGGCACGGCAGGAACCACAGGGACGGGATTCTCGGTGTCGCGCCCGAGGCCAAGATCCTCTCGATCAGGGTCATCACCGATCGCACCGATCCCGGCTTCGCGAAGTACCAGAGCCAGCCGGCCGGCCGTGGCCAGCGTGAGCTGGCAACGGCCATCAGGTACGCGGTCAAGCACGGCGCCGGCGTCATCTCCATGTCGCTCGGCTACGACGCGCCGAGCCTGACTGTCAGGTCAGCGCTGGAGTTCGCGATGCGGCACAACGTCGTCGTGGTCGCATCGTCCGGGAACTCGGGCACGGCGCAGACGGCGCATGGCCAGGGCACCGCGCCGTACTCCTTCCCCGCCGACTACCCGGGAGTGATCGGTGTGGCAGCGGTCGGCCAGTCGGGGAAGCCCCCTTACTTCTCGAGCGACAACCTGTCTGTCGAGGTGGCCGCCCCCGGAGTCCAGGTACCTGCTGAGGGCAGGGACAACAAGTACTGGCTGGTCAGCGGGACGAGCCCGGCGTGCGCGCTGACGGCCGGGGTGGCCGCGCTGATCAGGTCACGGTACCCGCGCCTGTCCGCCGAGCAGGTGCGGCGCGCGATCACCAGGTCAAGCGCGCACCGGCCGCGGCACGGTTACGACGACGAGGTCGGCTTCGGAACCGTCGATGCGGCCGCGGCGCTCCAGCTGGCCGGCCGGCTCGCCAAGCTCCCCGCCGGTCAGCGCGTCGCCGCGGGCAATGCGGCCACCGGCTACTTCGGCGGCGGGCCCGCCGGGGTCCCGGCGCTGCCCGTTCCACCGCGCGGCAGGGAGAGGCTGCTGATCCTGGCCGCGATCGCGGCGCTTTGCCTGCTCCTGCTCGCCGTGTCGCTGTGGCGGTTCGGCGGCGGGCTGGCGAGCCGGCGCGCGGCGCGGCTCGCCGACGCGGACGACGCTCCGCACAGGCCGCTCCAGCCATTCGGCACCCAGGCAGTTCCCGTCAACGTGCTCTACTCGCCGGAGTACCCAGGACGGCCGGCGCAGGGCTATCCAGGTCAGTCTCCGCAGGGTTACCCGGGTCAGTCGGCGCAGGGTTACCCGGGTCAGTCGGCGCAGGGTTACCCGGGTCAGTCGGCGCCGGGCTATCCAGGTCAGTCGCCACCGGGCCAGGTGCCACGGGGCTATCCGGGCCAGGCATCGTCTGGCTACCCGAACCCAGGTCAGCCCGGGTTCGGCTTCCCGAGCCGACCGAGTCCCGGCTACCCTGTCCAGCCCGCCCCGGGCTACCCGGGTCAGCCGGCAGCGGGTTACTCGGGTCAGCCGGCAGCGGGTTACTCGGGTCAGTCGGCCGAGGGCCACCCGGGTTCGCCAGGCACGCGCCATCCCGGAGCGGCCGATGAGCCGGGGCGCGGCTACGGATGGGCTCCAGGCACGAGCTACCCCGCGACGGCCGGGCTGCCGACGTTGGCCGGCCAGCCTGGCCCGAACCAGCCTGTGCCGTTCGGCTCGTCGGCGCCGGATGCGCCGGCTCACTTTGGCCAGCCTGGCCTGGACAGGCCCGCGCGGTCCGTCGCGCCGGGCACGAACGGGCCTGCGCCCCTCGGTTCCGTGAACCAGCCTGCGTCGTTCGCGTCGCCGAACGGGCTCGTGGCCCCTGCGAAGCCTGGCCTGAGCCCGCCTGCGCCGAGCCTGCCTGCGCCGAGCCCGCCTGCGCCGAGCCCGCCTGCGCCGAGCCCGCCTGCGCCGAGCCGACCTGTCCTGAACCCGCCCTGGCCAGATGGCCCGGTCGGCCTGAGCCCCGATCAGCGCGGCCTTGTCGACCTTACGAAGCATCCTGCTGCCGCCTCGCCGTCGGCCCTGTCGCCGCGGAGGTCGGCCGGTCCGCCCGGCTACCTTGCCGCAAGACCGCAGGAGCGGCCGCCGGCGCCGGACGGCGCCGCCCCTACGCCCGACCTTGACGCCCTACCGGACTGGACGGTCCGCCGGGAGAATGGCGCGCGGCAGCGTCCGGCGAGCAGCGGGCCAGGCTGGTTCGGCCGCGAGGAAGCGACGCGGCCTGCCTGGCCGCGCCCGCCTGCCTCGGCCCCGCCTGCCTCGGCCCCGCCCGCCTCGGCCCCGCCTGCCTCGGCCCCGCCCGCCTCGGCCCCGCTTCCGCCATCGCCTATGCACCCTCCGACCGCCCAGGTTCCGTTCCCGCCGTCGGCTGGGCCGGCCTCGCCCGCGTCCGCACAGGATGCCCAGCCCTCGGCCGGACTGCCCGCCACCGCGTCGTTCCCTGCCCTATCGCCATCAGCCTGGCCGGAGAACGAATCGCAGCCGCGGCCGACGCTCGGCCAGGAGTACCGTTCCTGGGTCATCTCCGATCGCTCGAGGAGCGGGTCGATGAACGTCACCCAGCCTGGCGCTGGCCATCCGGGGCCCGCCGGGCAGGCCGACGGGCCGGGTCAGCCGGCCGGGCAGCCTGGCCAGGACGCAGGGCCGGGCGGGTCAGCCGCTGATCATCCCGCGGTCTGGCAGGCCTGGCCGGAACAGACGCGCGATGCCTGGTCGCGCCCGAGGCGCGAAGACCAGGCCGGCGCGCCCGACGGACGTGATCGCCGCGACGACCTCACGTGAGCGCGGCTCGTCGCACGCATCGATCAGCGACTTTGCCGCCCGGGTACTCGACGTGGCCGAGTCGATCCCACCCGGGCGAGTGATGTCCTACGGCGACATCGCCGAGTACATCGGCGAGGGCGGTCCGCGCCAGGTCGGCCGGGTCATGTCGCTGCTCGGCGGGGCGGTGCCCTGGTGGCGGGTGGTCCACGCCGACGGGCAGCTGCTCGCCGGGCACGAACGCGAGGCCCTGGCCCACTACCGCCGCGAGGGGACGCCGCTGCGACGCGGGACCGACGGCGCGGTGCCCAGGCTGGACATGCGCAGGGCGCGCTGGCGCGGCGGCCAGGCCCGGCCCTGACAGCCTGACACCCGGACCCTGACGCCCAGGCACCCGGGCGGTTCGCGCGAAACGCCACCGTAATGGCCAAGTCGCCAGCGCGCTGTCGGTGTCCTCTGCTGGAATGCGATACGACATGGACAGGCAGCCGCCCGCCTACCGACTGGTTCGCAGCCCCGTTCGAGCCGCCGAGCCACCCGTTCTCGACCCCGCGCAGCGGCAGGTCGCCGCCCACAGCGGCGGCCCGCTGCTCGTGCTCGCCGGGCCGGGCACCGGCAAGACGACGGCCATCGTGGAGATCGTGGCCGACCGGATCGTCCGCCGTGGCATCGACCCTAGCCGGGTGCTTGTGCTCACCTTCAGCCGCAAGGCGGCGGGCGAGCTCCGCGAGCGGATCACGTTGCGGCTGGACCGCACTACCACCGAGCCGCTCGCGCTGACCTTCCACAGCTATGCCTATGCGCTGGTCAGGCGCGAGTTCGTGCTCGCCGGCAGCGACCCGCCGATCCTGCTGTCCGGTCCCGAGCAGCTCGCCGAGGTCAGGCGGATGCTGCGCGGCGAGGCCTCCGACGGGGCAGGGCACTGGCCGCCGCGGCTCCGGCCGCTGCTCGCGACCAGAGGCTTCGCGGCGGAACTGCGCGACTTCCTGCTGAGGGCCGCCGAGCGAGGCCTGGACGGGCCAGCCCTGGCGGGCCTCGGCAAGGCGGCCGGGCGGGACGACTGGCTGGCCGCCGGCGGGTTCCTGGCCAGGTACGCGGCGCGGTTCGACCTCGCGCCGGTCCCCGCCTACGACTACGCCGAGATCATCAGGATCGCCGGCCAGCTGCTCGGCAGGCCCGAGGTCAGGCAGCGGGAGAGGCAGGCCTACGACATCGTCCTGGTCGACGAGTACCAGGACACCGACCCGGCACAGGAAGAACTGCTGCACGCGCTGGCCGGCGACGGCCGCGAGCTGATCGCGGTCGGCGATCCCGACCAGTCCATCTACGCGTTCCGCGGCGCGGACTCCGACGCGATCGGCCGGTTCCCCGAGCTGTTCCTGGCCCCGGACGGCAGCCCGGCGACGGTGATCGCGCTGCGGACCTGCCGCCGCAGCGGCCCGGCGCTGCTTGACGCCTCGCGCAGGGTCGCCGCCAGGCTGCCCGCCGTGCGGCTGCCCGAGCTCGCCGGCAGTACCGCCGCCACCGGATCCGATTCAGTTTCGCAACGAGACCACCGCTCGCTTATTCCGCTGCCCTCGGCCGACCTCGGGCAGGTGCGGATCATCACCGCGGCGAGCGTGCGCCAGGAGGCCGCGCTGATCGCCGACACGCTGCGCCGCGCTCACCTGATCGACCAGGTGCCCTGGTCGGGCATGGCGGTGCTGGTCAGGTCCGCGGTGCTGTCCGTCCCCGCGCTGCAGCGCGCCCTGTCAGGCGCCGGGATCCCTGTCGCGGTGGCGGGCGACGAGCTGCCGCTGAACGACGACCCGGGGACCAGGCCGCTGCTGCGGCTGATCGGCTGCGGGCTCGACACCCGGTCGCTCACCGAGGACGTCGCCGCCGAGCTGTTGACCGGCCCGCTCGGCGGCACCGACGCGCTCGGGCTGCGCCGCCTGCGCAGGCTGCTGCGGCAGCGCGACCCGGCGGGCGGCACGCCCGCCGGGCCCGCCGAGCCCGCCGATCCCGGGTCGGAGCCTGGCGCGCTGGCGGCCGCGCTGCTCGACCCCCGGCTGCTCTCGGCGGCCGGCTGGAGCCCCGGCCACGCCCTGAACGCAGCCCGCGGCGCCCTCCAGGCCGCGCGGCGGGTCGCCGAGCTGCTGACCGTGGCCAGGGCCACCGCGGCTGGCGGGACCGCGCAGGAGGTGCTCTGGGCAGTCTGGGACGCCAGCAGGCTGGCCGGCGAATGGGAGGCGGCCAGCGCCGCGGGCGGCACCCGGGGCGCCGTCGCGGACGCGGACCTCGACGCGGTGCTCGCCCTGTTCGATGCGGCCGCCAGGTTCGACGAGCGGATGCCGCCCGGCTCGATGCCGCTATTCCTGGACGGCCTGAGCGGCCAGGAGATTGCTGGCGAGACACTCGCCGAACGAGCCCAGCCCGGCGAGGCCGTCACGATCTGCACCGCGCACCGGGCTAAGGGCCTGGAGTGGGACCTCGTCGTGGTGGCTGGCGTGCAGGAAGGGATCTGGCCCGACCTGCGCCTGCGCGGGTCGCTGCTCGGGATGGACGAGCTCGTCGAGGCCGCCGACCGCGGGCTGCCCGCGATGCCGTCGGCGTCGGCGCGGGACGCCGCCGCGGCGGCGCTCACCTCGAAGCTGCTCGATGAGGAGCGCCGGCTGTTTTACGTCGCGGTCAGCCGCGCCAGGCGCGCTCTGGTGGTGACCGCGGTCGGCGGCGAGGACACCGAGGAGCGCCCGTCCAGGTTCCTGGCCGAGCTGGCCGGCGAGGACATCGAGATCGAGCAGGTGGCCGGCACCGGACGGCGCTGGCTCTCGCTCCCGGCGCTGACTGCCGACCTGCGCAAGCATGCCGCGGACCGCGGCCTTCCGCTGCCGGTGCGCCGGGCCGCCGCCGGGCAGCTGGCGCGGCTGGCGGCGGCCGGCGTGCCTGGCGCGAGCCCGGGTCAGTGGTACGCGCTCACCCAGTGGTCGGGTACCGGCCCGATCACCGACGGCGAGGTCCGGGTGTCCCCGTCGCAGGTGGACAAGTTCGTCACCTGCGGGCTGCGCTGGCTGCTCGAGTCCGCCGTGGGCGCAAGTCCGCCGTCTACCGCCGGCCACCTGGGGACCGTGATCCACGCCGCCGCGGCGCTGGTGGCCGAGGGCGCGGAGACCGCCGACATCGCCCGCCGGATCGACGAGATCTGGCACCAGCTCGACTTCGGCAGCCCCTGGTACAGCGCCAGGCAGCGGCACAGTGCCGACCAGATGGTCGGCCGGTTCCTCGACTGGCACCGGCAGAACAGGCGGGAGCTCGTGGCGGTGGAGCGCGCGCTGCGGGTGCGGATCGACGACGTCCTCATCGCCGGCCAGGTCGACCGGCTGGAGCGCGACGCCGACGGCAACGCGGTCGTGGTCGACCTGAAGACCGGGTCGAGCAAGCCGCCGGCCGCCGACATGGCGCGCAACCCGCAGCTCGGCGTCTACCAGCTCGCGGTGCTGCTCGGCGCGTTCGTCGAGCTCGGCGCGGCCGAGCCTGGCGGCGCCGAGCTCGTGCAGGTCGGCAAGGCGGCCGGGGCCAGAGGCGCCACCGTGCAGAGCCAGCCTGCACTGGCCGATGACCCCGATCCGCACTGGGCGCACACGCTGGTCAAGGAGGTGGCCGCGGCGATGGCCGGCCCGCAGTTCACCGCGACCGTGAACGACCGGTGCCGGCTCTGCCCGGCAGCGACGTGCTGCCCGGTGGACGAGCGGGGCGGCCAGGTGGGCCAGTGACCCGTGCGGTGAGCCGGGCGGTGCGCCCGTGAGCCAGCAGACGCTGTGGCCGGCCGAGCCGCCGCCCGGCCCGCACGGCGCGCCCCGGTTCAGCCCGGTGCAGCTCGCCAGGATGCTCGGCATTCCCGAGCCGACCGCCGAGCAGTCCGCCGTGATCAGCGCGCCGCTCGCGCCGCTCGCGGTGATCGCCGGGGCCGGCTCGGGGAAGAGCGAGACCATGGCCGCGCGCCTGGTCTGGCTGGTCGCGAACGGCTACGTCCGGCCAGAACGCGTGCTCGGCCTCACCTTCACGCGCAAGGCCGCCGCCGAGCTGGCCAGCCGGGTCCGTAGCCGGCTTGACGGGCTCCGCCGGGTGGGGCTGGTCGACCGGCTGGGAGCCGGGCAGCCTGATCGGCCGGAAGGGCAGCCGGGGGCTGCCGAGCTGGACGGTGACCCGGTGATCGCGACCTACCACTCCTACGCCGGGCGGCTGATCACCGACCACGCGCTGCGCGAGGCGATCGAGCCGACCGTGCGGCTGATCACCCCGGCCGTCGCCTGGCAGCTCGCGGCGCGGGCGGTCGGCGGCTACGACGGCCCGATGGACGCGGTGGAGTGGGCACCGGTCACGGTCACCGCAGCGGTGCTCGACCTGGCCGGCGAGCTCGCCGAGCACCTGCGCAGCCCCGGCGACGTGCTCGCCGCCGGCCAGTGGCTGGCCCGCCAGTACGAGCTGGTGCCGCCGGGCAAGCGGCGGCGGGCCGACGCCGCCCTGCGGGCGCAGCGGGTGCGCGAGCAGCTGCTGCCGCTGGTCCGCGCGTACGCGGCGGCCAAGGCCGAGCGCGAGGTGATCGACTATGGCGACCAGATGGCGATCGCGGCCAGGATCGCGCTCGCGCACCCCGAGGTCGGCGCGGTCGAGCGGGCCAGGTACCAGGTCGTGCTGCTCGATGAGTTCCAGGACAGCAGCCATGCGCAGCTCGAGCTGATGCGGGCGCTGTTCGGCGGGGGCCACCCGGTGACCGCGGTGGGCGATCCCTGCCAGTCGATCTACGGCTGGCGCGGCGCCAGCGCCGGCAACATGAAACGGTTCGCCGAGTACTTCCCGCCTGCGCCCGGCAGCGGGAGCCGGCGGCGCGCCGCAGGCGCGCCGCCGGACCAGGGCGCGCCGAGCCGCGCGCAGGTGCGGCAGCTCTCGGTGAGCTTCCGCAACACCGGCCGGGTGCTCGACGTCGCCGCCGACCTGCAGCGCGACCTGCGCGAGGCCGCCCCCGAGGTGCCGCGGCTGATCGCGCCGCCCGACCGGGCCGAGCGCGGCTCTGTGGTCTGCGCGCTGCTGCCGACCAGCGCGGACGAGGCTGAGTGGGTGGCCGGGCAGGTTGCCGCGCTGCTCGGGCTGCCCGCCGGCGTGGCGCCGGACGGGCTGCCGTGGCCCGACGGGCGGACCGACTCCGTGCGGCCGTCCGACATCGCGGTGCTGTGCCGCAAGCGAGCCCAGTTCGGCGCGCTGCGGACGGCGCTTGAGGCCGAGGGGATCCCGGTCGAGGTGGTCGGCCTCGGCGGCCTGCTGACCGTGCCCGAGATCGCCGACATCGTCGCCACGCTGCGGGTGCTGCACAGCCCGGCGGCCTCGGACTCGCTGGCCAGGATCCTGACCTCGCCGCGCTGGCGGGTCGGCCCGCAGGACCTGGTCGCGCTCGGCGGCCGGGCACGCGGGCTGGCCAGGGGCGACTCCGGTCCGCGCGCCGAAGCCGGGTCGGGCGGCGAGCCCGGCCCGGGCGGCGGGCCGGTCCCGGTCACCACGGGCGACGCCGGCGGGGCGGGCCGGGATGGCGCGGATGGTTCCGTTTCGGATGAGGATTTCCTGACTCGCGCGGTGGCAGACTTCACCGCAGAAACCGGCAGCCTGGTGGAGGCGCTCGATGACCTCGGAACGCCGGCCGCATACTCGCCGGAGGGGCATCCGCGGCTCACCGCGCTCGCGGCCGAGTTGCGCGCGCTGCGCAGGCACGCCGGGCGGCCGCTGCCCGAGCTTGTCACCGAGGTGGAGCGAGTGCTCGGCCTGGACATCGAGGTCGCCGTCCGGCCTGGTGCCGACCCGGCGGCGGCACGGGCCGACCTCGACGCGTTCGCCGATGCCGCCGCGGCGTTCGCCGGCGACGCGCAAGAGCCGACGCTCGGTGCGTTCCTCGCCTACCTGACCGCCGCGGAGACCGAGGAGTTCGGGCTGGAGGCCGGGCAGGTCAGCGACACCGACTCGGTCAAGCTGGCGACCGTGCACTCGGCCAAGGGCCTGCAGTGGCCCGCGGTGGTGGTGCCCGGGCTCGCGGCCGGGCCGCGGGCGCAGAACTTCCCGGCCAGGCCGCGGGTGGCGACGCGGTGGACCGAGAATCCGCGGCTGCTGCCGTTCTGGCTGCGCGGCGATGCGGCCGACCTGCCGGGACTGGCCAGCCTCGATCCTGACGCGCTGGCCGCGTTCAGCCTGGCGTGCGGCGATCGCAACCTGGCCGAGGAGCGCCGGCTGGCCTACGTGGCCGCGACCAGGGCCGCGTACTGGCTGGCCTGCACCGGCTACTGGTGGGGGGCGGGCAAGAGCCCGCTCGGGCCATCGGTCTTCCTGACCGAGGTCAGAGCCGCGTGCGAGGCGGGTGCCGGGCGGGTCGCCCTCTGGGCGGACGAGCCGGGCGAGGGAGCGGAGAACCCGGCACTGGCCCAGCCGCTGACGGCGTCCTGGCCGGTACCCGGCAGTGCCGCCGGGGCCAGGTACCAGGCGGTCAGAGAGGCCGGCGACCTGGTGCTCGCCGCCGCCGGCGCCGGGGTTGGCACGGGGGCGGGCGCTCGGGTGGGCGCCGGGGTGGGGAGTGCGGCGGACTCGTCTGGCGAGGCGATCCCCGACCGGTACGCCGGGTTGGTGGCCGGCTGGGCGGCCGACGCGGACCTGCTGCTCGCCGAGCGCGCCCGTCGTCGGCCCGACGGACCGGTGCCGGTCGAGCTGCCTCCGCGGATCGGCGTGTCCGCGCTGGTCACCATGGCCAGGGACCCGGCCGAGCTCGCCTCCCAGATCAGGCGGCCGATGCCGCGCCCGCCTGCGCCGCGGGCACAGCGCGGGACGGCGTTCCACCGGTGGCTCGAGGAGCGGTTCGGCCAGATCCGGCTGATCAACGCCGACGACCTCGCCGGGGCGGTAGACGCCGACTTGGTCGACGACGACGCGGACCTGGCCGGGCTGAAGGCCGGCTTCGACGCTGGCGAGTGGGGACGGCGCTGGCCGGTCGAGGTGGAGGTGCCGTTCGAGACCAGGGTTGGCGACCGGCTGGTCCGCGGTCGGATCGACGCGATCTTCGCCGACCCGGACGGCGGGTTCGACGTGGTGGACTGGAAGACCGGCCGGCCGCCGCGGCCCGGCGCCGAGCAGGCGGCCGTTGCCGTCCAGCTGGCGGCGTACCGGCTGGCCTGGGCGGCGCTGGCCGGGGTGCCGGTGGACTCGGTGCGGGCGGCGTTCTACTACGTGCGCGAGAACCGGACCGTGCGCCCGGCCGACCTGCTCGACGCGGCCGGCCTGGCCGCCCTGATCGAGTCAAGCACCGGCTGAGCCCGGTGCCCGCCGAGCTCGTAGCCCGGGCATGCGCGGGTCCCGGTGGCTTCCTGATCGTCACACATCGGAATCATGGGACCCGCGCCCGGCTTGCAGGGCGAACGGCAGCTCCGGAACCGCCCGCGGCTGCTCACGCGGAGCAGAGGTCAGTAGCTGAAGGTGGTCGCTGCCTCGTCGCCGATCCATTCCCAGAGCTGGACGCTTCCGGCCAGCTCGGCGTTGGGCAGCAGGGTGCTCTTGTCCAGGTGCTTGGCGTTGAAGCAGACCGGGCAGACCATGAACCGCCCGCCTGCCTTCTCATACCGGGTGAGCAGGTCCGGCAGGGGCGGGCAGCCGTCGCAGGCGACACCCGCGGCTACCCCTTCGAGGGCGAGCCGGACGGCTTCCTTGGCCTGGAAGATCAGGGTCGGCCGGCCCGATTCGGCGGCGCCGACCGCGACCAGGAACGCCACGGTCACTTTCTCCGGATCCTCCATGCCGGTGGTGAGACTAATCACTGCTTTTCCCGTCATTGCTTCCCTCCTTGTCAGGTGCGTGACGGCAGCTGGTCATGGCGGCCCCGGCGACAATGGCTCGCCTTCCTGGATGTGCTGCCGGTGACCATAGCCAGGCCCCTCACGGAACTTAGCACGATCGTTCGCGCTAAGTCGGACAGTACGGCCGGTCGTGCTATCTTGTCAAGATGACGGAGGGCGCCACGAGTCAGCGCACCCGGGCGCGGCAGCCCCGCGCGGACGGGGAACGCACCCGGGCCGCGATCTTGCGCGCGGCCGCGTCGCTGGCCACCGTGGACGGTCTGGAGGGCCTGTCGATCGGGAACCTGGCCGCGGCGATCGGCATGAGCAAGAGCGGCCTGTACGCGCACTTCGGCTCCAAGCAGGAACTCCAGCTGGCCACCGTGCAAGAGGCGGGGCGGATCTTCGCCGGCGAAGTCGTCGAGCCCGCCCTGGCCGCCCCGGCCGGGCTGGCCCAGCTCGCGGCGGTGTGCGAGGCATTCTTCGAGCACCTGCAGCGGCGCACCTTCCCCGGCGGGTGCTTCTTCGCTGGCGCCGCCCTGGAAATGGGCACCCGTCCCGGCCCGGTCAAGGAGGCGGTCGCCGCGTTCCAGTCCGGGTTCGTGGACCTGATCAAGGGCTTCGCGGCCACCGCTATCGAGCTGGGGGAACTCCCCGCCGGTGAGGACCCTCAGCGGCTCGCGTTCGAGCTGAACGGGATCATCCTGGCCACCGACACCAACTTCGTACTCCACGACGATCCCGCCGTCTTGGACCTGGCCCGCCAGGTCGTGCGCCGCAGGCTCGGCCTGGACGGCAGCTGACACGCCGCCGGACAGCCCCCGGTTTTCCGGCTCGATCGTTACCGCTCGTGGATCCCGGGCAGCCTGCCGCTGGTCGCGACACGCCCGGGCGATGTGCTGACGCCGCGTACGCCAGGCGGATCAGCGCAGCCGGTGCGGGGTATCACCAGCGGACTGGCTGATCAGCGCGGCGGCCGGCGATTTCGCTGCGGGCCAACGGGACGCGGTCGCGGTCATCGAGCGGCGCCCGGGTCGGCTTCGGGGCGGTCGGGGCGGTCGGGGCGGACCCAGACGTCGCGCTCGTGCATGAGCTCGATCTGGCGGTCTATCACCTCGCGGCGGTACTCCTCGTGGCCGTAGGGCGGGCGGTCGAGGTAGAGGTTCTTCGGGTAGATCGGGTTCTCGTAGATGATCTGGTACTGCTCCGTGGTGAGGTCCTTGATCCAGTTGTCCCACTGTGCGTTCGCGCGGAACCTGCGCAGCGCCTCGATGTCGACCGTTCCGGCCACCCAGGACGAGCCGGCGCTGTAGTCATGGCGGCCGACGATCTGGCCGCGGTAGTCGACCACCACCGAGCCGCCGCCGAACGTGTCGATCGGGGTGTCCGAGTCGGTGTGCAGGTAATAGGTTCCGACATTGCAGGCGATCAGGTACATGTTGTTGTCAAGCGCCCTGGCCCGGTTCTGGATCTCGAACAGTCCGTTGCCGACGTGCGGGTGCGGGTACGGGCCGCGGTAGACCACCTCGGCGCCGTTCATGGCCAGGCCCCTGGCGTTCTCCGGATAGGAGCCCTCGTTGGCCATCAGGAAGCCGAGCCTGCCGATCTCGGTGTCGGCGACCGGGTAGAAGGCGTCCAGGTTCCTGCCGTACAGCTCGATCCACTTGTCCCAGACATTGTGCGGCGTCACCGAATGCTCGACCGGCAGCAGCGGCACGACCTTGTGATGCCGCAGGATCACTTCGCCGTCGGGGCTGAGGATGAAGCCCACGTTGAAGAACCGGCCGGGGAACTCCGGGTGCCTGGCCTTGGCCTGCGCCATCAGGTAGGCGTTCCACTGCCTGGCCAGGCCGCCGAGATATTCGGTCTCCGGACCAGGGACGTCGATCGCGCACTCGCGAGCGAAGTCTTCGTGGTCGAGGTCGAGTACCTCGTCATTGAAGCCCTGCAGCGCGCCCTCGGGGATCGCGATCAGCCGCACCGGCAGGTCCAGGCTGGACAGCCAGGACGCCGCCTTGATCAGGTGCGACAGGTGCTCGAGATTGGTCGCGATCTCCTCGCGTCGGCGGATCCCCCGCATGGTCGGCACAAGTCCGAGCGCCTGGTATGGCTCGATCATGATTCTTTCTCCGATCCCTCTGCCGTTGCCCGGCCGCTTCCCTGGCCGCCTCTCGGGCCGTTCCCCGGCCGATTACCGGCCCGCTCTCGCCGCGGTCACAGTCCTTGTCCTACCTGTGTTCTACCGCCGGGCTCCAACCGCTGCCGGCACTTTGGCCGGCGCCCGCGAGGTCGGACCGGAGAGTGCCCGGAGGCGAGCGGCAGGCCGCAGTCTGAGCGCTTGCACACGGTTGCGATCGCAGGCTCCGCGCCGCGATACTGAGCCCACCGCGCGAGCCAGCCCGCGTCACTACGTGGGCACGACACCCGCGCACGGGAAGGCAGGCGAGCCCATGAGCATTCTCGGCACCCGGGTGGTCCGGACCGAAGACCCGCGGCTGCTGACGGCGGGCGGCACCTACGTGGACGACGTGAAGGCGCCCGAGCTGCAGGGCGCGGCGCGGGTCACGTTCGTGCGCAGCCCGATCGCCCACGCGCTGATCACCGGCATCGACGCCAGCGCGGCGCTGGCGGCGCCCGGCGTCATCGCGGTGCTGACCGTGGCCGACCTGACCGACCTGCCGGCGCCGCCACCGCCGCCCGAAGAGGGCGCCGACGATGCCGGTGCCGGTGCCGAGGGCGCTCCGCTGCCACTCGGCGGGCACTGGTCGGAGCCGCTGTTCGCGGTGGACCGGGTCCGCTACGTCGGCGAGGTCGTCGCGATGGTGCTCACCGATGACCGCTACCAGGGCGAGGACGCGGCCGAGCTGGTGAGCGTGGACTACGAGCCGCTTCCCGCCGTGGTGGGCTTCGACGCGGCGCTGGCCGACGAGACGCTGCTGTTCCCGCCGGCGGGCAGCAACGTGGCGGTGACCTCGGGCATCCCGGCGGACGACGCGGCCTTCGCCGACTGCGAGGTCGTGGTCGAGCACACGCTGGTGAACCAGCGGCTCGCGCCCGTGCCGCTCGAGGGCCGGGCCGCGGCCGCGGCCTGGAAGGACGGCAGGCTGACCGTCTGGGTCAGCACCCAGAACGCGCAGCTCGGCCGGTTCATCCTGGCCGGCCTGCTCGGCCTTGACCCGGCGGCCATCCGGGTGATCGCCCCGGACGTCGGCGGCGGCTTCGGCGCCAAGATCGCGCTTGACCGGGATGCGCTGCTCGTCGCCTGGGCCGCTAAGCACACCGGCCGCCCGGTGCGGTGGGCCGAGACGCGCAGCGAGAACCTGGTCGGCATGACGCACGGCCGGGCGCAGCGGCACATCGTCAAGATCGGCGGCAACAGGGACGGCCGGATCCTGGCCTACCGGCTCGACATCGTGCAGGACACCGGCGCCTATCCCCGGATGGGCGGCTTCCTGCCGTTCCTCACCGGCCTGATGGCGGCCGGCCCGTACGACATCGCGCACGTGTCGACCGGGCGCCAGGTGGTGGTGACCAACACTACGCCGATCTCCGCCTACCGCGGCGCCGGGCGGCCCGAGGCGACCGCGGCGATCGAGCGGGCCGTTGACCTGTTCGCCGCCGAGATCGGCATGGACCCCTCCGAGGTCCGCAGGATCAACCTGGTGCCGCCGGACAAGTTCCCGTTCAGCTCGCCGTGCGGCCCGGTGTACGACACCGGCGAGTACGTCGCCGCCCTGGACAAGGTGCTGGCCGGGGCGGGCTACTCCGAGCTGCGGGCCGAACAGGCAAGGCGCCGCGAGCGCGGCGACCTGGTGCAGCTCGGCATCGGCCTGTCGAGCTATGTGGAGATCACTGCCGCAGACGCCAACGGCGGCGAGACCGCCCAGCTCATCGTCCACCCGGACGGTACGGCCACGGTCTACACCGGCAGCTCGGCTCACGGCCAGGGCCACCACACCGCGTGGGCGATGCTGGTCGAGAACGAGCTGGGCATCGACATGGCGAAGGTCACCGTCGTGCACGGTGACACCGACCTGATCCCGATGGGCGTGGGCACCTACGCGTCCCGCTCGCTCCAGCTCGGCGGGATCGCCGTGCACAAGGCGGCCGTCGAGGTGAAGGAACAGGCCCGCCGGGTGGCCGCCGAGATGCTCGAAGCCAGCGAGGCCGACCTGGAGCTCGACACCGAGCGCGGAGCGTGGCAGGTGCGCGGCGACCCCGCGTCCAGCCGGACCTGGGGTGAGGTGGCCGGTCACGCGGGCGACGCTGGCCTGACCGCGTCGGTGAACTACACCGAGGGCCAGCCCACGTTCCCGTTCGGCAGTCATGTCGCGGTCGCCGAGGTGGACACCGAGACCGGAAAGGCCAGGCTGGTCAGGCATGTGACCGTCGACGACGCAGGCACCGTGCTGAACCCGGTGCTCGCCGAGGGCCAGCGGCACGGCGGCATCGCCCAGGGCGTCGCGCAGGCCCTGCTCGAGGAGATGATCTACGACGCCGACGGCAACCCGGTGACCGGCACGCTGGTGGACTACGCGATCGTGACCGCCGCCGAGCTGCCCAGCTTCGAGCTGCTGACCAGCGAGACGCCGGCCACCATCAACCCGCTCGGGTTCAAGGGCATCGGCGAGGCGGGCACCATCGGAGCCACGCCGGCCACCCAGAACGCCGTCATCGACGCGGTCAGCCACCTCGGCGTCCGCCACATCGACATGCCGCTCACCCCGGCCAGGGTCTGGGCCGCGATCAGCGAAGCGAGGGAGGGCCGGTGAAGGTCACAGTGACGGTGAACGGCAGCGAGGTCGCCGCCGACATGCCCGACCGCACGCTGCTCGTCCACTTCGTGCGCGACGTGGCCGGGCTGACCGGGACCAACGTCGGCTGCGACACGAGCTCCTGCGGCGCGTGCACCGTGCTGCTCGACGGGCGCTCGGTGAAGTCGTGCACCGTGCTCGCCGCGCAGGCCGACGGCCGCGAGGTGGTGACGGTCGAGGGGCTGGCCGACGGCGCCGGGGAGATGCACCCGGTGCAGGCCGCGTTCCGCGCCGAGCACGCGCTGCAGTGCGGGTTCTGCACGCCGGGCATGGTCATGGCGAGCGTCTCGCTGCTCGCCGAGAACCCGGCGCCCACCGAGGACGAGGTGCGGTCCGCGCTCGAGGGCAACCTGTGCCGGTGCACCGGATACCACAACATCGTCAGGGCCGTGCTCGCCGCGGCCGCCGACCGCCAGGCCGCGTCCGGGTCGTGACGGGAACCGAAAGGCAGCTCAGGTGATCCCCTCGCTC
>Ga0335081_10005785_pt1 | contig 19594 bp, 15 predicted proteins | sample Lox_Sample_35_FD_206713 | JGI IMG/M metagenome (GOLD analysis project Ga0335081, IMG submission 206713) | Soil microbial communities from Loxahatchee National Wildlife Refuge, Florida, United States - Lox_Sample_3.5 | ecosystem: Environmental > Terrestrial > Soil > Wetlands | place: USA... | reverse complement strand
GAGATGATCCACGACGCACGCATCGTGCCGCTGAATGACAACACGCCGGTTTCTCCCGAAATCAAACAGTGGATGGGCATCTCGCGCGGGCATTGGGAAGGCAACACCCTGGTGGTGGAGACGACCAACTTCAAGGCTGGGGCGTCCGCGACCAATACCGCCGTGATCGCCTCCCCTCCCGGCAACCGGTTTCCCACAAGTGATCAAATGAAGATCACCGAGAGGTTCAAACGGATCAACAGCGAATATCTGATCTACGAGATCAAGACCGAGGACCCGGTGGTCCTGACGCACTCGTGGACCGCGCGCTTTCCGCTCAAGCTCGAGCAGGACTACAAACTGCTCGAGTACTCGTGCCAGGAAGACAACCGCGTGGTGCCCGATTGGATCAGCGTTTCGCGGGCGGAACGCTCCGGCAAGACAACCGCTGCTCCCACGCGCCGCTGAGAAGCGCTCATCATATTTGAAGGTGTTTGCGCATCGCGATTCTATTTCTTCGGTTTTCCCCAGAAAATGAACGTGCCCCTATTCGTCGAGGTAACGATATCCAGCGCCCCGTCGTTGTTGAGGTCGATCGCCAGGACATCTGACCCCGCGCCCGAGCGGTTGTGGATCAGCTCGGGAACGAACTCGGCGCCACCGGGCGCCTTTGGATTGCGCACGGTGCGGTACCAGTAGAGCACCGGAGCGCCGTACGGGTCGGGATCGTAGTAGTCGTCCAGGTGCGACCAGTAGCGCTTGCCGACAATGAAGTCGGGGATGCCGTCGCCGTCCACGTCACCGAACGTCGATCCGTGCAACTGGGAGAAGGTTACGTTGCCCGCGTTCTTCGTGGAGTAATCGTCCATGATGACATGCTCCACGAAAGTGATCCGGCCGTTCTCGCGCTTCTGCTCGAACCACGCGAGACCGCGCCCGTGCGCTTGCAGGCTGGTCACGACGTCGTTGAGTCCGTCGCCGTTCACGTCGTAGACGGCCATGACGCTGCCGCCGGGCTGGGAACGGCTCCAGCGTCCGAATGCCTGCGGGTGATACGTCCACAACTCCTGGTTGCTGCCGGGCGCGGGCTGTTCCCACCAGCCGTAACCGTTGAGAATGTCCATGCGGCCATCGCCGTTGATATCGCCAACGCCCAGTCCGTGCGCCGTAACCATGCCGCGCTCGGAAACGGATTTGACGATCCACGGGCCGGTTGGATTGGCCGGGTCGGGCTTGGCGTAGCGCACCTGTCCCTCCGCGCCGTAGACGAGCTCGGGCTTGCCATCGCCATCGACGTCGCGAAGCAGGGTGATTTCGGTTTGAATCGTCGGGATGACTTTGTAGCTGTCCCAGCGGCGGAGCTCCCCTTTGGGATTGACGTAGAGGATTGCGCCGGCGCCGCCGGAGTGGCTGGTAGTGAGCACGTCCGGCCAGCCATCGCCGTTGAAGTCGGCGGCAAGCTGCACCCAGCAGTCGTTCGGGTATTGGTTCGACGGGTTGATGGTGCGAGCCGCGTAGATTTCGCGGTAAGTCGTGTAGTCCGGGCCGAGGTAGTAGTAAGGCCCCGCGATCACGTCGAGGATGCCATCGCGGTTGACATCGGCGGCGGCCTGCGACCAGCCATAGAAGTGGTCGTTGAGTCGTTGCATGCGGAAGCGGGAAGAAACCGTCTCCGCAGGCAATGATTTAAGCCCCAGATCCTTGTAGCTGACCTCTTTGAAGTGCACCTCGCCCGCGCCGATGTAGAGCGCGATGGGGCCGTAGCGGCCGGCGTCATCATCCGCTACGCCGCCCGCAGCTTCCGCGGAATCGTTCAAAAAGGCGCGCACGATATTGGCGTCGAGCAGGATCTCGGCGGTATTCCACTCACTCGCGCGGACTCCCGGAGTGGGCGGGCTGATGGGCAGGTTGGCGGGCAGGGCAGCGCGTCCTCGTCCGGCGGCGGCTCCAGCCCCCCCGCGTCCCGCGCCCGCATTGGGATCGGGTGGCGGAGCGATGCGATTCTGTCCGCCCGCGTAGCGCAGGCGATCGCGCGAGGTCTCTTTCCCCTGCGCATCGATGGTCACGCGATATGACGCCACGTCGTCATCGGCGAGCGACACGAGGACGCCTTTCATGCCACCAACAGTCTTTTCGGCGCGCAGAAGCACGCCCGGTTTGCACGGTCCAGCGCAGCGGAAGGACGCATACACGCCGATATCCTGGTAGGAGCGGTCGAGTACCAGCCACCCTCCACCAGACTTGGCCGTGCCCGTGATTTCGCCATTCTGCGCCTGCCACTCGGCGGGGCCAAGGACATGCCATCCGGTGAGTGCAGACCCCTTGAATATCGTGTCCGGCAGGAACGACGGATTGGCGCCGTAACCGGCCGAAAGGAGCAGCCCGGCGATTCCGGCGGCTAGATATACTCGGCGATCAGACGACATCGATACCTCCCTGGTGGTTTCGGCTAACTGGCACTACTCAAAACGAGCCCGGAACTCCGGCGTCATTATGTCAATCGGACCCGGCGAGCGCAAGCGATCCTGAAAACGTGTCAAGGCAAAGTAGAAGTGTCCCCTTTTCCCCAGGGCTCTGGGAAGTGCATGTTAATCTGCGGGTGCCGGTGAAGCAGAGACGGGCTCTGCTGGCGAGCAACCCGATCAAGAAATAGCCGGTCGGAACTCATCTGCGGACGATGAGAAGGAGCGTGGTCCTCCCGACGCGTTCCTTTGCCTGGTCTCGGGGCCGACTGACGGGAGGCGGCTCGGTCCTGGCCCAGGATTTGGTTTTGTGTTTCGAAACCCCATCGGACCAGATAGATTCCGCCATGCGTCAAGTGGTGCGGAAGGTCATCTCCCGACTCCCACCACACCAGGTAATCGTTGGTCAGGTATGTGTTGGCCTCCTCGATGGTCTTCACTCCGGCCACCGCATCCCTTTCACCAGCCGATCTTGGGCCGTCCCGAAATTCCGCGCCACTCGCCCCTTGGCCTGCGGAGAATGTGCTGCGATCCACACGATCCCCAGTTCTTGTAAGGCGCGTCCAATCTGCGTCGGAGGCAGTTTCTTCGGGTCCTTCTCCACTCCCCCTTCGTCCCGTTTCCGCTTTTCCGCCCAGCCAGTCGTGCTCACTGGTGTCCCACTGCACCAACTCCCCGCATCGGCTCCGCCGCGGCCGCCACACGTGTACCTGCTTTACCTTCTCCTCCTTGGGGGCCATAGCTTGCCCCGTATCATCCACTGCCGCACCGGGCTGGAAGGAATTATCATCGAACTGCAAGGAGTGGGTTAACTGGTTGTCTCACCCTTGGGGTCCACCCCAATGAGTATCGTTCGTCGCGATGTCCTGGATTTCCAAGAGGGCCCCGGGCACGGATGCCCCGGTCGCGTCCAAAACGGTAATAGCTACCGATCCGTTGGTATTCTGAGCCCAAGCGGAGAATGCCCCTGGGCCGAACTCCATCAAACCGATTCCCAGAACCGTGGTCATGAGAAACCTGGCGGACTTCCAGCTCATGCTCATTGCCCACTTTTGGCGGTCAACCTCGCTCGCGCAAAGCACTCCCACTCGTCCGAAGTGTAGAGGTTGGGTGCTAGTGTAAGCGCTCACAAGTACTGCGTCAACAGTTAAATCCGGTTAACAGGACCTCCAGGGTGGATTTAACACGGCTACAATAGAAAACACATGAACCTCGAACAGGTGGCTCGCCGCGCCAAGGTCTCTACCGCGACCGTTTCCCGAGTGCTGAACAATGCAAGCGTGGTCAAAAGCTCCACCCGCGCACGGGTGATGAAGGCCATCAACGAGCTGAAGTACTACCCCAATCTCCATGCGCGGAGCCTGGCGGGCGGCAAGAGCCGCACCTTCGGCGTCATCGCCTCCAATATGGAGAACCCGTTCTTCTTCGATATCTACAAGGCCATCGAATCGGAGGCACATGCCAACGGGTATGAAGTGGTGGTGGCCAATACAGACTACCGAAGCGAACAACTGGTCACCAGCATCCGGCTGATGATCGGCCGGCGGGTGGCGGGGCTGGCAGCCGTCGTTTCGGAAATGGCGCCGGAATTGATCGATGAGCTGAACGCGAGCCGTATTCCGGTGGTGTTTTACGACGTAGGAATGCCGCGGCCCAACATCACCAACATCCGGGTGGATTACCGGCGCGGCATCGACAAGGTGATCGATTACCTGCACAGCCTCGGGCACCGGAGGCTGGGCTTCGTGGGTCATCACGCGGTGCTTGGGCCGATCAATGAACGGATGAAGGCGGTGATGGACGCCATGGCGCGCATCCCCTCGCTGGAAGTGCGCACCGCGGCGGACGCCGATACGCTCGAGGGCGGGCGGCAGGCGGCTCGCACCTTGCTGGCCACGGGCTACGAACCGACCGCGATCATCTGCGTCAACGACATCACCGCGGTCGGAGTTCTGCGCGAACTGCGGGAGCGCGGGCTGCGGGTTCCGCAGGATATTTCGGTGACGGGCTTTGACAACGTGAAGCTTTCGGAGTTCTGTTATCCCGCGTTGACCACGGTTCACATTCCGCGCGACCGCATCGGGCACATCATCTGCAGCACGCTTCTGGCGAGGAGCGGCAAGGCGTCGGACGCGGACCACGAACTGGTGATCGATCCGGAGTTCGTGTTGCGCGACTCCACCGGACCCGCGCCGCAGTAGAGATGATTGGGCCACGGATACACTGGACTCGACATTAACGGAGGCGTTGAAGCGCAAAAGTCTTCACATTAGATGGAGCTCTGCGCGCCCGGTCCGGCGAAGCGCTTGACAATGCGTTCCGGCAACGCCCACGGAAGTCCATTGGCCGCCATGGCAAAATAGCGATCATTTAGCAACCATCAGAAGCCAGGCTTGCGAACAGAGGTAGCGAAACGTCAATTGACACGCTGCCGCTAGGAACGGATCTTTGACCTGGTCTTGGCAGCAAAGGATTGCGCTACGATCTTTCCGTCTCGGACAACAAATGTATCGGTCGCGAATTCGTACAAATTGTCCGCCGTTTCCGCCGTCCAGATGAGGAACGCGTGATCGCCCTCAATGTGGCGCTGCAACATCGTGAACGAGGACCCCGGCTTCGCAAACTCCGAAACGAGGGTTTGAAAGAATGGTTTGATGGCGTCGGGCCCTTTTAACGGTCCGCCAGGCAAGAAGAACACTGCGTCGGATGAATAGTCGGCTAATACGCCCTCGATATCGCGCTCGGCAAAGCAACCCAGATGACGATCCAGAACATCGTTTGTAGACAGCACCATTTCATCTCTCCTTTGTGTGATTGATCGATTTGCGCCGCCGGAAGGCTCGCCGCCCGTGGTCCTGGCCGCCAGCGCGCGTTTTGGCCACCATTTCAAGCCATTCGGCATCGACTTTGGTGAATCCGCCCTTTGCCGCATTGTGAGTGGACCACAGCTCTTCCATTTCCGCCTGGAGACTCATCCTTCCTGCCCGGTTGAGTGACGCGAAAGCGCGGTTTGCCGGTCCATGGTACATGCGGAAGAAACGCACCACTTCACTGGGCGGGAAAGGAAAGTTCAACGCCGCGTTACGCCGGGCAAACTTCAGACTGGATACGCCCGAGCCGAATAACGCGCGCACCTCGGCTTCATCCCCCCAAAGCACGGGTTCGCGCATTCCGGAAGGAGCGACGAAATCTGAAATGAGTCTGAACATTTTGCCGATGAAGCCCTGTGGCGTCCAGTTGGCCATCGCGATGGTGCCGCCCGGGCGGCATACACGGAGGAGTTCCCTGGCGGCCACCTCCGGACGCGGCGCGAACATCGCCCCGCCTATGCTCGTGACGACATCGAAAGCTGAATCATCAAACGGCAGGTCTTCAGCGTCCGCTTCGTAGAAGCTCGTGCTCAGCCCTTCGACCCGTGCCCGTTCCCGTGCGCGCGCGATCAGATTTTCGGCTATGTCGATGCCTGTAGCGTGCACGCCATGGCGGGCCGCGATGAGCGCCAATTCGCCGGAGCCGCACCCCACGTCGAGGAGTTCGGATCCGGGTGGAACCGCCAGCCGGCGATAAAAACCTTCGGCCTCGATGTGCATGTGGCGCGAAACGCGGTCGTAATCTCCAGCGTTCCAGATGCTTCTTAGCCGTGACTTCAGCGTGGCGATTTCCGCCGGCCAAGGTCCCCACGGAGAGGACGTCCCGCCCCGGCTGAGCCAAAGCAGCTCGTTGATCAGTCTCTCCTGTTCCAGTTCCATCTCGCTTCTCCTTCTGGCAGGTGTAACTTCGACAGGCCGGAACGCACGCAGACCCCTCCCGTAGGCGAGCGGCACGCCAGCGGTTCTCGCGGAATGTTGACTGGCTACCCGGCGGTGGAAGCATCCCGGCTTGCCGCCGGCCGGATGTTCTGGTTGATGCGGAAAAAGTTGTCAGGATCGTATTTCGCTTTGACCGCGGCGAGCCGATCGTAATTCGCGCGGTACGTGGCTCGAATCCGCTCCTCCCCTTCTTCCATCATGAAGTTCATGTATGCGCCGCCGGCGCCGTACGGATGCAGGGCTTCGTAATAACTTCTGGCCCAATCGGTAATTCGCTCGCGATTGCCCGGATCCGGATCCACCCCGACAATCACTCCGCTCCACACGGCATCCCGGTGAGCAAAAGCGGTGTCGGTTTCGCGCACCCGGTGCACTTTCCCATCCACCGGATAGAGATGCATGGTCGATTGCCAGGTGGGCAGCAAGGACGCATGTTCGATATGCTTCTCAATCGCCCCGTCGCTGAGCTCCTTGAAGAAATCGGCCTTCCAGTACCACTGCAGGCCCGGAGGTAAGATCGGGTCGAACATGCCTTGCAGCATCGGAAACGGCATGGGCACGAAGAATTCGAAAGCCGGCGGACGGTAGCCGCGAATCGGCCCCAGGATGTTATTCGCCTCCTCCATGGGCCCCTGGTAGCACCACACGATGGCGCACATCTTCCTGAGGTGCAGTTCTTCGGGGAACGGCGGTCCCGGAGGTACCGTCATCATGGCGATGAAGCCATTCATTTCTTCGGGCGCCTGAGTGATGAAATCGCGGTACCACTTCATCACGTCCGCGGCATCTTCCAGGTTCCACAGCATCGGACCGGCGCAAACCGTATGTACCGGTTGGCCCTCGAACAAAAACGAGGTCACGATGCCAAAGTTACCTCCTCCTCCCCGGATCGCCCAAAACAGGTCCGGATTCTCCTCGGCGCTCGCCACGACGAAAGTGCCGTCCGCCAGCACCATGTCGACCGAGAGAAGGTTGTCGATCGTCAGCCCGTATTTCCGGGTCAGGTGGCCCAGTCCACCGCCCAGCGTGAGTCCCGCAACGCCCGTGCTCGAGATAATGCCCGATGGAACGGCCAGCCCGAAGGCATGGGTGGCATGATCCACGTCGCGCCACCTGCACCCCGCCCCTACCAGCACCGTGCGCGAGGCAGGATCCACCCTCACGTAACGGATGGGCGCGACATCGATTACCAGGCCGTCGTCGCAAACACCCAGTCCGGCGGCGTTGTGGCCGCCGCCGCGAACCGACACACGCAGATCGTTGGCCCTGGCAAATCGGACCGCGGCCATCACGTCCGCGACGTCCGTACACTGCGCGATCAGCCGCGGTTTGCGATCGATCATGGCATTGTAGACTTTTCGCGCCTCTTCATAGCTGGCAGTTCCCGGTTCGTGGACCGTTCCGTGGAAATGGCCGCGGAACTCCCGGATCGCTTCTTGTAAAGACATTTTTCCATCCCTCTTTTGGGCGTCGTGTTGGTTCTCCCCGCCCGATAAGCCCACTTTACCTGAATTGCCGTTCCAGAAGCGTTCTTAAGAAGCGGTCGCGGCCGTTCCACGCAGCAGACGGGACAACTTACGCTCGAACGCGAGCGAACCTGACCGCCGCGCGGCCTCGATACCACTATGGAAACTGGCGCGGGCCGCATCGGCCTTTCCCTCACGAAGCAGCAGTTCTCCCTGCGTCCGGTGCAACTCTGCGGCCGCCCACTCCTCCCCGTTCTTACTCGCGAATGCGAACCCGGTGGAGATCGTGGCGAGCGCCTCGCTCATTCTGCCGGCACGCCCGAATGTGTCCGCCAGCAAGGACAAATAGTACGGCAGGCGAAGCTCGGCGCCCAACGTACGGAAGGCGTCCAGTCCCTGCTGAAGTTGCGACAAGCCGTTTGCCACTTCACCCTCGGCCGCGGTGGCCCACCCAGCCACGATGTTTCCCACCGCCTGATAGTACGAAACGCCGTGGCGGGTGCACACTTGCACGGCCTCACTCCCGCGTTCCAGGGCGGCGGCGCTTTCGGCCCGGAAGGCATGCAGTAGTGCGGCATAGGCGAGTGCGATCGCCTGGCTGAACGGATCGCGTATCCGGTTCGCCGCCGCGATCGCTCCGGCGGCGAAAGGATCGGCGTCTTCCTCTTCCCGGAGGCAATTCAGATGGGCCAGATAGGAATCGCAAAAGACCCCCAGGTCCGGCCCGGCGAACAGCGCCAACACCGACTCCTCGGACCGGTCGTGCCTACCCATAGCGGCCCGCATGTGCCGCAGCGACTCCTCGAGCCGCCCCAGATGAAAGAGGCTGCTTCCCATCAGGAAATTTCCGGCCCGCAACAACCCGGCCGCCCCTTCCCGCTCCGCCGCTTTCAGAAAGTCCAGGCTGAACTGCTCTGCCACGTTCAGATCGCCTCGGACTGCATGAAACGCCCAGGCGCCGCTCAGAATGGCGTATATACTTCGATCATCGAAGCGCTGTGAGATCTCCAGGGCTCGATGGTAGGTCTCGCCGACTTCCGCTGCGGAATAACCTTCGGTAGCCACCAGCGCGGGGCCAAGAGTAGCAAGCAGATCGAGTTCCTGTTTCAAACGCCCGTCGGACTGGGGGAATCCGCGGCAGAGAGACAGTGCCCGCCGCAGGAGGTCGGCCGCCTCGGTATTTGCGTATCGCTGGCGCGCATACCCGGCGGCGCGCCGGAAATGCTCGATCGCGTCCTCCGCCATTCCGGCCTGTTCGAAATGCGACGCAATCTGACCGCTCCAGATTTCGATATCCGCTCCATAGACTTCGGCCAGCGCGCGCGCCACGCGCCGATGGAAGTAGCGCAGGCGCACCGGAGTGAGTTCCGAGCAGGCCACTTCCCGCAGGCGGTCATGCGTGAAGTCGTATTCGGCAACCCCTCGGCTTTCGATGATACGCCGCCGCCAGAGCTCATCGAGCGCTTCGGACACGCTGAGTTCGTCCCAATCCGTCGCCTTCTCGAGCAGCTCGACCGTAAAGGGTCGGCCGATCACGCTGGCGATGCCGGCGAGTTCGTAGGAGGCCGCGGAGAGTTGCGCCAACCGGGCCGCGATCACGGAGTGCACTCGGGTGCTCTGCAGTCCGCCCCGGACGCTCTCCACCACAAACAGCGGATTGCCGCGAGTGGAGCTGACGATTTCGGCGAGCTTGCCGCTGTCCAGTGGTTGGACGGATTCGAGCCGGGCCAACTCCGCTGTCTCTTCGGCGCCCAACGGTTCCAGCGGAATCTCTTCCGCAATCCCGGCTTGCCGCAGCCCAGCCACGAACCGGGTAAACGGATGTTCGCGGCCGGTTTCTTCCGCCCGTACGGTTCCCAGCACCAGGACGCCGCCCGCGGCCGGCGCGGTCAACAGGGAGTTGAGCCACTCGAGCGAAGCGGGGTCGCACCATTGCATATCGTCCAGGTAGAGGAGAAGCGGTTTGCGGCTTTTTCCCACGGCGGCGTTGATCGATTCGTAAAACCGAAGGCGCTGCCAGCTCTCGGCGAGCGAGAGCGGCTCACCGGACGCACGCCGTTCGATTTTGGCGAAGTGGTCGCGAATCTCCGGCGCGAGCCGGGCCAGTTCCGCCGCCTGCTCGAGCGTCAGGCTTGACCATCCCGGGCGGACCACGTCGGAGCGCAGCCACTCGGCCACGGGCGCGTATGCCACCTGGCCCTGCCCGGCGTAGCACCGGCTGCGTGCCGCCGCGTGTCCCTGGCTCACACACGATTGAAAGAACTCGTCCGCGAGTCTGGTCTTCCCGATCCCCGGTTCCCCCGAGATCACGGCCACTCGCGGCCCGATCGCCGCGGCAGCTTCCCATACCGCCGTCAGCTGCCGCCATTCCCGCGCGCGGCCGATCAGCACACGGGCGCCTTGTGGTGCCGCAACGCTCTTTGCGGGAGGCGCCGAAGTTCTCTCGTGGGGAGCTGCCGCTTCCGCCTTTAGAATTCGTTCAAACAGCTGCACGGTTGCCGGGCCGGGCTCCACTCCCATTTCCCGCCGCAATACCCGCATGCACTGGTGGTACGCGCGCAGCGCGCTTGCCCGGTCGTGATTCGCCGCGTGCAGCCGCATCAACAACTGATGGTGCGCCTCGCCGATCGGATCGAGCGCGACCAGCCGTTCGGCAAATGGGATCGCCGCCGTGAATTCCATTTGCTCCTCGAACAGCGCGGCGAGCCGCCGCAATACCTCGCAGACACGCTGCCGGTACTCTTCGCGGATTGGCGTAAGCCAGTCGTCGTAAAGTCCCGGCAGGAGGTCGTCTTCACAGAGTTGCGCGGCGGCGGTAAGCGATCGGATCTCTCGGGCGCGGTCGTTTTCCGTTCGCGCGGAAGCAGCGTCCGCGATCGCGCCCTGGAAATCGACGACGTCGATCTCGCACGAGGCCCGCCGCCATTGAACGGACTGATGATCGGTGACGAGCGATTTGCACTCGGGCGGCAGGGCGCGTTTGAGATGGTGGAGCAGCTGCCGCAGATTCGTACGGGCCTGCGACTCGGTGGATCCCGGCCACAGCACAAAGGCCAGCCGTTCCCGCGGTTGTGGCGTCTCCCCGTGCAGGACCAGGTAGGCAATCAACGATTGCATACGGTTCACATTTACAGAGGTAACCGGCCGCCCCGCGATGGTAATTCGGAGGTCCCCGAACAGGTTGATCCTCATGAGTGCTCTTACCCTAAGTCTACGCCCGCCTGAGAACGCGACGCTCGCGGAGGCACAACGAAGCCGGCAGATCTTTCGGCTAGCTCTGTTCGGCGTTCTTTTCGCCCGGCTGCCTAACGCTCGTCTCGCAGCCGATTAACGCGAAGTTGTGCCTTGACAGAACGCTTTGAAAACGGCCCTGGTGAGAATCTGAGACTGTTAAACGGCGCCAGCCGATCATCGGAGGGGATGATTTCGGAAAAACCATCACAGTCCAGCGGTTGGCGGCATCTTTGTCCACCCCACTGGGGGCGACAAAAATGGGACCGAAACGCGTCCAAAAGCGGCGCGTGCGCAACCCCACGCTTTGAGCTCTGGCCGTCCTGATTGTTCCATCCTGGACGGCGTCCGTTCCAGACGGGAAAGGTAAGACGAAATGAGGATACCCCATACTTCTGCGCCGGGCCTGCGCGACGCGACGCGTTCGCGCATGCTGAGGGCCGGCATTGTGCTGCTGGTCCTAAACGGCGTTGCCGTTGGCAACACATTCACATTCGCCACCGATCCGCTCGCGGGGACGATCGCTCGAGAGGTTCCTCAAAGGCTGTTGATCGGCGGCGAACTATTCATCCCGTTCAACCTGGCCAATGATACCTTCGCCTTCGGCCCGATCCTCTTCGGCGGGGATACCCAGATCAGCCTAGCCGCCAGTCCGGTCAACGCTCTGCCTTCCGTTGCCAACGTCGTGGTGCTGCAGACGCTCGACAATGACAACAATCCCCTCACGCCGTTTGGAGCATTCAATGCGGCGGATCTGATAGCCAGTAGAATTACGGACCACGGGCCGGGGGTGTTCATCTTTTTCGACGAGGACCTGTCGTTGCCGGAACTGATCTACTCGGACGATCTGGCCAGTAACCAGGCGGACCTGAGAGTTCTCGCCCGGCTGATCAGCCTGTCCGGTCAAAGTGGGATTGATTCGCTTTCCAGCTTTTCGACGGCCAATTTCGCCATTGCCGACTCGACATCGGCGGTTCCCGAGCCGTCGAGCATTGCGCTGCTAAGCGGGGCGATCGGGATCGTGGCCATTGGCGCCGTTCGCAAGCAGCGTCAGCGATCGCGGCGCCCGCGATTCAGCGGATCCCGGCCACGGCACAACGACCAGTCGCTCCAGCGGCTGTAAGGTGTCCCGCGAGGGGATCAGGAATGCAACTCACAATTGGATACTTCGTGTTTACAGAGGGAACTACAAAGGAGACGAGTTTCACATGATTCTACAGATCAATTTCAATCTCAATGTGCCTGTGTCGGAATATCAGAAGATGGCTGATTCGGTCGGGCATGCCTTCCGCGATGTGCCTGGATTAAGGTGGAAGATCTGGCTGCTCAACCCGGCTGCCCAGGAGGCTGGCGGTATCTATCTCTTCGATAGCCAGGCGTCACTGAATTCCCACCTGAACGGTCCATTGGTGGCGCAGCTAAGGGGGCTCCCATCCATACGGAACATTTCGATGAAGCAGTTCGAAGTCATGCCGGAGGTTACGGCATTGACCCGCGGTCCCATCGAAGCGGCATTGACGTCCGGCGTATAGCGAATGGCCAGCGAAATGGGGCGCGTCATGAGGGAGATCTTTCGGCCGGCTCGGCTCAGAAGGACCTAACTCGAACCAGCGTTAACGTAGAGCCAGAAAAAGGAGTGAACATCCATGAGTGTTTTAGAGAAACAGACCGGCGTAGACGAATTAAAGACCCGTTTACGCAGTACCTGGATGACCGGCGATTATGGGCGGTTCAGCCGCTATATGGAACGCGACGCCGAGGCGTTCTACCGGCGCCTGCCCATCCAGCCGCGCGCGCAGTTGCTCGATGTGGGCTGCGGCGCGGGCCAGTTGTCTTTGATTGCGGCGAGAGCGGGAGCGCGTGTGACAGGGTGCGACATCGCGACCAACTGGCTGCTCCAAGCGCGTCGAAGCGCGGCCGCGGAGGGGCTGACAGTAATCTTCGAAGAAGGCGATGCGGAAGCACTGCCGTACGAAAGCGCCACCTTCGATGCGGTGGTCAGCCTGATCGGCGCGATGTTCGCGCCTCGCCCGGAATTGGTCGCCGCCGAGCTGATTCGGGTCTGCCGGCCCGGAGGGATCATCGCAATGGCCAACTGGACGGGCCCTGGATTCGTTGGGCAGATGTTCAAGACCATCGCCAGACACATCGCCCCTTCCGGTATGCCGTCGCCAGTGCTGTGGGGTGATGAGCCGACCGTTCGCAAACGGCTGCGGAGCGGGGTCGCGAGTCTCGAATGCTCGCGCCACCTGTACGAGTTCAGTTATCCATTTTCGCCGGGAGCTGTAGTCGAGTTTTTCCGCGCGAATTATGGGCCCATGACGCGTGCTTTTGCATCGATCGGAGAACCGGCGCAACAGCAGCTTCGGGGTGAGCTGACTGAGCTGTGGTCCCGTTACAATCGGGCCACTGACGGAACTACCAGGGTCGGTGCGGAGTATCTTCAGGTGGTCGCGGTAAGAAGCGAATCGCAGGGAGGAAGCGATGCAACTAATTGAAGCTCCGAGTGTGATCAAAGCGGCGGGGACTCCATCGAAAATGGTCACCGAGTATGTTGGCCGTCGAAATACTGGCGGCGCCGGACTCAGCATCGCTCATATGATCAGTCCGGGCGGATGGGAGGAGTTCGGGCAAACGCCGGAATCCGACGAGTACACAGTCGTACTGCGCGGCATCCTGCGCGTCGAGACACGAACGCTGGGGATGGAGGTTCGCGCGGGACAAGCCATCCTCGCGCCCAAGGGTGAGTGGGTACGGTATTCCACGCCGAGCGAGGTTGGGGCGGAGTACCTCGCGATCTGTCTGCCAGCGTTTTCGCCCGGGACCGTGCATCGGGACGGGTGAGCCGCCATATGGGGCGGCAGTGAGGTGTGCCGCCCCAAACCGAATCCGCGCGGCGGAGATTCCTTCGGCGCGTTGGAATTGTTCCGCGAAGAGAATTTGTCCTGTGGGTGCCGATCTGGTCATCCTGGACGATCTTGCTGCGCGCAAGCTCGGTCAAAAGCAGGGATTCCGCGTGCAGGGCACTGTTGCCGTTTTGGAAGCGTGCTACCGCAAAGGCTCTCTCGCTGATCTTCGACATGTGTACGAGCTATTGTAAAGCGCGGCGTCTATCTTGATCGCGACCTTCTCAATCGGAGTCTCGAATCAGTCAAGCTTCCGCTGATCTAACGCCATGTGGGCGAAGTTAAGCGGGGTCAAATCGGTCCGCAGCGGCCCAATGCGTAGGGTCCAAATAAGGTCCAAAGCGCGGCCCTACCCCAGGTGAGCGAGAACTGGGGTTGACCGTGGGTATCCGCAATTTCCTGATCCACAGCGGAGACCCCGGTAACAGCCGTTAGCCCTTGGCGCGTGGCACCGCACCGCGCTTGCTATCCGCCTTGATTTCCCCTAAAGGATCGGATCGGGCGCCCGCGGACGTCCCTTAACTTCCGGAGAGGACGGGAACCGCCCTAGGCGACTTTCGTCGGAGCGGCCTGAAAGCCGTACATCGCCTATCTAGTTTCTGTCGCGAAACCTCTAACTCATTGCAAAGGTTTAAGTTAATAGCTAAGCTAGGGCTGGGCTAGGGCCAACAGCTGTCGGCTCGGAACTCGCGAGGCAGCTTCGTTTGCAGCATAACGGGAGGCGATGATAGACAGCCGCCCAATTTCTCCGAGGCGGCCCTCACTGCGGTGCTGAAGCCTGTCGCGGGAGCACGAGGCCTTGATCTACTTCTTCGATCCCCCCATCCCCAGTAGCCGCTTCAAATCCAACAGGTGCTGGGGACGGTAGGCGGTCTTCGACCACCTCGATTGTCCATTGAATTCCACCCCGATGAAGTAGCCGATTTCGCGATAGACGCAGTACTGCACATGCCCGGCGAACTCCTTCCTCGGGCAGCGCCATCGAATCTCCGACCCCAGGGGCACCGCAGTCTCCAGTTGCAGGCACGCTCCGGAGGGAGAAATGTCCTCCAGGAGCCCCATGGCCCGACGGTTCTTTCCCAAGGCGTCCCTCCAGGAGACTTGCACCATGTCTGCGCACAGCATGCGAACTTCGGTTCTGCGTTCCCGCATAACTGACTCATCGGCAGATAGTTGTAGAACCTTTATTGATTGTGCGCGACCTGGCCGGATGGCATTGAGCACGGCGGCAGCCGGATCCTGATATCATTTCGGATTCATGCGTTTTCTATTTGCCATACTTTCTGTCATGTTGCCGATGTCACCGATCCGCGCGCAAGACCGCTCCCAGGCACGCTCCATGGTCATTTCCGACGGCGGGATCGTCGCCACCAGCCAAACGCTGGCCTCTCAAGCCGGAGCACAGGTGCTGGCACGCGGCGGGTCGGCAATGGATGCCGCCATCGCGGCCAACGCCACCCTGGGGGTGGTGGAACCGGAAAGCTGCGGCATCGGCGGCGACCTGTTTGCAATCTACTGGGACGCCAAGACCGGTAAACTGACCGCCATCAACGCCAGCGGCTGGGCCCCTGAGGCGCTCACCATCGATGTGCTGAAATCCCTTGGCAATACCACCATGCCGCAGGAGGGAATCCAATCCGTTACCGTACCGGGATGCGTCGATGGCTGGGCCAAACTACATAAGCGTTTCGGCAAACTCCCCTGGAAGGACCTGTTTCAACCCGCGATTTACTACGCTGACCACGGCTACCCCGTTACGGAACTGATCCGCGAGGCCTGGAAAGGGGAAGAGGACAAGCTCGCCAAAGACCAGAACGCGAGAACCGTCTTCCTGATCAATGGCGCCGCTCCGGAACTGGGGCAGATGTTCCGGAATCCCCAGATGGCGGCGGCGCTCAAACTGATCGCCAGCGAAGGCGAGGCTGCCGTTTACCGGGGCGCGATCGCCAAAGCGATCCTCAAGACCAGCGACCGGCTGGGCGGCAAAATGAACCTGGCCGACCTGTCGGACTTCGAGTCTGAATGGGTCGAGCCCATCTCCACCGACTACCGCGGCTGGAAGATCTACGAATTGCCGCCCAGCGGACAGGGCATCGCCGCTATCGAGATGCTGAACATCCTCTCGGTCTTCCCACTCGGCGCTTACCAGCCGCGCGGCGTGCTCGAACTGCACACCCAGATGGAGGCGCAGAAGCTGGCGTACGCGGACCTGCACCGCTATGTGGCCGACATGCGATTCAGCAAAGTGCCCGTGGAGGGAATGATTTCGATGGAGTACGCCCGCGAGCGCGCCAAACGGATCGATCCCGACCGGGCCCGTTGCGACGTAGATCCCGGAGATCCCTGGACGGTCCACGGGGACACCGTCTACCTCTCTGTGGTGGACCGCGACGGCAACATCGTCTCGCTGATACAGAGCCTCTACCAGCACTTCGGATCGAAGGTGGTGACCGACGATTTCGGGTTTGCGCTGCAGAACCGCGGTGGGCTGTTCGAGATGGATCCGGCGCATCCCAATGCGCTGGCACCCCGCAAGCGGCCCTTCCACACCATCATTCCAGCCTTCATGGAGCGGGGTAACGTGCACATCGGGTTCGGCATCATGGGCGGTCTGAACCAGGCACAGGCGCATGCCCAGTTTGTGTCCAACCTCGTGGATCACGGCATGAGCATACAATCGGCCCTGGAAGCACCGCGTTTTACCAAGATCACGTTTGGAGGCTGCGACTTCTCGATCGAAAGCCGCATTCCGGCGGAGATTCGCGACGCGCTGACGGCCAAAGGACACCAGCTCAAGGTATTGGGCGATTTTTCGAGCCTCATGGGGGGAGGCCAGGTGGTGGTGCACGATTCCGGAAAAGGCGTGAACTACGGAGCATCTGATCCGCGCAAGGACGGGGCGGCGGTCCCCGAGCCTCCGCCGTACTTCGGCGCGTCGAAGAAGTAGACTGCCCCTCATCCGGACCGACTTTTCGAGTCGCCCGAGATAGCAGCCAGAAGCGCGACATGACGGTGCAGGGCACCTGCCCTCTCCTTCAGTTGCCCGGCCGTTACGGCGCCCTGCTGCGCGCTGGCAGCGGTCGTCTGAGTAAGTTCTTTCACTTGCACCATGGCCTGCGCCAACTGTTCGATGCATTGAGCTTGATCACCGCTGTCGTGCTTGACTTGCAGTACGAGTTCCCGCACCTGCCGGGACACCTCGGCCATCGCGCCGATCGACTGGGTGACCCGCTGCATGATTTCGCGCCCGTCTCCAGACTTCGAGATCGTCTCCTCAATCAGCGACGCCGTCTTACTCGCAGCCGCGGCCGACCGCCTGGCCAGGCTCCGGACCTCGTCCGCTACGACCGCGAATCCTGTGCCTGCTTCACCGGCGCGAGCCGCTTCCACTGCCGCGTTGAGGGCCAGGATGTTGGTCTGAAAGGAAACCTCGTCAATGTCGCGCATGATCTCGGAGATCCTGTTGCTGGACACATCGATCTCCCGGATGGCGTTGGTCATTTGCTTGAGATTCCGGCTGGCTTCCGAAGAGCGCTCCTGAGACTGCTCCACCAGGGCGGCGGCGGAGTTTGTATTCACGGCAGTCCGACTGGCAGTGGAACTGATGGCGACGCCGGAAGAGGTAGTCTGCTCGAGGGCTGCCGCCTGCCGCGAGGCGGCCTCGGCGAGCGCCTGGCTGGCAGCGGCAATCAGGTTGGCGGCATCCATCACTTCTACGGCTTCGGTCGAGACCTTCTCCACGGTGTGGCGCAAGGCACGGTTGAGGCTTCGCACCAGAAAAAAGGCAAATGCCCCTCCACTGGCAAACGTCGCCAGCAGGATGCCCACCACCCAGAGGCGCGCTTCGGAGATGCTGGCCGCAACTTGCTTACCGATCGCCTCACTCTCCGCCTTGTTGAGTGCCACCAAGTCCTTGGCCGCGGTATCCAGATCGTCAGAGGCAGCCACTCCTTCTCGATCGAACAGCTCTACGGCCTCCCGTTTCTTTCTTGCAAGGCTTAACGGCCGGACTCTTTGCCAGACCGCGATGGTCCGATCGAGGTCGGCACAAATCCGCTCTACCAACTGCCTGTCCTTCTCGGTCAGTACCAGCCTCTCGTACGCTTGCATTTCCTCGCGGACGCTTTGATTCCGATCGTTCAGGTACGACTCGAACTTTTTCATCTGTTCCAGGTTGTCCGAGGACATGTGGCGTAGGATACGGATGAGAATGGCTTTCGCACCTGTATTGATGCGGCTGGCGAGGTAAACGGTCGGGACCGTGTTGGAAACCAGGAGCGCGGATTCGCGGCTGATGTGCCGCATGTGGATCAGCGCGCTGTAGCCCAGCGTCAAAGTCAGCACCAGGAGCGTACAGCACAGCAGGGTGATCTTTTTCCCAATCGTCAAGTTCCATCTCCTCAGCCACAACCGCTTCCTGACGGTCGCGACCCCGAATCGAGCAAGCGGTGTGCGGACGCCGCACTCTAGGGAACTTATCGGCCGCGATGGCCCGGTTCTGTATGGCGCGCTTGCACTTTTTGCGACCTGCCTCAGCATCTCCCCCTGCTAGAATGGTTCCAAAATGATCCAAACTCTGTTTGGCTCCGTTGAACAGGAGCCATCGCTTCTCGAAAAGTTGAAAAGCGGCGTCCAGAAGACCCGTGCCGGCCTGGTCAACGCACTCGAGGATGCGCTCCAGGGCAAGAAGCAAATCGACGCCGACCTGCTGGATGAGCTGGAATTCACTCTCATCTCCGCGGACATCGGCGTGCGCACCACCGAGGAGATCCTGGACCGCATCCGCGAGCGCGTCCAGAGGCACCAGTTGAACGATGCGGCCGAACTGAAGGGCCTCATCCGCGAGCATCTGCTCGAGATCCTGGCGGACAGCGAACGCGCTCCCGCCCACGTCACCACGCCGCCGGCCGTGATCCTGGTGGTGGGAGTAAACGGCTCGGGCAAGACCACCACCATCGGCAAGCTGGCCAATCGCTTCAAGAACGAGCAGCGCTCGGTAATGCTGTGTGCGGCTGACACGTTTCGCGCCGCCGCGATCGAACAGCTCGAGATCTGGGGCACCCGCACCGGAACGCCCGTCATCCGGCAAGGTCCGGGCAGCGACCCCAGCGCGGTGCTGTTCGACGCGCTGAATGCCGCCCGCGCCCGGCAGGTGGACTACGTCATCGTGGACACCGCCGGCCGCCTGCAGACCAAGGAGAACCTGATGGCGGAACTCCAGAAGATGAGCCGGACCGCCAAGAAGGTGATCTACGACGCGCCCCACGAAGTGTTGCTCGTCCTGGACGCTACCACCGGGCAGAACGGGCTCGAACAGGCACGCAAATTCACCGAAACCTCCGGGGTGACCGGGATTGTCCTGACGAAGCTCGACGGCACCGCCAAGGGCGGAATCGTGGTGGCCATCGCGCGCGAGTTGAACCTGCCCATCCGCTACATCGGGGTGGGCGAGAAGGCAGACGACCTGCTGCCGTTCGACCCCGAAAAGTTCATTCAATCGCTGTTCGAATAATGGACGCCGCCTTCATGCGCGAAGCGCTCGACCTGGCGCGCAAAGGCCGGGCGCAGACCAGTCCCAATCCCATGGTGGGCGCGGTGGTGGTGCGGGATGGCCGGACGGTGGGCCGCGGCTTCCACACCTATACCGGGATCCGTCACGCCGAAGTTCTGGCGCTGTCGGAGGCCGGCGAACAGGCGCGCGGAGCGACGATATACGTTAACCTGGAGCCGTGTTCGCACCA
>Ga0335081_10005784_pt1 | contig 19595 bp, 19 predicted proteins | sample Lox_Sample_35_FD_206713 | JGI IMG/M metagenome (GOLD analysis project Ga0335081, IMG submission 206713) | Soil microbial communities from Loxahatchee National Wildlife Refuge, Florida, United States - Lox_Sample_3.5 | ecosystem: Environmental > Terrestrial > Soil > Wetlands | place: USA... | reverse complement strand
GCCAGCCGCAGAGGAATCCGCCAGCCTATAATCAAACTATGGCGCGTGGTTGGGAAAGTAAGTCTGTAGAAGCTCAAATAGAAGAGTCTGATTCCGAAGTCTCAGCAAACCAAGATAAAATCCTGTCGGCCGAAGAGTTGCAGGCGGCGCTCCGCAGGAGCGACTTGCTGCTCTCGCGCAAGCGTGTCCTCCAACAACTGGAGGCTAGCAGCAACGAGCGCTACTCGGAGTTGCTGCGCCGCACGTTGGCCGGTTTGGATTCACAGATCGCCCAGCTGAGCTAGCCGGCGAGGCAGGGGCAACGGACGGCGGCTTTGGCCGGCGACTCGGTTCGCCCAGGTCGCACTCAAATGCCTGCGCCGGGGGCTCGAATTTGCCTTCGGGCAAGGTGACGCCGCACTGCAAGCTCACACCTATCTGTGATCGTAATCACGGAACCACGGGTATTTCCGCAGGAGAATCCCCTCAGAGGTGTGCTATGCCCGTGCTCGTGATTGCAGTCGTTTTCTTCGCGATTTTTCTGGTGATGGGGGTGATGGCGATCACCGCCATGGTCGCCGAGCACCGCGGCCATCTCTTCAGCGGCACGTGGAGCGATGAACCGAAGCCCACGCGCCGTTGACCTTGCTGGTTGCGAAGCTGCGTCGCCGGCCGGCGCGGCGGTGCTGCTTACACGGCTGACGTAGCCCGCGCCAGGCAATCCTCGCAAAAACCGCTGTCCTTGATGTCGATCCATTCCACCGCATGGGAAGGCGCCATGGCGCACTGATAGTCATGGCAGTGGGTCAGACCCAGCGTGTGTCCTAACTCGTGGACCGATTCCACCAGCAGACGATTCGCGAGCAAATCCACGTCCTGCGGCAAGCCGTAGAACTCCTGTTGCAGTCGATGGTAGGAGACGACGGCTGACGCGCCGCCTAGCTGCGCCTCACCGAAGACGAACGTCAGAATCGGAATGTAGAGATCCAGTTGTGTGATCCCAAGCAGACGCCACGTACTGCCGTTGATGTAGCGCTGCATGGCGGCAAGAATCTCGGACGAGTGATACTGTTGCCGCTCGGCGTGCAGGGCAAATGCCGGATCGAGCGCCGGCGAAAGGATTTCCGTCCGCACCCGGAATTTCTCATACAGCGCCTGGGCCAACCACTCCAGCAGCGGCATGTCGACGTGTCCAACCGGCAGCAGGTGCAGCTTCTTCATACGAGACCGCGACGATCGCGCCGAAACTCTGTCCAGACCCAACGCGGCGCAGCCTTCATCGCTCTGGCAGCAGCCGCAGCCAGAGGCGTGGGCTACAAGCGCACAATCTTCTCTGACTGGAATCGCTTCATCGCATTGCGCGTGTCCACAATCAGCTTTGCCGAATCAAGCAGCCCTTTGTAATCGAAGTCGGAATGATCGGTGACGATGACGACGCAGTCAGCCCTGGCCGCCGATTCCAGCAACGGCTCGGAATAAAGCGACGTGCCATCCAGCCGCAACTCGGGCACAAACGGATCGCTGTAGGAGATGATGGCTCCGCGTTTTTTCAGCAGCAGGATGATGTCGAGCGCGGGCGATTCGCGCATGTCGTCGATGTTGCGTTTGTAAGCCGCGCCCGCGACGTGTACGCGCGAGCCTTTCACCGGTTTGCCGTGATTGTTGAGCGCGGTCTGCACCTTGTCGACTACGAAGTGCGGCATGTTGCCATTGATGTAGCCGGCCAGATCGATGAACCGCGCTTCGATTCCGGACTGCTTCGTCTTCCACGACAGGTAGAAGGGATCGATGGGGATGCAATGTCCGCCCAGCCCGGGGCCGGGATAGAACGGCATAAAGCCGAAAGGCTTGGTAGCAGCCGCGTCGATGACCTCCCAGACATTGATTCCCATGCCGTCGCACATGAGCGCCATTTCGTTGGCCAGGCCGATGTTGATCATGCGGAAGGTGTTCTCCAGCAGCTTCACCATCTCCGCGACGCGCGTACCGGCGACGGGAATCACGGTTTGCAGTGCCTGCGAGAAGAACAACCGGCCCATCTCGGTGCAGGCCGGAGTGACGCCGCCGACAACCTTAGGTGTGTTGTACGTCTGATACGTCGGGTTGCCGGGATCGACGCGCTCGGGCGAGAAGCAGAGGAAGAAATCAGTCCCGGCCTTGTAGCCGAGCTTTTCGAAGGTGGGCAGCAGAAGTTCGTCGGTCGTGCCCGGATAGGTTGTGGATTCCAAAATCACCAACAGGCCCGGATGGAAGTGTTTGGCGACCGCTTCCACAGCCGAGACAATGAAGCTCATGTCCGGATCTTTGGTCTTGCGCAGCGGGGTGGGAACGCAGATGTTGATGGTATCGAGATCGTGCACCACGGAGAAATCCGTGGTCGCGGTGAAGCGCTTCTCACGCACCAGTTTCGCCACCTCGGACGAGGGCACATCCTGAATGTGCGATTCGCCCCGGTTCAAGCCGGCTACCTTCGAGTCCTGCACGTCGATGCCGGTGACGGTGAACCCGGCCTTGGCGAACTCCGCCGCCAACGGCAAGCCAACGTAGCCCAGTCCAACGATGCCTACGCGGGCGGTCTTGGACTCGATCTTTTCCTTGAGCGCTTCCAGTGTCCCAACAACCTTCGGTGCAGTCTGCATTTCCATGGCTCCCAAATGAGGGATGTTTCTGTCTCGCTTTTCTGTAGAGCTTGGCTTTCAGGCCAGCGTATCAGCCTTTCATCGCTATCACGAGCCGGCTTTCGCCGGCGTCGCATTGCCACCCAGGCGCGCATTCAATCGATCGGCCAGCGCCCGATGCATCCTGAAATATTGCAATCCTTCGGCATCCCTTTGCGGCCGGTGCGGCGGCAGCTTGCCCGTTGCCAAGACGTAGCGAACAACCTCGCCCAACAATTCTATCTGGGCATGGTCGACTCGTCTGCGCAATTCGCCAATATTCCTGGCTCCGGAGACGTCAACCGCCCGCACCAGAAGAATGTCGCCAGTATCGATTCCCGCATCGATCAAGTGGACCGAACATCCCACGGCATCGCCGTTCCATGCCGCCCACTCGCTAACATTCATGCCGCGGTAGGCCGGCAACATTCCCATGTGGGCGTTCAGCACGCCCATCGGGGTCGCCTCCAGGATCGGCTTTCGGAGAATGCCGGCTCCGGCATAGATCGATAAATCGATCTTGTGCTCCCGCAACAGATGGATCGCCTCCTCGGATTTGATCGCATCAGTTTCAATCGCGACCAGGCCTTTCTGCCGGCAAAACTGCAGCACGGACAGGGCTTCCGGAAGTCCGTTGCCGCTGGCCGGCAGCGATGGTCCCAGCTTAGGTATTTGCGAAAGCCGTCCCTCGACGACGCGCTTTTGCACGCGATCCATGAGCTTGGGAATCCGCGGCCGCTCGATGATCACCAGATCCGGACGGAAACCCCATTCCGACCACGCGCGACAGAACTCCATCACCTTGGTTGCGTAATGACTGGTGAGTAACGCGACGCGTGGCTTCTCGTGTGCGTTCTCTGTCGATACGGGAAGCGCCGTGGGCACGATTTCCCCGTAAGGGGAAGGCTTCGACCGGAAAGGCACCTGCGCCTCTAGCAGTTCAGCGCTTTCCAGCAGCGCGTCGATATAGTACTTCACTGCCCAGTTGGGATAGGCATGAGGAATGTAGTCGCCCCATACCGGCTGCGATCCGGCGACTGCGCCAAGGATGTCCGGATTGTCCCCGTTCATCACCTGCGCCGCCTTCACTATGTCGATTGCCTTGAGGGCTGCATTCAACAGGCGCGGGTCGCCGTGCTCGCGATACATGTGCATCCAGATGAGCGCCATCTGCGCATTGCCCGTCAGGCATGTGAACTGCGCCTGCGGGCGCCCGCGGTAATCCAGCACTCCGGGCAGGCGGCGCGACAGTTCCAGCCGGCGCATGGCGGCGTACGCAGCTTTTTCGGCGGCCGCCTTGCCCGCGCTCGAGCCGACAACCTCCGCGGTGCGCAACACGCCCCATATGGTGTAGGCAATCGTGTGCGTCACCGCTCGACGCAGCTTGTGGTCCTCTTCGCGAAAGCCGCAGAGGTCAAACCAGGCATGCTCGGCGTCATAGTGTTGCAGCACCCAGCGCAGGTGGCGCGACGCGGCCTCCAGCATCCTCTGATCGTTCAGGAAGGCGCCCGCCTCCGCCAGCCAGCAGGTAAGGTGCGCGCTATAGGTGGTTGCTAAGTCCAGGTAAAAATACTTTCGCCAGGCTCCCGATGCGTCCTGAATATCGCAGAGCCAGTTACCGGCGTGTCGCAAGGCGCTTCGGCAGCGCTCGTCGCCGGTTCGCTCGGCCCAGCCTTGCAGGCCATGCATGATCTGCGCGGTGTTGAACGGCGAAGGCTGGGTCGTGTTGTCCGCGATCTCCATGCCGGGAAAGCCGCCACAGGAGAGCTGAATGGATAGGAGGAAATCAACCGCTCGTCTGGCGCGCGTCCGATAATCCTCGTCCTGCAGAGTGTCCGCCAGCCGCAGCAGGGTAGGAATGATGTACCCGGTGGTTTCGGGATAGGACGAGGACCATCCGGTGCGCAGGTTGTAGCGGCCCGCGAAGCCGCCGTCGCGCATGGCGTCCTGAGCGCGCTTCAGCCATCCGGCTGCAGCGAGCAGGTGCTCGCGGTCGGCATAGGTGCGGAGGTTGCGCTCCACGTCGACCACTTGCGCGAGCGCGAGCTTGAAGTTAGAAGGCCGGTAGTAGGCCCCGCTCTGACACTGCCGGACGAGTCGCTTTAGAGAGGCAAGATTCATGCGACGGGAATCGCGCGCGCCTGGGGCGAATAAAATTGCCGCAGCACATCGCGGCTGCGGGTGCCGGCCTGACCATCCCACAGCGGCGGGATCTGCTTTTTCCGCGGAGAGCGGCGCAGCTCGTTCCATGCCGCCAGGATTGTGGATTTCCTGGTTCCGGCCAGCCGGTTCGTACCCAGTTCGATGGTCGATGGCCGCTCCGTGTTCTCCCGCAGCGTCAGACAATCAACCCCAAGCACGGTCGTTTCCTCCTGGATCCCTCCCGAGTCGGTCAGCACCAGCGAACTGCCCGCTTCCAGGCTGAGAAAATCCAGATAGCCCAGCGGCTCCAGCAGGCGAATTCCCCCAGGCAATGGCACACTGCCACCCTCCAGCCGAGCTCGTGTTCGTGGATGTACCGGCCACAACAACGGAAGGGTTGCTGCGATCTCACCCAGCGCACCAAGGATCTCGCGCAGCGCTTCGGGTTCGTCCACGTTAGCCGGCCGATGCAGGGTCACAACCCCGTACGGCGTTCCGCGGACCCCCAGCCTGTCGGCGATGTTTGAATTGCGGGCGCGTTCCAGATTCTGGCGCAGCGAATCGATCATGAGGTTGCCGACCAGATGAATGCGCTCCGGCGCGATGCCTTCGCGCAGCAGATTGGTGCGTCCGCTCTCTTCCGTCACCAGAAACAGATCGGAGATGGAATCGGTGACGATGCGGTTGATCTCCTCCGGCATGGAACGGTCAAAGCTGCGCAAACCGGCTTCCACATGCACCACCTCAATGCCCAGCTTCTTCGCGACCAGAGCCGCCGCTGCGGTGGAATTCACATCACCAACCACCACGATGGCGACCGGACGGAGCTGCTCGAGGACGGGCTCGATGCGGCGCATGATCTCGGCCGTCTGCTGCGCGTGCGTGCCCGAACCTACCTCCAAATGGAAATCCGGGGTGGGAATGCCGAGATCGCGAAAGAACGAACCCGACATGTTGTCGTCGTAATGCTGGCCGGTGTGGATGAGGGTGGTCTCGAACTGCGGGTCCGCCACCAGCGCCTTCATCAGAGGCGCGATCTTCATGAAATTGGGGCGGGCGCCGGCGACCATCGCCAGCCGGATTGAGACCATGGGATTGCTCACAGGTGGATGCGCCGGAAGTGTGTGGTTCTCCTGCGTCATTGTAACCGACCCTCGCGAAATCCGATTCTGCTAGTCTGTTTCGTTCCTGTGATCTGAGCAATCGAACCTGATGGATCAGGCCAAACCACATGTACTGATGATTGCCTATCACTTTCCGCCGGCGCCGGAGGTGGGCGGACTGCGGCCGTTTCGCTTTCGCAAATATCTTCAGCGCATGGGCTATCGGGTGGATGTTATTACGGCAGCGCCAAGCCAAGAGAGCGCCGGCGTCATCGTCGTCCCTGATCCACTGCGCGCGCTGTGGGAGGGCGAATCGAAGCAAAAGCTTTCGTTCCAGGCTTACGTCGAACTGCTCTATCGCAAGCTGATGTTCCCGGGTCACATCGGATTTCTCTGGGCGCGCGATGCCGCCGTGGCGTGTCACAAGGTGATTCGGGAACATCCGGCCGACCGCTTTGTGGTGTTCTCCACCTATCCTCCAATGGGCACGCTGCTGGCGGGCTTGCGAATCCGGCGGCGGGAAAAGATCCCCTGGATTGCTGATTTTCGCGATCCCATCAGCGGTGTGGCCGTGGAACTGATGTCGCGCAACACGCGCTTCTGGAGCCGGGTGCTGGAGTGGCGCTCATTCCGCCTGGCCAGCGCGGTCATCGCCAATTCAGAAGCCGCGGCGAAACTCTGGCAACGGCGTTATCCCTGGGCGCAGCAAAAGCTGCACGCCATCGGCAACGGCTTCGATCCCGAAGACGCGCCCGGCCCGCGTGAAATCCCTCCTCGCGGCTACAAGCTGCTGGTTCATGCTGGCGCTCTGTATCACGGGAGAAACCCGAATGCCGTGCTGGAATCGCTGGCGCGGCTGCGGCGGCGAGGAAACACGGACGCGCTGGCAACGCGGGTCTTGCTCCTCGGTTGGATCGACCAGCATGCCGGCTTGAACAAAGCGGTGTTCGCGGATGCGCAGCGAGAAGGCTGGCTGGAGCTGCGTGCGACTGTGCCCAGAAGCGAGGCCCAGCACATCCTTCAGGAGGCCGACGAATTGCTGCTGGTCCAGCCGCAGAGCAGCGTTCAAGTCCCCGGCAAACTGTTTGAATACATCTGCATCGGACGGCCCATTCTTGCGCTGGCGCCGAAGGCGTCGGCGATCGAGCAGATCCTGCAAGGTTCGGCGGCGGCGCAGGTTTGCCTCTACGTCGACGATCCGGCGGAAACCATCGACCGCAAGCTGGCGGAATTCCTGCGGCTGCCGAGCACTCCCACGCCGGCCAATGACTGGTTCCGCGCAACCTTCAACGCGGAGTCACAGACCGCGACGCTGGCGGAAATTATCGGCAAAATCGCGGAGTAAGAGTATGGTGCTTGGAATAGTTCCGCGCTGTAACGCTCGCGGTAACGGTTTCTAATACCTCAGCGGCTAAAGCCGATTTATTTCCTCATCTTCAAACTGCACCGCTGAAGCGGCACTCCACCCAGCGCGCTTGAAGGCGAAGCCGGCACCGTATCGGAACCACCAGTTGATCAGGCGCGGCGCAGCTTCTTCTGCTGGGAGCGTTCGCTGGACATCTCCAGCTCCAGCGCCGCCAGCGACAGAGTGATGTCGCGGATGGAGTAGGAGATGGAGATGACCAGGGAGATGAGGCAGAGCGCGAAAAACGGCAGTGCGACGAAGTCGAGATTCAGCCGGAAGACCTGATCGGCGAAGAGCGCCAGCACGGTGAGCGTGACGAAGAAGATGCTGATGGAGGAGCAGATCATGGAGCCGCGCAACAAGCGGGCGCGCTGATGAGTGCGGCGTAGTTGCTGCTCCAGGTGGCGTACCTCGGCGCTGTCGGCGTCACCGCTTTCCAACTCCGTCATCAGCAGGCGGGCGCGATCGATGGTGCGGCCGTAGCGGTTGCTGATGCTGAGCAGCAAGAGCCCGATGCCGGAGATGACGATGACCGGCGCGATGGAGGCAGTCAGGATCTGGACTACGGAGAGTGTGGGCATGTGATCTGACGAATTGTAGCGCTCCGCCCATCAAGCAAAAGAAGCTGGGTGGGGCACCCGGCGCCCGGCCGAACACCTTGAACACAAGGAGCTCATTGGGGCATGGCGCGAACCACGTGAACAGTTAGATTCTGGCGTTTATTAGGATCCGCTGGCGGACAATTTTCGCAAGAATATATACCACCGATTGTGAACGCAGTGCCATTAACAAAATCCGGTGGTATCTCAATGTCCATATGCATCTTTGTCATAGCTACGTCTGGAAGCATAAGATCAAACCTTTTCATTCTGTCATCTGACTGGTCATTATCTTTAGGGAGGAATCCACTAGGCTCTTGTGCCCATTTACAGCGTTCACAGACCCGCAATATTAGCAATCCGTTTTTGGCCGATATATCCCCAAGGGTGCGGGCCGTTACGTCTACGCTTGCTATATTGCCTTTCACTTCAACCCATTCCTCTAACTTCGGCCAATTATCTGGATTAAGCTCCCAAAAGCTAAACTGCACATCCGCTTTCTTTGGTGGTTCTGGCTTGCCCACCTTGCCTATACTTTCATTAATTGTGGATGTCGATTTAGAGATCGCGTCACTCTGGCCTTCTATCTTCTTCTGCACCCCCTGCACATCACCTTTTACTTCCTGTACATCAGCGCGGACTCTCCCAATCAGTTGATCGGAGTGCTGATTAGATTGCGTAACTGCCTCAGTAACTACTTTCCTCTGCACCTCTAGAGTCGCCCTGTCGCCAATTACTTGCTGATGCCACAATATTGCGCTCCAAGAGAAACCGACGGCCATAACACTAGAACGCCACACCCACCTCTTACCGGTGGTCATTTCTCGATCCGGCACAAAAGCGAGTAATGTTGAACCAGCAGCGGGAATCCACGCAGCCAAGAAATTAATGATTCTCGGATCGTCCCAGTAGATGTTAATTCCGCGAAGCATCCAGACGAGCGCACAAGTAGACAACGTAAAAATAGCGAGCCATTTTGTGTTCCGTAAGGATATCCTCTTCGTAGTTGGTACGCTCCGCACCAAACCGCACACCTCTGCCAGCCCCAGCTTTACTCTCGGCTCGACTTCGGTCAGAATACCCTTTGTGCTACCTCGCATCAAGTGCACAAGCCTGACTAAAGTCGTGCCCTGTTATAAACCCCACCGATTTATGACATGAGTTGATGAGTTCTAGCTATTCCAGGTGACGGTGTGACCAGCAGCCCCGCGATTTACCTTTCTTCACAGCGCACGCCTGCGCGCGGCGGCTACAATGTCGTCGAAGCGAGCAGACCATGCAAACAGCGGACGTAGTCATCATTGGCGGCGGCATTGTGGGCGCCAGCGTTGCGTGGCATCTCACCGAAGCGGGCTGCCGCAACGTGCTCATCGTGGAGCGCGAATCGCACCAGGGCAAAGGCTCCACCGGCAAGAGCATGGGCGGGGTGCGCGCACAATTTGCCACCCGGCCCAACATCCAGATGTCGCTATACTCGATTCCTTTTTACGCGGCGTTCGAGGAGCGGCTGGGACATCCTTCGGGCTATCGCGGCCAGGGATATATGTTCGTCGCGACCAAGCCGGCGCACCTCGATTATCTGCGGACGAACCAGGCGCTGCAGAAGTCGCTGGGGCTGACGCAGGCGCGGATGGTGACGCGCGAGGAAATTGTCGGCGTGGTGCCGCAGCTTCGCTCGGATGACATCCTCGGCGGCAGCTTCTGCCCCACCGACGGCTTCGTCGATCCCTACAGTGTGATGGTCGGTTTCACCGAGCGCGCCGTCGAGCGCGGCGCAACACTGTGGCGCTCGACCGCAGTGACCGCGATTTATCGTAACGGCTCCGACATTGTGGGAGTCGAGACAACACGTGGGAAGATTGACTCCCACACTGTGGTAGATGCGGCGGGGCCCTGGGCAGCCGAGGTGGCGGCGCTGGCTGGCATCGAGCTTCCGGTCGAGCCGATGCGGCGCATGCTGATCCCGACCGAGCCGTTCGATGGGGTCTCGCATGAGGTGCCCATGGTGGTCGACATGACGACCGGCTTCCACTTCCGTCCGGAGAGCCTGGGCTTTTTGCTGGCGTGGAACGACCCCGAGGAGACGACGGGGTTCAAGACAAACTTCGAGCCGTCGTTCATCGAGAAGGTGCTGACGCTGGCCGCCGACCGCGTGCCCTGCTTCGAGAATCTCGCTGTAAATCCCAAGAAGGCGTGGGCCGGGCTGTACGAAATGTCGCCCGACCATCATTGCATCATCGGACCGGTGGAAGAGGTGCGTGGATTTTATTGTGCCAACGGATTCAGCGGCCACGGCGTGATGCACTCGCCGGCGACGGGGCGGATGGTGGCCGACCTGATCCTCCACGGCAAGACCGATGTGGTCGACAATGTCGAGGTGCTGAGCCCGGGAAGATTTGCGCGGGGCGAGTTGCTGCATGAGACGGCAGTGCTGTGAAGCAGGGTCAGGGACCGGGGTCAGTGAAGACACGCGACCGCGAAGTTCGTTGACGACAGGAACAAACAGCGGGTCCCTCGACTCCGCTCGGGATGACAATCAATTTTGTTGTTCGATTTCGCCGGGTGCCCCGGGTCTCGCGGTTTCGAGACCCGGGCGAGGGCGGGTCACTCCGCACGTTAGGCCGGGGCTCGAAGTGTGATGTTGGACACGCAGGCGCCACCGATGAGGACGGCCCAGGTCTGGAAACCCGCCAGACTTGGGGCACCCGGCAGGGAGCAAATATGTCCGGAGAAACGAGGTTGAGAAAGGCTGTGGCCATATTTCTGTTCCTGGTTCTAAATGGCACATGGGCCTTTAGTGCGTATTTGCTTTACACAACCGCGGTTCCCCCCAGAATCGTTGCGATCGTGATAGCCATCGGTGTGGTGCTTGGGAATGTGGCGGGATACGCCGGCCTCCGCATTGCAGCGAAAATGTCTCGTAGAAGCGGAACCCAACATTGACCAACACGGCCCAGGACGCATCCTTCAAGAACGCCACGCGCGTGCAGGTGAGCTTTGTCACGGCGGCGGAGAAGCGCGCGCTGGCGTGGTTTGCGGCACGCATGCCGGCGTGGGTCGGCTCGGATCATCTCACCGCGCTCGGCTTCGCGGCGCAGATCATGGTCGGCGTCAGCTATGCGCTGTCACGCTATGAACGGCGCTGGCTGCTGTGGGGCATCGCGTTTCTGGCCATCAACTGGTTCGGCGATTCGCTCGATGGAACGGTGGCGCGCTATCGCAACCGGCAACGGCCGCGCTACGGCTTCTACGTCGATCACGTCATCGACGCCATCGGCTCGACGGTGTTGATGGTGGGCCTGGCGCTATCGGGCGTGATGAGCCCCATCATCGCGCTGGCACTGCTGATCGCGTTTCTCTTGCTGGCCATCGAGGTGTATCTGGCGACCTACACCATCGGCAAGTTCCATCTCTCGTTCTTCAACCTGGGCCCGACGGAGATCCGCATCCTGCTCGCCATCGGCAACATCGCACTCTACGTTCGCGGGCCGTGGGCGCGCTTCGGTGGCCACAGGTTTCTGCTGTTCGACGCCGGTGCCGTCATCGCGATCCTCGCCATGGGAATCATGTTTCTCTACGCGGCCATCAAGCACACGGTGCAACTCTATCGCGAAGAGCGGCTGCCGTGAGCGGGCGCGCTCACGATCCGTGGGGCTTGACCGTCCGCCGCTGGCTGAAGTTCAACCTGGTGGGCGCCATCGGCATTGGCGTGCAGCTGGCGTTTCTGTTTCTGTTCAAAACGGTGCTGCACCTGAACTACCTGCTGGCAACGGCGCTGGCGGTGGAGTGCGCCGTGGTGCACAACTTCGTATGGCACGAGCATTACACCTGGGCCGACCGGCGCAAGCACCGCGGCTTTCTGGGGCGGCTGGTGCGCTTCAACCTGACCACGGGCGCGATCTCGATCGGCGGAAACCTGCTGCTGATGCGGCTCTTCGTGGGCGCGCTACACCTGCAATACATGCTCGGCAACCTGCTGACGATCGCTACCTGCTCGCTGGCGAATTTCTGGGCGAGCGATCGCGTGGTCTTCCAGCCCGGGCTGACGCCGAAGGAGTGGTGACGTGGCCGAGGCGATCCGCAAAGGCGGGCCGGCGGACGTTGTGCAATTGACGTTGCTGATCAATCGCGCCTTCGCCGTCACGCGCGCCTTCCGCCGCGGCAGCCGCACCCATGAAGATCAGGTGCGGCAGATGATGAAGGACGGCACATTTCTGCTGATGATGGAGGACGACGCGTTGGTGGCGTGCGTCTATCTGCGGGTGACGGGCGAGCGCGCGTACCTGGGCACGCTGTCGGTTGAGCCCGAGCAGCAGAAGCGCGGCATCGGAACGCGCATGATGCGCGTGGCGGAAGAATTCTGCCGCGCTGCCGGATCGAAGGCCATCGACATCCGCATTGTGAATGTGCGGACGGAACTGCCGGAGATCTATCACAAGTGGGGGTACGTGGAGACGGGAACGCAGCCGGCCGATGCCATCAAGGACGCGACGCAGCCCATCCATTTCATCCTCATGTCGAAGGCGTTGTGAATCATCGTGCGCTCTTGCTCCCGCGCAGCCAGTCGAGCGAGATGGGGCCGGCACCGGTGAACATCAGCGAAAACGCAATCGCGGCCAGCGCCAGCGGGAACTGATAGTTTCCCTGCCCGAGAAATCCATTCTTGAAGTGGACACCCACGATCGCGACCAGCATGTCGATGCAGATGCACAACGCGCAGAAGCGGGTGAGAAATCCGGCGATGAGCAGAATGCCGCCGCCCAGCTCGGCCGCCGCCGACAGGTAGGCCAGCCATCCCGGCAGATGAATGCTCCGCACAACGTCGACGTGATGATGCATGCCGCCGAAGACTTTGGGGAAGCCGTGCGCGATCATGATGGCGCCCAGCACCAGTCGCAGAACCAGCAGTCCAAGCGGTTGTAGCCGATCGAGAAAGGTCAATCAGTTCTCCTGGGTCGCTGCCATCGCCAGTTCGGGCAAGGGCTGCGCCGTCTCGATGCGATAGTTGATGTTCACCCCGCGCCGCGCCATTTCGTTGAGGAAAAGCTGCGCCGGTACGTCGATCTCCTGGCGAATGCCGCCGCGCTTGGTGATCTGCCCGCCGACCAGCATCTGCAGCACAATCGAGGCCGGCCAAGCGGTGGTGCGCATCATTGAGGTCATGGCGGTGGCCGCGTCGGCGTAGTCGATCATGCTGAACGAGGCGGTGACGTCTTCATAACGAGCCTCGACGCGCAGCAGCGTGACATCGGGCTCGTCGCTCTTGAACTTCTCCTCGAACAGGGTTGCCGTGGCCTGGCGCGGCGAGACCAGCGCGCCGTCGATGCGCCGCTTCTCGCTGGAGAACATGCCGAGATCGTAGAGCGTGCGCAGCATGGCGACGTGCCCGGGATAGCGCAGCGACTTCTCGAAGCACTCGCCGACCTGGCCGTGGAAGGTCTCCGGCAAGGTCGAGGTGCCGCCGGAGGTGTGGAACGCCTCCAGCTCGGGGAAGCCTTCCATGCGGAAGCTCTCCACTTCGGTGAGGGGCTCGATGGTGATCATCTTTCCGCCGCGCAGAATGCGTGCCGGCTCGCTGTACTCGTTGATCAGGCCTTCGACGGAGAAGACGAGCTGATAGTTGAACGGCGGGCGTGGCGTCTGCGGCAGGCCGCCGACGTAGATCTTCAGCGCGTCGGCTTTACCGCCGATGCGCCGCAGCAGTTCGCCGCCGAGAATGGACGCCAGGCCGGGCGAGAGGCCGCAGTCGGGCGCGAGGGCGATGCCCGCGGCATGCGCCTGCAACTCGCGCTTGAACTCCTGCTGCACGACGGCGTTGTTGCCGCCGAGATCGACGAAGTGGCAGCCGGCACGGATCGCCGCCTTCGCCAGCCCGAGATTGAAGAAGTAGGGAACGGCGGAGAGCACCCCGTCATGACCGCGCATGACATCGAGCGCGGCGCCGGCATCGGCAGCGTCCAGCGGCAGGCCGCTGACCTTGTCGCCTCCGGCGAGGCGATTCACGCGGTCGACCGCGTCGCCGAGGCGCTGTTCATCCTTGTCGGCGAGCGTGATCGACTGCACCTGCTCGCTGCGGGCCATATCGAAAGCGGCGGCCCAGCCCATCATGCCCGCTCCAATGACCAAAATTTTCATGATGACCTTCCCTACGCCAGAATATGAATGCGCAAAACACGCGTGAGTAGCTGAACGAATTTCGCCAGAAGGAAAGGATAAATCAGCAGGCGGGATTCAGATAGGACGCCCGTCACAGTTGCGCGGAATAGCGTTATCAGGATGTGGCGCAGGATTTGGCTCCAGGTTAGCGTCCAATAGAGGGATGCCAACCTGGGGCATAAGGGAATTGATCTGACGAAAGGAGTGGCACGGGCGACGCCGCGCGCGGACACGAAACAGGCCGCAGGAAAAATCGAGCGAGCATCTCTGTGCCATCGGCTGAAGCCGACTCAGATCCGCTCAGATAGACGGCCTGGACGCCGGCCTGAAGGCCAGCTCTACCTTGCTGACCAGCAGCCACTGACCAGCAGCCACTGTTTACGGCGTGAGCTCCCACACGATGCCCAGATTGTGCGGGCCGCCGGCGGTGGCCGTGCCGTACAGATTGCCGCTGGCGTCCATCACGATGTTGCCGTGGGGATACGCACCATCCTGTCCGGTGAAATCGTGCAACGTGGTGTAGGTCCAGCCGCCGCCGGAAGGCGTCAGCTTGAAGACCGAGCCGAAGCTGTGGGCGCCGTCCTGCACCGTGGTGCCGTAGATGTTGCCCTGGCGATCCATGATGATGTTGCCCCATGGGCCGGAGGTTCCGCTGAAGCTGGCGATGTCGGTCAGGGTCCAGTTGCCGCCGGAATTCGTCAGCGTGTAAGCCTGTCCGCCGCCACCGTTGGCGCCGCCGCGGTTGGTGGTGCTGTACAGGTTGCCGTTGGCGTCGAAGATCATGCCGCCCAGCGGACGGTCGCCGTCGGTGCCGTTAAAGTTGTGCAGGATGGTCTCGGTCCAGTTTGGTGACTGCAGTTCGTAGATGGCGCCCTTGTTCAGCGAACCGCCGAACTCGGTTTCGCCGTAAATGTTGCCGGCGCTGTCGAGCAGCACGCCGCCATAAGGATTCAGCGCATCCTGTTCGCTGAAGTAGTGCACAACGGTGAAATTCCAACTGCCGCCGGCGGGGCTCAGCTCCCAGACCGTGCCCGCCACGTCGTAGGTCGTACCGAAGAGGTTGCCGGAGGAATCGAAGGCGGTGTCGCCGGTGGGCCGCGAGACGGCGTTGTTGCCGGTGAACTCGTAGAGCACCTGCTCCGTCCAGTAGCAGGTGGCGCTGGGGCAGAAGGTGGCCGGCGGCTGCAGCGCAAAGACGATACCGCAGCCATTGCTTTGGCAGTCGCCGTTCTGGTTGGTGAGCCCGCCCGATCCGGTGGTGCCGTACAGCCGGCCATCGTGGCCGAAGATGAGGCGGCCCTCGGGATACGCGCCGTCGCTCTTGCTGAAGCTGTAGAGCGGCGAGAACGTCCAATGGGAGTTGCGCTGCGCCACCTTGAACACCGTGCCGCAGCCGCCCTCGCAATTCGAGCTGTTGCCGCCATAGGACGCGGTGCCGTAGAGATTGCCGGCGGCATCGATGGTCAGGCCACCCCAGGGATCGGAGCCGTCGCTACCGTTGGTGAAGTTGTGGAGCACGGTCAACGTCTGCGCCTGTGCCGACATCGCAAGAGCAGAAAGCAGGATGAGCAGCACGAACGCTCTGCTGAGGCTTTCGATCGAGATGTGGCTGGAATGCCGGGAGTTGCGGTTCATGGGAATATCCTCCATCGCCCGAAGGTTTCCGGGGGCCGTTTTGCGGAGTGGCATTTTACCGCATTTCGGGGCTGCTCCACTAGAAAAGCGAGAGGTGGGGGGATGCTGCCGCCCGATCAAGCTACGGCGTAGCCGCAGCCGTTTTCGGCGGAGCGAGCGCCAGCAGGGCCACGCCCACGATGATCAGGGCGGGCACATCGCCAAACAGATGACCGTGTTCGTTCATGTGGTTGAATGCCTGCACGGTCATGATCGCGGCATGTACCAGACTGGACCATGCCGTGAAGGCGATCAGGCTGCGGTTGGCCGCGGGATTGCGTGCCGCCAGCAGCAGGAAGATGCCAAGCGTGGCGTACACGCCGAGAATCATCTGCTCATACTCCGGCTGATTGGGCTGCCAGCGCCAGCCGCTCGGCCACAGATACATCATCAGCGGATAGACTCCCAGCAGGAAGATCAAACCCACAACCACCAGCACCACTTGCAGCGCGCGTTCTCGTGTCATGGCGTTTCCTCGGCGGGAGTATACACCGCTGGCAAGCGCGGTGAGCGTTCGCCCGCGATTGGGCCGCTTCTTCATCGCCGCCAATATTCGCGCATCAATTGCGACATCCACTCGGGTTGATGGACCGGCCCGCGCGGGCCCAGCTCAATTACCCACGGCTTGATGTCGAGCACGGGTGAGCCGTCGATCGCGTCCAGGCCTGCGACGTGAAGTTCGAGCTGATGAACCCGGAAAACGCGGCAGACGGTTGTGGCGATTCGATTGGGGCGGTTCTTGGCGCGCTGTGCGAAGATGCCGACCTCGGGCCAGGCGGGATTGTTTCGCGGCCGGCGCGCTCCCCTCTCGACCTTGTCCGGATCGACCCGGTCCAGAAGGAAAACAATCTCGACGTGCGAGAAGTCCTGAAGGCCCTGAAGAGCGTGGGGCGAAAAGCGCGACGCGTCGAGCTGAATGTAGGCCGATACCGCATCCCAGTTGTCATCCTCAACCACGGTCCGGGTGGAGCGCACAAAGCCGATCGGAACGAAAGCATCCATAGTGAGCTGATACCACTTTCGCCGCAGCATCTCAACCGCTGCCGTGACACGATGCGTGCGGCCACACTGTCCTTGTGCCGGGCGCGAGACCTGATACCTCTGCTCTATAATCGCGAACGCGGGCCCATCCTCCATGTCCTCATCCACAACCGGCGTCAAGGAAGCACGCATGTGGCGGCCTTCCGCGCGCGAGGCGCCGTACTTCCGCGTGCGCCGCGTCGCCGGCGAGATCGTAGCTGATGGCAGCCCGCAAGGCCACGCCGGCCACCTCGACCGCATGAGCGGCGACAGCGACCCGTTTGCCGCGTGGAGCTGGGACGGCTCGCGCCTGGAAGTTTGGAACGATCGCTACGGATTTCAGCCGCTCTTCTACTGGCACTCGCCGGCGGGCGATCTCGCGCTCTCGACCTCGCTGCACAAGCTGCTGGAGCTGGGCGCGCCGCCGGAGCTTGACACCGAGGCGCTGGCGGCATTCTTTCGCCTGAACTTCTTTCTCGGCGAGGACACGGCCTTCAGGCAGATTCGCCTGCTGCCACCGAACGCGCAGATGTCATGGCAGGATGGCAAGCTCAGCGTCTCCGGCTCGGGTCGCATCGTGCGCGAGCAAGCCATCACTCGCGACGCCGGCATCGACGGCTACATCGAGCTGTTTCGCACGGCGATTGCACGGCGGCCGCCCAGCGGCTTGTTCGCGGTGCCGCTCAGTGGCGGCCGCGACTCGCGCCACATCTTTCTGGAGCTGGTGGAGCGCGGCTGGCTGCCCGACGCGGCGATCAACATTCGCTGGGACCCCTACGTCCAGACCGAGGACCGCGCGATTGCTACGCTGCTGAGCCAGGCTGCCGGCGTGCGGCTGGTGACGTGGGACACGCCGGGCAATCTGATCGAGCGCGAGCGGCGCAAGAATTTCGAGACCAGCTTGTGCTCGACCGAGCACGCTTGGATTCCGAGCTACGATGACGATCTCGGCGTATCGTTCGACACGCTCTATGAAGGCGTGGCCGGCGACTGGCTCTCGACCTCGCTGGCCAACACCGAGGAGCGGCAGTCGTGGATCGAGCGCGGCGACGTCGAGAAGCTGGCCGAGAGCATGCTGGGCAGCGAAGGCTATCTGCCCAAGGCGCTCGTGCCGGAGCAATATCGCCGCATGGGCCGCGAGGTTGCGCGTGAGCGACTGGTGCGCGAGCTGCGCCCGCACCTGGAGGCCGCGAATCCGCTGGGCTCGTTCATGCTGGGCAATCGCGCGCGGCGAGTGACTGCGCTGGCGCCTACCTGTCTGTGGAACCGCGCTCGGCTGATCTGGTGTCCGTATCTCGATGCCGAGCTCTACGACTTTCTCAGCAGCATTCCGGCGCGCGTGCTGCTGTCGCCGGCGGCCTATCACCAGTTTCACACCGACGCGATCCTGCGCGGCTATCCGCGCTTTGCGCACATTCCGTTTGCCGGCAAGGTGTCGAAGGGGCTAAGAGTGCCGCGCTACGAACGGCGCACCGCGCGTGACCTGGCCCGAGTTGCAATGGCTCTGGGTGATGGCTCGCTGCTGCGGCGGTCGTATGTTTACTCGCGCGTACTGCGCGGGGTCATCGATCCGGGGTACGGCGGCGAGATGCCCGGCATCGCGAAGTTCGCGTTTTATGCCTTGCAGTTGGAGGCGTGCGGGGGGAAGCGATAAAGGCGGCACAACGATGCTTCCGGACCGCGAAGGGTCAGTACCGCCGCAGGCGTCGCGCCTCGCGCACCACATCTTCCACCTTCGGCAGGAATGCGTCCTCCAGGGGCGGTGAGAATGGTACGGGCGAATCGGCCGAGGCGATGCGCGTAATCGGAGCGTCCAGCGAATCAAAACACTCTTCGTTGATGATGGCCGCCACTTCGCCGGCGATGCCGCCGGTCTTGGTGTCTTCGTGCAGCACGATCGCACGGTTGGTTTTCTCGACGGTGCGGCGAATGGCGTCGCGATCGAGCGGCAGCACCGTGCGCAGGTCGACGATCTCCAGCTCGATGCCTTCCTTGGCCAGGATTTCCGCGGCTTCCAGAGCAACGAAGACCATCGCGGCGTAAGTGATCACGCTGACGTCGCGGCCCTCGCGCACCACGCGTGCCTCGCCAATCGGCACGGTGTAATCGCCGGCGGGCAGCTCTTCCTTGATGCGCCGGTAGAGAAATTTGTGCTCGAAGAACAGGACGGGATTGTTGTCGCGGATGGCCGACTTGATCAGGCCCTTGGCGTCGTAAGCACTGGCCGGGCAGACGACCTTCAGTCCCGGCGTGTGCGCGAAGTACGTTTCGGGGTTCTGCGAGTGAAACGGGCCACCATGCACGCCTCCGCCGGAGGGCCCGCGCACGACGACGGGCACGGGCGCGCCCCAGCGAAAATGCGCCTTGGCCAGCATGTTGTTGATCTGGTTGAAGGCGCAGCTGATGAAGTCCATGAATTGAAATTCGGCGACCGGCCTCATGCCGGTAAGGGCGGCGCCGAAGCTGGCGTTGATGATTGCCATCTCGGAGATGGGCGTGTCGACCACGCGCTCCGGGCCGAAACGGTCGATCAGCCCGTCGGTGACTTTGAAAGCGCCGCCGTAGATGCCGATGTCCTCGCCAATGCAGAACACTGCGGGATCGCGATCCATCTCCTCGAAGATGCCCTGGCGGATTGCTTCCAGATAGGTAACTGCTGCCATGAATGAATAGCCGTCCTCGGGTGTGATTCTAAATGAAAGAGACTTTCACCACAGAGGCACAGAGACACAGAGAAATTTCTGATAGAGGAACAAAGCTCTCCCACGTCTCGAAAGCGCGAGACGTGGGGCACCGGGCGATAGGTTGCACTTTGCTGGGGATGACAACGTGGACGGCACGGCTGAAGCCGTGCCCTTTC
>Ga0335081_10005783_pt1 | contig 19595 bp, 13 predicted proteins | sample Lox_Sample_35_FD_206713 | JGI IMG/M metagenome (GOLD analysis project Ga0335081, IMG submission 206713) | Soil microbial communities from Loxahatchee National Wildlife Refuge, Florida, United States - Lox_Sample_3.5 | ecosystem: Environmental > Terrestrial > Soil > Wetlands | place: USA... | reverse complement strand
CATTGCCTCGGAAAGGAGGTTAGATTGTTATGAAGAGGACACTACAGTTCATCATCCTTATTTTTGCCATCTTAGCCGCAACGTCAGTGTTTGGCCAGGTACGCCCTGGCGCTTTTTCCGTTTCCCCGTTCTTTGGAGGATTTTTGTTTGACGGCGGTGAGGACCTCAGTCATCGTCCGGTTTACGGCCTGAGACTCGGTTACGATTTTACCAACAACTGGGGAGCGGAGGCGGTGTTCGATTATGTGGACACCAGCAACGGGGCGACTGGTGCAGGGGCCGACGTGTTCAATTACCGGCTCGAGGGGCTTTACCACTTCATGCCGGGCAGCAAGCTGGTTCCATTTCTCGCGGCCGGTGTCGGGGGCATGACCACGAATTATCGCGATGGTATTGACAATACGACGCGTGCCACGTTCGACTTCGGCGGCGGGCTCAAGTATTTTTTGACGGACTGGCTTGCACTCCGCGCCGATGTCCGGGACGTGATTGCCTTCGGCAGCATCTACCATAACCTGGAATATACGGGTGGGTTGACATTCTATTTCGGCGGGTCAAAGCCGGCGCCGACGCCTCTGCCGAGAGAACCTGAAGCGGCGCCACCGCCCCCTCCCCCTCCGCCTCCTCCACCGCCGCCACCACCTCCGCCTCCACCGCCTCCACCTCCGCCCGCAATCGAGGAAACGAAGAAGCCGGCCCAGACTGCGACCGAGGTTGAAAAGAAGATTACGGAAAAGGGCCGCGTCACTCTTAATGTAGAGTTTGATACTAACAAGACAATTGTGAAGCCGAAATATTTTGCCGAGATCGAGAAGGTCGCCGATGTAATGAAGAAGTACCCTGATCTAAAGATCGTGATTGAGGGCCACACGGACAACGTGGGGAGCGCTAAATACAACCTCAACCTCTCTCAAAGGCGCGCTGAAGCAATAAAGGACGTTCTGGTGAAGAAATTCGGTATCAGTGCCGACAGGCTGACAGCAAAGGGTTTTGGATTCTCAAAACCCATTGCAAGCAACGCCACCAAGGAAGGAAGACAGAAAAACAGGAGGGTTGAGGCCGCCGTAGAATACACGATTGAAAAATAACACCAGTAATGAAATCAGTAAAAAAGAGGTCATGCACGTCAGGTGCATGACCTCTTTTTTATTGCCCCACCCTGTCATTCCCGCCCCCGATTAAAAAATTCGAGGATAGACTGCGGCGGAATCCAGCATTGGTGCTCTTCACCTCATTTTATGTTGCACAATTCCTTTACGTTCTTGATTTGATCGAGAAGGTTGTAGCTCCGGAAAACTTCCACGCGGTTGGTCTCCGGCGTCCCGCCCGCGCAGATGGCGCTTGCCGTCAGGTATCCCCCGAACCGCGACGCCGTCAGATCCTGGATGAAGTAAAGGAGTTTGAGACGGTCCTTGGTGGGAACATCCTTTCTTCCTTTCAGATATTTGTCGATGTATGCCCTCGATTCCTCGTTTAAGTATTCCGACTCGGCAGGCATTGTAGTGACGATGCCTCCGGCAATCTCCTGAAGGGTGCCCAGAAACTCGATGAACTTCAGGCGGGAGTTGTAAAGGCCGGCGTTCGAGATGGACGTGTCCGGGATGGGAATGCCGCTCTCGTGCATTACGGACTTTGAAACGGACGCCAGAGCGCAGCCCCAGCCTATCTCCGAAGAGATCATCATATCTGTGATCTTGCTCTTGATGTGGCTCGCTCTGTCTGTGCCGTTGTAGTGGGAGATGAGGGCCGCCGCACCTGCGAGGATATCCGTGCGCGCCGAAGTGCACGTGCCTTTACAGATACGCACGTAGGGCGAAAAGTAACTGATCAGGTTTTCGGTAAATTCCCACTCGCCGCACATGAAGACACGCTCCCACGGAACGAAGACATTATCGAATACGGTGAGGCACTCGACGAACCCGATATGAGAACTGACGGGACTTTCCATCTCTCTTGGAGCTAAGGGGCCGGGAGCCGGCCTCGTTATGAACTTGATACCTTTCGTGTCCACCGGGACGGCGAAGGAGACGGCGTAGTCCTTGTCGGCCTCACGGAGAACGCCTGAGGGACAGGTAAAGATAAAGTGGGTTATGGGCGCATCGGAGGTGTGCATCTTGGCGCCGTTTACGATTATCCCGTCTTTGCTTTTCTCGACTATGCGCAGATAGAGATCCGGGTCGGCCTGACGGCTGGGCGGCAGGGAGCGGTCGCCCTTGGGGTCCATGACGCCCATGCAGTACCGGAAATCATTGGTCTGAAGCTCGCGGAAGAAAGTTTTCAGCCGCTCGTGGTATTTCGTGCCTCTGGCCTTATCGATATCGTAGGTGACAGCCCACAAGACGTTGAGGCCGGTGATCATGCACATCGAACAGAAATTACGGGCGTTATTTTTTTTCATCACCTCCAGAAGCCTTTGTACTTCGTCGGTGGTTTGTCTGAGATGCGTCCAGAAGGTAACTTTGTCTTCGACGAGGGGCGACCAGAAAACAAAGTCCTTCTCTTTCTCCGGGTCGTTTGCCCAGTCATGGAACTTGCACATCTCTTCGAGCGAGATCCGGAAATATTTGTTGTTGACGACGTCGTGAATCTTTTCGCCGCCGATGTACACCTCAGGTGTCTGTTTCTTCAAGCTCGCCAGATATTCCTCGCTTGTTTTGATGCCCATGCAGCTTCACCCTTTCCGTTAATCCGTTCTAAAGACAGTTGCTGTGGATTCTATTTGTTACCGCCGAAGACGCTGTCAAAGAATGTATCCTTGAGGACTGCATTCTTGGGAAGAGCAAACTGAAAATCAGCCTTGGCCAATTCAGGGGATGATATCCCGGTGTGGGTCTCGACAGAAAGGCCTGTCATTTTCTTTGCCTTGGCTATGCTCCGGGACATCTCCATCATGCTCCTTAAGCTCTTCCTGTTTTCTTCAGTCAAGTCCCGCCCCATGACCTTGAGCGTTTCGTCGAGTTGCTCATCGGTGACCTTAGGCATTTCCGATCCTTCAGGAGGCTCAAGAGAGCGGGTGCACTTGAGTATGAGATATTTCGATTTCGATATCCAGTATGTTTCCTTCTTCGATGCCAGAGAGGTTCCGCTTACAACGTAGCAATCCTCTTTGCCGATCTTTTCGGACTTTTCTACTACGAGGTCTTTGAGCCGTGAAAACGGATCAATCTGGTCCTCCAGCTCCGAGAAGAAGAGAGATGGTATCATGAAGGCGGCGCCGCCGGAAATCCCGGTCGCGCTCGCCAGGGCGGCTTCATCGCTCGCAATCTTGGAATATTCGTTCTTCGTTCTGATGTACAGATATGGCTGGGTTCCGTCGCTCCAGACGGCTCCGCCCTGGATAATGGAGGGCAGCGTTATGTCTTTCTGCGTCCAGGAGATCAGGTACATGTTGAGTTTCTTGAGGAGGATAGAAAACGATGTTTCCATTCTCATATTCCTGCCTCCGACGACAACATCCGAGATGATGGTACCATTTGCCCTGTATGTTTGCAGCGATTCGTAGGTGTCGGTGACTTTCTCAAATATGCCGCCCGGGGTTATGTCCTGTGCGGAGGCATATGTGGCGAAAACGATGATAACGACGGCAACCGCTATAAACCTTATCTTAATCATAACCATCTCCTTTCCGGAAATTCGTGTCGTCGCATCCTTGTCATTCATCTATTATGTTTATGATATTATTTATACACAAAAAACTTTTATTTGAATAGAAAAAGGAGGGACGTTGACTTGCCCTCCGAGCGTGCATATTTTAGAATTGTATTTCTACCAAAACCTGAATGGTTTCGGCTGATCACCTCGAAAGGATATTATGAGTGCGATAATTAAAAGATTGGCACTGTTGTTCTTAATCTTATTTGTGGTTCTCGGCTGCCAGAACCCTTCTGCTACTCGACCTCGGTCACAAAACGTCCCGAAGGAAGAGGGGGCGACAGTTGGTGAAAATCAGTCGATGCAAGATGGTGGGAAAATAGAGCAGCGGGCGTGGAGAAATTTCACCAAACCCGACGACGTGACATTGAGACATCGCCTTTCTTTTCTTCAGTACTTTGTTACTCAGAGGCAAGGGACGGAACCGCCGTTTGAAAACCGTTACTGGGATGAAAAGCGGGAGGGCATCTACGTTGACATCGTATCCGGTGAACCCCTTTTCAGTTCCAGGGATAAATATGATTCGCGCACAGGCTGGCCCAGTTTTACAAAACCCCTTGATCGGGTAAATATTGTGACCCGGGAGGACAGAAGGCTGTTATCTCCCCGGATCGAGGTGAGGAGTAAACGCGCCGATTCCCATCTGGGCCATGTATTCACTGACGGGCCTCCGCCCGGCGGCCTTCGCTATTGCATGAACTCCGCTGCAATGAGATTTATACTTAAGGAAGACCTCGAAAAGGAAGGCTACGGGGAATACAAAAAAATACTCGATCAAAATTGATATGGGCGTAAGAAGCGAAGAAATCACAGAGGCGGATTCTCGGCGCCTGCGTCATTCGGTTGTTTCTTCTTCCGCGATTCGTGGATCATCTTCGGATAGATGATGTTTTCCTGTATGGAGAGTTTCAGCTTCTCCGGGTCCCTCTCTTCAAGGGCCCTGATGATAGATTCATGCTGGGACACACTGAGCTCGGGCATGCCCAGTGAGATGTAGGCGTTGTACCTGAGCGCGAAGATCCCATTTTTCAGCCTTTCGAGATTGTCCACAAGAAACCGGTTTTCCGTCATCCGATAAAGGGTTTCATGGAACTCTTCGTTCAGCATCACCATATCTTCGACCGCACCGCTCTCCACGGCCTTGGTATAATCCCTGTGAATATCCCAGAGAATGGCTAATTTCTCAGGCGTAACTTTTTTGACGAGCAACTCCGCGGCGAGCATCTCCAGGTTCAGCCTTACGCAGTAGAGGTTTTCGAGTTCTTCGTCATCGATGTCGGCCACCCGCGCCCCTTTATTCGGAATGAACTCGGCGAATCCGAGGTGAGACAGTTCCTGAATGGCCTTGCGGATCGTGAACCGCTTTGCGTCGAATCGCTTCATGAGGTCCGACTCGACGAGGCGCTCGCGCGGTTTCAATTCGCCGGTCAGAATGGCCATTGCTATCTTCCTGCAGGTGTCGTCTGACGTTATGCTGACCCTGAATTGCCTTTCCATGTCTCTTCTGAAGCCTCTTTTGAAAACTAAAAAAGGTGATTCTCCGCGGTCCTACATAACAGCCTTCATGATATGGCCGAACCCGCGGACGTAGAGGTTGTCATCCCGCCCCGCGAAGTAGCGCGCATTTATTTCATCGGGTCCAAGATCCTCAATGCTGCTGAAGCCCAAGGCGGAAAGCTCTTCCGCGAGCGCTGCCGGATCAAATAATGTTTGCCAGGGCTCTCCTGCCCCGGCGACCCGCATCGAAAGGGCGGCGAAAGCAGCCCTCTGTCTCTCGTTGAGCAATGCGGGTGAAAGAACGTAATCGAAGACAACGGAGCTTCTCTTCTTCATGGCGGCGACAAGTTTGAAGGTTGAAAAGATGCTGTCTCTCGTCAGGTACGGCGTCACTCCAAGCAATGAGAAAAAGGCCGGTTCACCGTGATTGAAATTCCCCTGCCGGAGCTTGTCCGTGATCGTCTCCGCTTCAAAGTCCACCGGTACAAAGGTGAGGGAAAGTGGAACATGAATCCCGGCCTCCGCGAGGAGCGCCCTTTTCCAGAACTGCGTGGCGGGATGATCAACCTCGAAGACGCGGAGGCCTTCACGCATGTAAGGGTTTCTATATGCAAATGTGTCCAGACCAGCGCCGAGGAGGACGTACTGGCGGAGCCCTCCTCTGACCGCTTCACCGAGACTGTCTTCCGCGTAGCGGGAACGCGCCGCAATGAAGGCCCTGAGGAAATCCGCTCCGGGCATTTCAGAGAGTTTCTTTCGGAATGCCTCCAAAGTTTCTCTGTTGCGTGCGCCCATGATATGCACTGCAAGGTGATCATCGAAGACCAGCGGATCGTCGATCATCTGGTGCACAGAGCGGTGCATTGCCGCCCTCTCTGCAGTGAGGCTGTGGCTTTTCGCTGCCATGGCAGTCTCCCCGGCTTTTATCTGTCGAGTTCTCTCCTTACTGCAACGCCGATCTTTTCCAGGATGTAGGGCTTCTTTACATATGCGCCGGCTCCGAGGGCCTGCGCCCTCCTGACACGCTCTGTCATGGCAAACCCGCTAACTATGATGGCCTTCTGGTCTTTGCGGATCCGGCGAACTCTTCCGTACGTCTCAAGACCGTCGATGCCGGGATCCATGATCATATCCAGTATCAGGAGGTCGACGGGTTGGTTCTTTATGAACTTTACCGCCTCTTCACCGCTTGCCACGGAATCCACTTTGTAACCGAGGCTCTCCAGCATTGCGGACGCGAGAAAGCGCTGACCCTCGACATCATCGACAACCAGGATGTGTTCGCCCCGGCCCATGTACGAACTCTGGGGGACAGACTCCTCGCTCTCGGTCACTGTCTCCCTGGTTACCGGAAAATAGAGCGTGAAAGTTGTTCCCTTTCCCTCGATGCTCTCCACGTCGATATATCCGTCGTGATCCTTGACCGTACCCCAGACTACCGCGAGGCCAAGGCCTGTGCCGCTTCTCCCCATGACTTTCTTTGTGTAGAAAGGCTCGAAGATTCTTCCAATGTCCGCTTGCGAAATCCCCGACCCTGTATCCGATACGGTAAGTACCGCGTATTCGCCTTCCTGCGTTGTATCGTATCCGTGGATCGGTTTATCGACGTAGCGGTTCTCGGTTTTGAGCACGACCTCGCCTGTCTCGGTTATGGCCTCCGCTGCATTTGAGAGGAGGTTCATCACGGTCTTGCCCAGGTGCGTGGGCGAGCCCTTGACGTTCAAGAGTTCGTCGTCGAGTGAGGCATTGAATGAGACGCCCGGATGATGAGTCTTGATTGCTTCAAATTCCGGTGTTTGGAGAAAGTCTGAAATCACTTTGTTCAGGTTCAGCGTCTCCGATACCAGGACGCCTCTTCTGGTAAGCGTGAGGAGATCCTGAATGATTGCCGCCGCCCGCTGGCTGCCTTTGAATATCTGCGTGGCGTGCTTCTGCAGGGGACTCTCCTGCTGGACATTTTGCAGGAGAAGTTCCGAATATCCGACAAGGACGCCGAGGACATTATTTAGATCGTGAGCCACACCGCCCGCCAGCGTCCCCAGGGCCTCCATCTTCTCAGCCCGCTGCAGGCGCTCCTGCAGAATCTTCTGTCTCGCTTCCGTATTTTTGTGTTCGGAGACGTCGCGTGCGATTGCGAGTATGCCCGTCGGCTTTCCCTCCGCGTCACGGAGGAAGCTGTAATGGATCTCGAACGGTAGGACGGAGCCCTCCTTGTGGAACATATCGATCTCCAGCATTACGGACCTGTCCCTGTCATACAGACCGGATTGTTCTTTTGACATCTCCTCCGCTAATGTCTGCATTGCGCGTTCGAAAGAGGCGGGCGTGAAGACTTCACCCGTTGTCAGCTGCATAGCTTCTTCCTGCGTGTACCCGAGTATACGGAAGACGGAAGGGCTTATGTAAGTGAGCCTCGTATCCATGTCCAGGGTGTAGATCATGTCGTTGGCATTTTCTGCAAGCAGGCGGTACCTCTCCTCGCTCTTCTGAAGTTCCTCCTGTGCCCGCTTACGGTCAGTCACGTCCCTAAAGAGGCCTCTGAATCCTGCGACACGACCGCTTGCATCTGACATGAAAGAAGCGGACCCTTCTATCGTCCTTCTTATCCCATCTTTTCTGACCACGTCCCATTCGAATTGCGCGCGCGGAGTGTGAGTCCTGTATACCTCGTTATAGAGCTTGAAGATCTTCTTAGCGGTTGCCTTGTCGGTGTATTTCTTGTAGTGCAGGCCCATCGTCTCTTCTTTGCTGAAGCCGAGAAATCTTTGCGCCGCCGCATTGAAGAAGGTGATCCGCCCCGAAAGGTCGACCTCGATGTAACCTTCCTGCATGTTTTCGATGATGGCGCGGTATTTCTCTTCGCTGCGCCGGAGGGCCTCCTGCGCGCGTACCCGGGCCGTGATGTCCCTCACGATGGCCTGTACCAGGACGGCATCGCCGACCTTGATGCTGTTGAGGCTGACTTCCGTTTCGAAAGACGTCCCGTCGTATTTCATATGACGCCACTCGAAAAACTGGGGCTCTCCGGACAGGGCGCGTGTTATCTTCTCAAGTGCTTTCTCTTTTGAATCCCGGCCGTCAGGCTGGTAAGGAGGTGAAAAGGCGTAAGGGGTGCTTCCTATTATCTGATCCATAGTGCATCCGAACATCTCCAGGGTGATCGCATTACAGTCGACAAACCTGTCTCCCTCTACGATGAATATGGCGTCATTCGCATAATTGAAGAGGAGTCCGTAACGCTGCTCGGTTTCTCTTGCAGCCTCCTCAGCTTGCTTGCGGTCTGTGATGTCTTTCGAAACGACGGTCACTTCACGAACTTCGCCGTCAGGGCCTGCCACAGGACTGAATGTCCTAATGAAGAATCTCCCGTCCCTCGCACTTCGGTGGTCCTGTTGAACGGATGCGCCTGTTTCAAAAACTTCGTTCACCACTTGCGTGAATCTTTCGGAATCATCCTGCGAATGAAAATCGCTGTACGGCCTCCCGACAATCTCTTCAATGGGCATGTTGAAGCGCTTGAGGTGCCTGTCGTTCATGAAGAGATATCTATACTCTGCGTCGACGACATAGATGGAGTCGACAGTGTTTGCGAGAGAGCGGTAATGCTCTTCGCTCTCCCGCAAGGCAATCTCGGCCTGCTTGTGCTCGGTGATATCGTCATAGATTGCCACGATCTCGCCGGTGGGAAGCTTGTAAACAAAGTTATCCCGCCAGCTCGAAAGGCGGTCATCCCTGTACAGTGACACTGGATGGCGTTCCGGCACGCCCGTTTTCCACACTCTCTGAAAGACGTCGAAAATGCCGAATTCCGTGATGCCGGGGAATACCTCGGCAACGCTCTTTCCGATGATGTCTTCTTTGTTTAGATTCTCGATCTTCTCACCAGCTTGGTTTAAATCTTTGAAGATAAAGGTTTTGCCTTCGTCGGGGGTCTCGTAAACGGCGACGCCGCTCGCCATGTTCTGGAACATGACACGGTAACGCGTCTCACTCTCGAGGAGGGCCTGCTGGCTCTCCAACAGCTCCGTGAACTTCTCCTGGAGCTCCTCATCGTAGGCAGACAGTTGTCCGTATGCCGCGGCCAGCTCCTCATGCCGGGCTTTCAGTTCCTTCTCAATTCGTCGCTTCTCGGTTACGTCTCTTATCGTTCCCCGGAATCCCAGGATTTTGCCGGCTGCATCCTTCCAGGCGACCGATGTAAGAAGAACCTGGATGGTCGAGCCATCCTTCTTCTTCATGTCGAAAGGATATTCCTTCACATATCCCTTCTCCCGCATGGCCACGATGAACCTGTTTCTCCCGTCCGGGTCCGCGTACAGGTCCGCTATTTGCACGTCCTTGAGTTCATCCCTGCTCGAATAGCCGAAGAGCTCGACCGCTGCGTCGTTCAGATCGATCCATTTCCCGTCAACGGAGCTGATGAATACGCAGTCCCCCGATGTCTCGAAGAACGCCCTGTACCGCTCTTCGCTTTCCCGCAGCGTCGCCTCGACGAGCTTGCTCCTGGAGATGTCCGTTGCCGCACCCATGATGCGTACCGGCTTTCCTTTGCGGTTGCGCACGACATAAATGCGGTGATTGATGTGAACGGGCTTTCCATCCGCAGTCAAAATCCTGTATTCATTGGAGCCGAACTCGCGATCGCTTTTCAGCAGCCTCTCCATGCCTGCGACCATTTTTCTGCGGTCATCGGGATGGATAATCTGAATCCACCAGTTCCAGGGGTCGTCTATAATCTCTCCGACGCCGAGGGTCTTCTGCATGCCCTCATTGCACCAGAGTTGATCTTTCACTAGGTCCCAGTCGTGGATGGCATCGTTTGTCGCAGCCGACAGCATCGCAAACCGCTCCCTGAACATGCGGAGCTCCGCAGCCTGATTTCTCCACTTGCCCAGGGACGCCTCAAGTTTGGGAACCTTAAGGCGAAGCGAGGCCAGTTCATCGAGTAGCTGTTTCTTGGTTGCGTCCTTCTTTTTCATCTTCTGCAGCCCACGGATTCATCCTGGTCGACATAAGCAAAAAACCCCGCCTCCTTTTCCGGGAACGGGGTTTTTTGATCGGTCCATAATGCCCCCTCATGTCCAAAGGGTTTTGAGCTATCGTGAACGCTCTGAAAAAACGGGAAGTGTTTATCACGATTCCCGCGAGAAATCCAGAATCAAAAATCGGCGGGGATCACGACATGAAAGGCCTCTTCAGCCGCCCACCAGTTTCTTCCCGAGTTCGGAAGCCTCCTTCATCAAGGCCCTGTTATTCTCGATTTCACCGGGATCCATGGCGCTCCCATAAACCATCCCGATAATATTCGCCCCGACATACCGGTATGCATCCTGAAAGGTTCGAAGGGCGTTGACGCAACCGGATTTGAAGGGGTCGGAATCTCCATAGCTCATGGCCACTGCTATCCGCTTGCCGGAAAAGGCTTCTTCCGCGCGGGCCAGAAGAGCAAATGTGCGATCCATCCAGAGCTTAGTCTGTGCCGATAAGGTAAACCAGTAGACAGGACTCGCAATCACCCATGCATCCGCTTCGATGAGTTTCTTGTAAACGATCTGCATATCGTCTTTAATTGCGCAGCCGCGGCTTTTCGGCTTCTGACATGCATAGCATGATTTGCACGGTGCGATCTTCATGCCTTCTATGTAAATGGTTTCGACATGCGCACCCATGGACCTTGCCCCCCGTGCAATCCTCTCTGCCAGTATTGCGCTGTTACCCTTCTTTCTCGGGCTTCCCAGTAAGACGAGCACCTTCTTCGCATTTTTTCTCGCTGCCATTTTGCACCTCATCCGGGGTTCTCAGCTTTTTTTCCGAGGACGTTCCTCACGGTCTTTGAGAGTTCGGCGACGGTTGCGGGCTTTTGAATAAAGCCCAGGCAGCCGCGTGACATGATCCCTGCGGCGTCGCCGTCCATGCTGTACCCGCTCGAAAGTATTACCCTGACATTCGGATTGATCTCCTTGAGACGGTCGAAGGTCTCTCCCCCTCCCATCTCAGGCATGATCATGTCGAGTATCACCAAGTCTACCCCGCCAGTGTCTTTGTAGACAGCAATAGCCTCGCGGCCATTCCCCGCGGTGAGGACCCGGTATCCGAGCGCCTGCAGGATCTCTTTCGTAACCTCTGTGATAGACTGCTCGTCATCGACAAGGAGAATAGTCTCCTTGCCCCTTAAAATTTTCTCCTCCTGCCTTTCATCCTTTCTCGCCTCTTTCTCAGAAGCGGGAAGGTAGATATTGAAGGTCGTGCCGTGGCCTTCCTCGCTATATACATTAATATGTCCGTCATGGCCCTTGATGATGCCATAAACCATGGCGAGTCCCAATCCCGTACCTCTTCCCATCTCCTTTGTGGTGAAGAAGGGCTCGAAGATCCTTCCCTTCGTCCTTTCGTCCATCCCGACCCCGGTGTCTGTAACCGACACCTTCACGTATCTGCCGTGCCGCATGTATGAGCTTCTTTCATCAGATTCATCCACTTTAACGTTCGCCGTCTCAATGTAGAGATGTCCGCCTCCCGGCATCGCCTGCCAGGCATTGACAAACAGATTCATCAGAACCTGCTCCATCTGCGAGGTGTCCGCCTCCACCGCCCAGAGGTTCGGGTCCAATTTTTTGTGGATCAGGATCTCCTTCTTCGTCCTGCCGAACATGTTGGAGCTCTTCTCCATGACGTCGTTGAGATCAATTGGCTTCAGTTCGTACTTACCGACCCTGGCAAATCCGAGAAGCTGCTTTGTGAGGTCTGCACCAGCCACCACCTGATCTTCTATTGCCTTCAGCCTCTCATAGCGGAGATCGCCGGGCCGCATATTCATCAGCACAAGGGATGCGTTGCCCTGGATGGCCATTAGGAGGTTGTTGAAATCGTGCGCGATGCCTCCGGCCAGCGTCCCGACCGCCTCCATCTTCTGGGCCTGCTGGAGCTGGGCTTCGAGCCTCTTCCTATCGGTGTTATTGCGTATACACTCGATGGCCGCTATTATCTCGCCGCTCGAATCCCGCAAAACGGAGGCCGTTGCCGAAAGATGGACATTCCCGGGCGACAAATTCGGTGTGTATGATTCTCCAAAGATTATGTCTCCCATCCTGTGGATGGCGGTGTATTCCTTTTCTCTTTCGGGATCCGGATGGAGGGCGAGGTCTATAAGGATGGGTCTCCGCTCACCGTAGAAGGGGATGGAATATTCATATTCATCTTTGCCGAGCATATCTTCTGCCGTGACGCCTGTCATGGCCTCGATGGCCCTGTTCCAAGCGATTACAGTTCCGTTGGAATCAACGGCGAAGGTTGCGTCCGGCAGAAAATCAATGATGTCGGCAAGACGCCTCTCAGATTCCCTCAGGGCCAGCTCCATCTGCTTGCGCTCTGTAATGTCCGTCATCATCGTGAAGGAGCCCTGGAAGCTCCCGTCCTCTCCCGAGATCGGGGCAGCCGAAAGGATCGTCCAGCAATCGCTACCGTCTTTGCGGCGGAAGTGACGTTCGAAGATCTCTTTGACACCCAGCCGGCGGTGCTCTTTCCTTAGTTCAAAATCTGCCTTATCTTCTGGAAATATGAATGTGGAGATGGGCTTGCCTATGATTTCGCTGAGATCATAACCCAGCATTTCTGAAATTCTGCGGTTCGCATAAGTTATCACAAAATTAGTATCCAGCGTCCATATGCCTTCAATTGCAGTATCAACGATGAGACGGTATTCCCTCTCGCTCTTGGAAAGAGCCTGCTCGGCGAGTTTGCGGTCCGTGATGTCGACTGCCGTACCTGAAATATAATCCTCTTCTATAAAGCCATTGATGAGCACATGTCTCGTTTCGCCACCCTTACTGACTATTTCAATTTCATAATTCTTTATGACTCCAGTCCTCCTGATAGCATCTAGGAAGCGCTTCCGTTTCTCCGGATCTCTATAGAGACTGATAACGTTCATGCTCAGCAATTGCGCAATGTAATCATAGCCCATGATCTTTGCGTATTCCTGATTCGCAAAGATGATCCTCCCATCGAAGTGTGTCTGGAAGACGCCTATCGGTGCGTTGTCTACCAGGTTCCGGTATTGTGCCTGCGATCTGGCCAGGCTTTCCTCCAGTTCCTTCCGCTCCGTGATGTCCTGATTGGTTCCTTCATAATAGATAATCTTGCCTTCAGCGTCTCGGACTGCCCTGGAATTGACTGACACCCAGATTATGCGTCCGTCCTTTCTGTATATTCGGTGTTCAATATTTTCTACGTGTCCCCGTTCCTCGAGGATCCTCTTGTAACGATCTCGGTCCTCCGGGTTCACATAGTGTTCGGTGGTGATGTCTCTTATACTCGCAATCATCTCCTCTGCCGAGGCAAACCCGCACGTCCTTGCCATGGCCGGGTTGACGCTGATAAAGCGGCCCTCCGGCGTGCTCTGGAAGATTCCCTCCATCGCATTTTCAAACATGCTGCGGTAACGCTCTTCGCTCTTCCGCAGCGTCTCTTCTGCCTGCTTACGTTCCAACTCCTTGTGCTCCAACTCTCCAGCCATCGCGTCGAACGATTTCATCACCTGGCCAAGCTCGTCTTTGCTGTATTCCACTCCTGTACGCGCCGTCAGATCTCCGCGTCCCAGCCGTTGCGAGGCGTTGACCAATCCGTCCAGTCTTCTCACGACGATGACTCTTCCCACGAACCATGCCAGCACTATTGCCATGAGTAATGCGGAGCAGAGAAGGACGAGATTGATAAAGAATGTCCTTTGCGCGGGGGCAAGGGCCTGTTTCTCGGGAATGCCGACGCGCATAAAAAGATAAGGGGTTGCGCTATCAGGGAGATAGAATCTCTTGTAGGCGTAGAGGCGTTTTATCCCGTCAACCCCTGGTGCGGTGAATGTACCTTCCAGAGGGGGAGCCCACATATGCTTTATCATCTCCGGCAAGTCGGTCCGTCCTGCATACTTTTCCCAGTCATGGGAACAGTGCATGCGGATATTCTTGTGATCGAACAATCCGAAAACGGATCCTTCAGGAAGACCCTTTACTTTGAACATTTCGGCGTAGCGCTCAAGGTCAACACCGGTTATCACAACAGCCTGGACCCTTTTTTTCGAATCCAGCACCGGATAGGCAAAGGGAAGCACCTTGCGACCTGAAGCTATCCCTATCATGTATTCCCCTACGGAAAAATCCTTCGTCCGCAAAACGTCCTGAAAATACTTTCTTTGTTTTACGTTGTATGGGGAAATAGGACGGGCATTGGCGAATACCATCCCATCGGCGTCAGCTGCCAGTATGGTTGTGTATTGTGGATTTTGTTTGTTTAGGGCGCGGAATAGTTCGTTGCAGGCGGCAACACTGCGGTTGCGGACATCGGGCAGTCTTGCAATTGTCGAGAGGAGCTGCCGCGCGTTTTCCACGGCATGTTCATGTTCCAGCGCCAGACTTTGAATTGTCGTTATGGCGCTCGCTTCTGCATCTTTTATGTCATGTTTCTCACGCTCCAACCCCGAATAGATTACGATTCCCAAGGCAGGTAAGACCGATATGAACACGAGGAAAAGGAGGCCGCTTCTAATTGATTTGAAGAACGGATATTTCACAACACCTCTAAATCTGTCAATTTTTCTGAAAGCCGCCGGGCACGCACCAAAAAGCGGCAACTTCTACGCAGCTCCGGATGTGGGTTGCTTACCATATTTTTATTGTTGGCGACACGTCTTTAATCTTGCAAGAATCTTGCCAAATCACTATTACTGTTCAGAAAATCGCCTTGAGTTACAACGGGGAAAGTGATATGTGGCAGTGGATCAAACATGTTTCTATGGGGTCTTTTGCGCCGGTGCCGCGGGCGTCTTTACGGGAGAGACTGTCTGCGAGGGAATTTGATTTGTCTGCGTGCTTCCGAGCTTGAGCATTGCCTCCAGGCGTTCCCTCGTATTGGGGTGCGAATCGAGAAGGCCGCCGCCGGTCGCCCCGGACGACTTCAGGAGAAATCGAAAGCTGTACGCCATCGTCCCTGCCGGGTCCGGGTCACCGGCCTTTGAAAGAATCTCTACCGCCTTGCTGTCTGCATCGGTCTCCTGGGAGCGGGAATAGGCGGGAAGGGCGAGCATCCCCGTTACCGCAACGGCGTTCGAAGCGATCAGGCCGCCCAAGCCGGGGATAAATGAGAGAGCGGTGCGTGTCAACTGTTCCGCCGCTATCGCCGTCTTTCTCTTGTCCGCATGTCCCAGGACCTCATGACCTATCTCGTGGGCCGCCACGCCGCGTATCAATCTCTCATCGCCGGTGTTCACAAGCCCCATCGTAAACCCGAACTTGCATCCCCCGAGAGACATTGCGTTGATTTTTGTAGACTCTATGAAGAAGACCTGACAATTGGCAGGAGAGCGGCCGGCGGAGACCAGGAGCGGCACAAATTGCTCTCCAACCTTCCTATGGATCGGGTTCTGCCAGTCCGGCGTTATGACCTTAGTCTGGGACGCGGTCTGACTCGCACAGCCTGCGAGAGCGATAATACTGATGTATAGTGCCATCCGGCGCCATGGAATGTATCTCATGATTCGGCAGCTCTTTCTACAAATCCTGCTTATCTGTTTGCCGTGCAGTTTAACACAAAAAAATAAAAAGTCAAAAATTGAAGTTTCATGGAGCTGAGTCGATTATCTCCGGTTCTGAGAGAGCGGTTTTGTCCGAAAATCCTTGAAGAAAAATATGAGAAAGATATAATCAAACATGTCTGGACGTATTAAAACAGATGACATCACAAACGGAGGTGTTTTATGAAAAGACTCGCGGTTATTTTTTGCACGGCGGCAGTTTGTTTCTTTATGCTCGCTTCTGTTGCCATTGCTCAGGATCGGGACGAGACGCTGGTTCCGAAAAGCGGCAAGGGGGCCTGCAAGGCGGACATAGAAAAATTCTGCAAGGACATCAAGCCGGGCAAGGGAAGGATCTGGGCATGTCTTAAGAGCAACGGAGACAGGCTGTCCCGGGAATGCGCAGATCATATAGCTCAGGCGCAGGAAAGGAACCGTGAATTCCTTCAGGCATGCAGGGGTGATGCTGCGAAGTTCTGTAAGGGAGTAACGGCAGGGAAGGGTGGAATCATTTCCTGCTTGAAAAGCCATGAGGCGGAACTCTCACCCGCCTGTGCGGCTGCTTTCAAGAAATAACTCACTGTGCCCTGCTGATCAGGAATGTTTTACTCGAGGTATCCTTTTTCCGGCATCAGATCGTAGTACGCGAGGATGCCTCCCGTCGTCTGTATGATGTCACGGGGGATGCGGACATTTTCATGCAGCATCGGTCCGTCCGTCGTTGCCGCCTTCGATCCGAAGGCGAAGAAATGATCAATCGCCTTGTTGGCGTTTGTAAATGGGTTGCCGTAAGGCAACGGCTGGACGAGAGCGAAGACTTCGCCGACAACAGAGGTCAGTGTCTCAGAAAGGGCCTCTGCCGTTATTACGTCTTTTTTCTCAATGCATGTGATGAGCGAAGAGAGCTGCCGTGAAAAGCAGTTGGCTGTGCTGAGCAGAAAACCGTCGTAGCAGCCGCCGGCATCGACGAGCCATTTGGCATAGTTTCCTTCCGCTCCCCGCACCAGGAAGACGCCGTCTTTTTCGACATTCGAAGTTGCGATGCTGTCCCCGCCGCTTGAGTCCTTGAAGAAAACCAGATTGGAATATCTCTTCGCCAGCCTTTCGAATGTCTTCGGCGCCAGTTCGTTCTGCGTCACCTGAGGAAGCTGGTAAAGAGCAGCGGGCATTCCCATTTCGAGTATTTCGGAAAGACTGGATTCTATTTCTGACTCGGTGAGAGAGCTTCCTCTCGGTGGACAGACGGTGAAACCGCAGACGCGATTGTTTCTAAGCAGTTTGTCGGCATCGTCAGCCGCCCGCGAACTCGTTTTCATATTTGAGATCATTTGGGCGATCCTCTGTTTCATCGTCGTGACATCGGCCGTGAGCACCCCCAGAAGAAGACTGACCCCGTGCCTCCGCGTCTGCTCTATTGCAAAACCCGCGACCTTCAAGGTCTCTTCTTCCGAAAGCTCCCAGCCGTCACCTGTTGAGCCAGGAATCAGGAACCCCTTGACCCAGGGAACCAGATGACTCATGTGGATATTCATCCTGTCGAAGTCGATTCTCCCGTCGCCCGTGTAATGAGTGAGAAGTGGGCACCACAATCGGGGTATACCGGAAGGGAAAAGATCTTTGATCAGCTCTCTGCGCTTTCTTTCAACATCGTTCATTGTGCATCCTTTCAGCTCTTAAGTAATAGAAATTTATCACAGCCCTGAGGCGACAGGCAAGAGATATCGAGATCAAGCAGATTTGTTAACAAACCCTTCACTGGCCCTTAACGTATTTGCAACATTCCGCAGTTATAAAATTCTCACTGAATATTTCGGGAGTATCATTTCCTGTATGCAGAAAACGATTCTTATCGTTGATGATGAAGAACATATTGTGGACTTAATCGCCTATAACATTGAGAAGGAAGGATTCAAGTCCGTAAAGGCCTACAACGGGGAAAGCGCCCTCGACCTGGTCAAGAATAAGAAACCGGATCTGGTGATCCTCGACCTGATGCTTCCCGGCATCCGGGGAATGGAGGTCTGCAAAACTATCAGACAGAATCGAGAGACGGAGTCGCTTCCGGTCATCATGCTTACAGCCAAGAGCGATCAATCAGACAAAGTGCTAGGCCTCGAGATGGGTGCGGACGATTACATCACCAAGCCGTTCAATGTGAGAGAGCTGATTGCCAGGATCCGCGCCGTCCTGCGCAGGGTAGACGTACGCCCCGATTCGGACGCGAGGGAGCTTTTTGAATACGGGAAGCTGCGGGTCGATTATACCTCCTATGAGATCATCGCAGATGGGCGGCAGGTAATCGTCGGTCCGAGAGAGTTCAAGTTGCTGCAATTTCTGACTCGGCATCCCGGCAGGGTCTATACGAGGGACCAGCTTCTCGACTATGTCTGGGGAGATGAAACTTTTGTCGAGCCGCGAACTGTGGATGTCCATGTCAGCAATCTCAGGACGGCCATAGAAGAAAACAAAAAAAAGCCCCAGTACATCCTCACAGTCAGAGGCATAGGATATAAGTTTGCAGACCTGAAATAAGGTCTTCATAGAACGCACGATCATTCGGTTCATCACTTTTCACAGTATTTTAACATTTGCTTAATCACGACTTAACATTGTTGGGCTACTGTGTGCACGATTTTGTAGGAAAGGAGGTGCAACTTAAGCCCAACATAAGCGGCACTCGGTTCTCTATCTGAATGTTGCAAGTAATTATGAATGCGAAGGCCATATTAGAATAAATATGGCCGACCAGGTCGATTGAAAAATCAAGAAAATCAGGAGGAAAAAATGAGAAAAGTTTCGGGAGTTTTATTATTAAGTTTGCTGATCGTAGCCTTTGCCTTACCCGCATCGGCTGCGGACGTCAAATTCAGCGGGTCATACGTTGCTCAAGGCTATTATGACAACAACCGCGCCTTACTAAAGGACGGCGGGGCTTCCGTGTCCAACGTTTGGCAGAGGCTGAGAGTCCAGACGGACTTTCAGATCCAGGAAGGGCTGATGTTCACAACCAGGTTCGATGCCCTGGAAAAGGTCTGGGGTGCTGCGCGCTCGACAACAGCGACCTCGACCAATCTTGCCGGCAATGACGACGAATCTGAGAACATCAAGTTTACGTGGGCATTTGTTACCTTCAATATTCCCGGCGGTAATTATGGAACCTTGAAGGTAGGATACCAGGAGCAGGGTACTTGGGGTACGGCTTTTGGCGACACGGGTCAGCAGGACTACGGCAATAGGGTCAAGTGGGATCTGACGACGGGGCCATGGTTCTGGGGAGCCCGCTGGGACAAGGTTGAGGGAAGCAAGTACTACAGCCCCAGCGGTCCTGCGGGCAACGTGGGAGTGGCCACCTACGAGGTGGACCATGACTACGAGAAGTATTCTGTCCTGGGGGGATACAAGTGGAGTAAAGGTGATGCGGGTTTGCAGATAACGTATTACCGCAATACGACCACTGCTGATAATCCTGCCACCGGCTATAAGTCAGACTATACGCTCTTCTATCCCTATGTCAGGGCACAGTTAGGCATTGTTTATATCGAGAGCGAAGTAGGTTTCCTCACGGGTAAGGATAAAGACTACAACACTGCCGGCGTCAACCGGGACATAAAAGGCTGGCGCGGATATATCATGGCTAGTGCCGACTTGGCACCGGCCTACATAGGCGCCCTTGCGTTCTATTCATCGGGCGATGACATAGGTACAACCGATAAGAACGAAGGCGGGGCCAAGATCGGTACGGATTTTCAGCCCTGTCTGATCCTGTGGAACTATGATCTCGGCAGGTGGAACGGTGCGTTGGGCGGTCAGAACGGTATGGCCGGCACGAACGTCGGCGGATACAATTCGGACAACGTCATGGCAGGGCAGATCTTTGCAGGGA
>Ga0335081_10005782_pt1 | contig 19595 bp, 14 predicted proteins | sample Lox_Sample_35_FD_206713 | JGI IMG/M metagenome (GOLD analysis project Ga0335081, IMG submission 206713) | Soil microbial communities from Loxahatchee National Wildlife Refuge, Florida, United States - Lox_Sample_3.5 | ecosystem: Environmental > Terrestrial > Soil > Wetlands | place: USA... | reverse complement strand
TCTGCTTTCTCAACTTTTGCAGACCGCGGTAATAGTGATTTCTAGCGTTTCCGACTGTCTGTCCGAGTTTGGCTGCAATCTCTTCGAACGTGTAACCGTCGAAGAAGAACAGGTTCAGCGTTTGCCTCTGGCTTTCCGAGAGATCCGCCAACCAGGCTTCCCAGGCTTCTCTTCTCTCAAGCACTCCGTCCACGGAGTTCTCGCGCCCAGTTTTCGAGGGTACATCACATACTCGATCTGCTGCCTGGTCCAGATCCAAATGAGTGTAGAAGTGGCGGGCGGTCAGATAACGTCGACGGGAGATGCCCCGGCGATAGGTCATCTGGAGAATCCAGAAGCGCGCTGAGCCCTTAGAACTGTCAAACGTTCCGCAAAGGCGATGGACAAGCAAGAAGATGTCCTGAAGCAGGTCGTCTGCTTCGGAAGCGTCTCGTAGAACCCGATAGGCTAACCCACGGACTATGCGTGCGTAACGACGAAACAAGCACGCCAGAGCCTCTTTATCCCCATCGCAGATGCAAGCGACTAAGGCTTCATCTGAAGCCTCCGGTTCCACCTTCGAATGGTGATTTGAATTCACTACTTGGCGGCTGTTCTCTTGGGAAGCCGCAAGAGAGGGCAATCGGGATGTAAGAGACGAACTCACCGTGTCCCCAGTGCGGATTGGTCGATCTCCCGCCGCTTACGAATACACACTATAGGTGGGTCGCACAATTGTGGTCAACAGAAGAATGTTGAACACATGCCCCAAAAGGCGCGGCGTCACTGGAGGACTAGAACACCGCAGATTGCTTTCGGGATCGTCCTTCGACAGTTACGGGAGAAGGCAGGTCACTCTCAAGATTCCTTCGCTCACGCCACTGGATACCACCGCAACTACATTGGCCAGCTGGAGAGAGGCGAAAAGAGTCCCTCCCTAAGCGCTCTTTTCAACCTGTCGCAAGCTCTTGATCGCGTTCCTTCGCAATTGTTGCCTCTAGTAGAGAAGCAATTGGGCTTGGCAAAATAATCAGCTTAACCCTTTCTCAGACCGGTCAACGTGCGTAGCCGTGCGACGTCGCTCCCGCGCCCCAGGAGTGGCCTCCCGGCACACGGTAAGCACACAATACCTTTCACAGTTCACACCAAGCGTGAGCGACGGAGGTCCGACAGTCAGTCGATCGTTCCGTACAGTAGCCCGTCTTGTCGGGATGAATTCTGCATACACTTGGTACACTATTTCGCTCGTGGAGTTGGTTTCGGGGGCGAACTGGGAATGATCTCTTTCAGTTCCCAGACGCCCGTTTGAACTAAGCCGCTAGCGCGGCGGACGCTACCGCGTGGTCGTCGGCAGCATTGTTGCCCGTGTAAGGTTTTGGGTCACAAGGAGGTTACTGTGACCCGACTCAGGAAGCTGATGCTGGACGAGCTCCAGCGTCGCAACTACGCTCAGAACACCGTCCGTGCCTATATCCACGCCGTAGAGGATTTCGCGAAGTACTTCCACCGTTCGCCAGATCGCCTCGGCCCAGAGCATATTCGCGAGTACCAGGTTCACCTGTTTCGCGACTGCAAACTCTCGGCGGGGACCATCGAAGGCCGCACCGCTGCTTTGCGTTTTCTCTTCGTCAAGACACTCCGACGGCCCTATCTTCCCGATCACATTCCGTTTCCCAAGCGTCAGAGGCGGATGCCCACGGTACTGAGTCAGGAAGAGGTGGCGCGACTCATTGCTTCCGCTCGAAACCTGATGCACCGCACCATGCTGATGATGCTGTATGCGACCGGCCTGCGCCGAGCTGAACTATGCCACCTCAAGGTCTGCGATATCGACAGCGAACGCATGGTCATTCATGTTCGCCAGGGCAAGGGCGGCCGTGACCGCGACGTCCTGTTGACCCCGAAGCTGCTGGAGACCCTGCGTGAGTACTGGCGCTGGATGAAACCAAAAACATATCTATTCCCCGGCACGGTCAACAACTGGCGGGCCGATGTACCCATCACGGAGAAGATTGTCTGGACTGCCGTGGCCGAGGCCGCGAAGCATGCTGGGATGAGCAAGCATGTGTCTCCGCACACGCTCAGGCACAGTTTCGCTACTCACATGCTCGAAGCCGGTGCCGATCTGCGCACGATCCAGGTTCTGCTGGGTCATGCCAAGCTCGCCGACACCACTGTCTACCTGCACTTGTCCCGGCGTCATCTGCAGGCAGTTCCCAGTCCGCTGGAAACCATCGAGGTGCCTAGTCCCGACCAGGTGAAGCGTTCTAGGAGGCTGATCAAGCGATGAGTCGGCCCACCCTTGAGGTGGCCGATATCGTCCGAGCAGCAGGAAACAAATTCTGGGAGCATCACGGATCACATCTTGCATGGCAGCATCGCAAGGTTCTCGACGCCATCGTCCGATGTCGAACTGCGGCGTTGGGCGGTCATCGTGATCAGTGTGTGCGCTGCGGCCATCAGGCTATCTCGTACAACTCATGCCGAAACAGGCATTGTCCCCGATGCCAGGGAAACGCACGCTCTCGGTGGCTAGCCGAGCGCAGAACGGAGCTGTTGCCCGTCTCGTACTTTCACATCGTCTTCACGCTGCCGCACGAACTCTCCGCTCTAGCCCTGCAGAATAAGCGACTGCTTTACGATCTGCTGTTCCGAGCGAGTGCAGCGACGCTGCTTGAACTCGCCGGCGACCCGAAACATCTGGGTGCGGACATCGGGTTTCTTGGGGTGCTCCACACTTGGGGACAGAACCTTCACCATCATCCGCACATACACTACATTGTTCCTGCTGGCGGTCTTGCACCCGACGGTTCCCGATGGATCCCCTCCTCGAGACGATTCTTTCTGCCCGTCGCCGCGCTGAGTCGCGTCTTCCGGGGCAAGTTCGCAGCCGGACTGAAGCAACTCTTTCTTCAGCACAAGCTCCAGTTCCATGGCTCACTCCAGAGTCTTGCTGAGCCCCGCCGATTCCACGCGTTCCTGCGACTCCTCTTCCGCGAAAACTGGGTGGTCTACGCCAAGCCACCCTTCGGAGGTCCTGAACATGTTCTAAACTATCTCGCCCGTTATACGCACCGCGTCGCCATCTCCAACCATCGACTGGTGGCTTTCCAGAATGATCGAGTTTCGTTTCGCTGGAAAGACTACGCACGGGGCGGTAAGCAGAAGATCATGGCGGTTTCCGCAGATGAGTTTCTGCGACGATTCTTGATCCACGTTCTCCCGAAAGGGTTGGTCCGCATCCGCCACTTCGGACTTTTCGCTAATCGCAGACGTGGCGATATGCTGTCACGCTGCCGCAATCTGCTCAGCGCGCACTGCGCAAAAGAGGCTGACACAACAACCCATCTGCGCTGTCCGGTTTGCGCCGGTCCCATGTTCACTATTGAATGGCTGACCAATAGCCAGCTTTATTTCCAATCGGCCCTGACCATGCCTGATTCCCAGAGGTGCAGCCTTGACTCCTCCTGAGATACCGATGGCGCAACTTGTTTCGATCAACGTCTGTTGTAGGTGTGTTCCAGCACGCCATGCCCTCGTCTGCGCACGCAGCGACGGAGTCCCCCAAACACCACCCTTTCTGTCACAGGTCAAGACTCCAATGCGATGTTCGAGAGCAACGCCGTCTCTCCCCTCGTCTCGGTTCCACGCTTTGAAGACGCCCTGCAGCCGGCACGGACGGATTGAAATCCCATAGCCCACCGCGTCCGCCGCAAACGCCAGCGGCCCAGTTCAAACGACCCTATCGAAACTGCCCCGACCACACGACCGCGCACCCCCACACTTCTTCTTTCGGGGCAGTCCCGATAGGGCCCTAACGTTTATGAGCACTGAACGCTCGTCTGATGGCAATCGAAAGTACAGACCCTTCCACTCCAAACGAGGGTAGGGGCAGTCACCGAGCTCTATGACCCAGCCAGGGGAGTTCGCGTCCTGTCGAGAAGTCGCAACATCTCTCTAAAATTACCTTCGATTCGGTGTTGAACTTCATCGGGTGACAGTCTCCACAGACCACTCAACTCCAACACAACCTGGTGGACATGCACCGGCCTTGATTTTTGTCTGCCGGTCATCGTGTAGGGGCCGTCGGTTTCCAGCAAACAGCGAGACGGGGGGACCCGAGCTAGCATTCCGCGCATCCTTTCCGAATTCAGCATAGCGCTATTGACCGAAAGGAAGTGGCCTTCGTTGAGGATCTTTCGCAAGACGCTATCCGTACCGGAGAACCAGTGGAATGTCGCTACAGAGATGGAGTGGTTTTGCAGTCGACTAAGAACCGCCTCTTCCGCTCGCCGGGAATGAATTGAGATGATCTTCCCTTTACCCGTGACCTGCTCGAGTACGAATTCGAAGGAGGAAATCTGCGCATCTTTTGTCTTTTCTCCATCTCTCGAGAAGTCGAGTCCAACCTCTCCGATGTAGGACGTTGATGACACTAGCTGCGTGAATAAAGTCTTTTCTCGATTCGAGTGGGGTGCCAACAGTGGGTGCAACCCCAGAGAGAGACGCACGTTCTTGAGCATCGCGGAAGGCTGTTTGCCTAAGAGAAAGTGGCTCGGCAGGTTCGTGATCGCAACGATCGATATCCCCGCCCGCTCGGCCTCGTCCGCTACTTTCTGCGGATCGGAGTAGCGATCGAGATGGCAATGCATATCGAGGATCAATGGGCAATCCCGGCCATTCGCTTGAGTTCCACGTTTCCCTTGTCGCGGAAGATCTGGCGAATCTCTTCGAATGCTCGGACGACGAGATCCGAGTAGTCGGTCAGTCGCTGTACCGAAAGGGATCCGTTTGTCAGGAGCAGCCTAGCGATCTCCCGATTGGTTGGGTTTCGCTGCAAGAACGAAATGCAGGCACGAAGATCGGCGGGACCACGTTTCGATGCGTCGTTAAAATCAACCTCACCTGTGCAGACGTCTCGGCCATACAGCTCATTGTCGAGACCTGCAGAATGGAGCGCAGCCCGCCGGTAAATACATGGCATACACATGCCACATCCATTTGCCTGGCGATTCTTCCACGTGACCGTGTGGCCACGCTTCGCACAGGAGACGGAAGAGGGTACAACCTGCTCGAACAACGGTGGGTTGGCACAGGTCTTGGCGACTTCACCCTTCGTCTTCATCATCAGTGGATTCTCGATCGCATAGTTTAGCCCAACTTTGGCGAGAATTTTCTGAAGCAAATCAACGTAAAAGGGATGCGCAGTTCGAGTGCTGCAGGAGCCGCGCCGCGAAGGGGTGAGTGGCACATTCAGTGCGATGGTTCCGTTCTCCGGAACAATAAGTGGCCCTTGGAAGCCGTGACCAGATGCTACACAAACGGCGATCGCAATAAACAAGAGAGAACGGCCGCGTAGCGTGATCTCAGGAGACTCACCTGTATTACCCAGACGAACCAATGTGCTCGCGATGCGATTCGGATAAGCTTTGCGCAGGGCAGGAAGAATGTTTTTCTGATCGCCGAATGTCCCTGCCATTTGGCCGTCATGATGACCGGCTACAAGAAGGCCCTGATTGATATGTCCTTCGAGCCAGTCGATGATGCCAGCCAAGGAGTCCATACCTCCCGAAAATAACGAGACGGCCCCTAGCTCTGAGATCTTCGGCAGCATTCTGGCAATCGCCGACGGGCCAAAGAGTTGGCGCGTGGCGTCCGTGAAGGTGAAGGTCCACTCATCGCCGGTGAGGAAAGAGACACAGGCGGTCAATTCGGCAGAGGCATTCATCCAGAGCGAGGCATCGCTTACTGGAATCGTTACGGCAAACACACGAGTCCATGCGTTGAAGGCTTTGGACCGTAGCACGACCTTATCGAGGGTGTATACCGTCGCCGCGATGAGCAGGAAATCGCCTGCAATGCGACTGGGCAAATGTCGAAAGCCAAATGCGGTTGCTTGTACATCCAACGTTGCCAGAGGAGTGCCGTCTGCATCGATAATCCGGATAACGGGAAACTTCTCTGATGTCGAGGCAAACTTGTCGATCTGAACGGTATACATCATTAAGCTCCAAAGACTTCCAACGTTTGAGAACAGATTTCACTCACAACGGCGGAACCTTCAGTTCCTCCCCAGTCAGTCTTCGACAGATCTCGTTCCATGGCACGGCCCGCGAGCGAGGACTGAATGAATTCTTTGATCTGGCCGAGAAAAGAGAGCGCTTGCTGTGAGCCGACGCGCTGCACCAGGCGCTCATAGAAGACGCGACTGAACTGCTCGAAGATGTAGTACCCGAAGAAGCGTTCTAGTAGATTTTCAAGGCTTAATGTCTCGTCCGAGAGAATGGCTTCGACCTCTTCGACGGTTTGAGCTTGCGACAGCAGTTCGTCTTGCAGGTCCGAAAGAGCCTGACGCGCGTCCGCGTCATCGATCGAGCTTGGGTTTCCTCCGAGACGATCGAGCAACGCATCGAGGAATTCGCGGATTGGTTTCCCACTCAGGTCTGCGAGACCGGCGCGCTCAGCTGCTTCTGCGAATCCGTACTGCTGAATGTCCGAAATGAAATTCGCGAAGCGACCCGCTACCGCACGGGCAGGAGCGGCGGAACCCGCACCACCAGGGGTACCCTGGCGGCCTCCACTGGCCATCTCAGTGCGACCACCATTTGCGTGTACAACGCCCTGAATCAAACGACGGAGTTGCGAAGGATGAATATTTGCTTCACGTGCAATCCGAGTGACTTCGGCTTTGACGTCTCCCCAACTTGGTGGTGCATCGTACGGAGCCGATGTACCCATTACTTCTTCCCCCCCTTTATCGTCGTTTTGAACGCTGCACCGATTCTGTCGTTCGACGCGAGAAGACGGTCAGTGGCCGGTTTCAGAACAGTTCGATATTCGGGAAGCTGATTCACGGCGTTGCCGACATCACGACCGACAGCAGCGTTCGCATTAACTAGCGGTACTTTTAGCAAGACCTCGTTGAACCGTTCTCCCGCACCAGAGATCTTCTTCTCCATTAGCAAGCGCATGGCATCGTAGCCCTTTTTGTCATCGGGCTGACGCATGATCGCTTGCGCAAGAAATTCATACAGCACTTGCAGTTCCTGACCGCTCAGCTGCGATGCCGTTTCCAGTCCCGCGTTCCGTTGAGGGGCGTTGCCGGACATCAGGTTAGTCAGGACCGTACGTGTCAGAGGACTGACCATCGACAAGCCCACGAACGTTGAATCAAGTTTATCGCGGGCAATCCAGAAATAATCTCGCAGGTCCACTGAGCTCAGCGGCGGTTCAAGGGCAAGCCATTGACGGGCGCTCTTGTCCTGCCACGTTGGCTTCAGGCCTTTGGCTGCCTCCTCGTAGGCCGCTCCTTCAGCGATCGCTTTCTCCAGCGCCACAAGTTCACTCGGGAAACCTGCTTGGCGTGACTGTAATGAAAATAGTTCCCGGAAGAGCTCATCATGGGTGTATTCCAGGATCATCAACTTCACGAGGACGTCATCCTTGATGTTCTCGAGCCGAGCGACTTTCGCAAGCTTCTTCCGGAGAATGAAGGCGTTCAGGAATCGCTTGACTTGACGTGGATTCCCTTCGAGCCCATCGGCAATAAGAGGTGCCGCAGCGGACGAGAAGATGAGCGATTCGCTCAGGGATGGACTGGGTTCTTGGCCCAAAGTTTCCTTAACCTTTGCGTATCCAAATGCGCCGTAGCGATTGGCTTCGCGCTCTTTCTTGCTCTGGGCAATGCAACGATCCGCGTCTGCTTCGCCGAGGTAGAGCGCGCAGAAGAGGAGAGCCATGTAAGTCTCAATCTCGGAACTGGACAAGCGTGGCAACCGATAAGGAATCTGGATTACCTTTTCCAGGTAATCCTTCACGAGGCGGTTGCGCTCTTCGCCGTCCCTTTCGATCGAGCGTTCTGCATATCGGAGCCGGATCGCGTGTTCAACAATGCGAGGATCGGCACCGATAACGAAGGCCGTGGACGGCACGCTTAGGAACAGCTTAATCGCTTCGAGATTCTCGATCACCCTCTCAGGACTGCATCGGTCAAGGTCATCGATAAGGACAACGAGGATTTTTATGTCGCTGTCCTGAAGCAGCTTGCTAAACCGCTCCCGAAACGTCCGAACGTTGAACGCGTGCTCTTCCTCTTTAGCCTTGAACCACGGGCCGCCCTCTTCTTTATCCGCCTCATGCGATTCCTTTGCACCGGCGCCATGTGACAACCCAACCGAAACGCCTACAGCTGCAGGAATCGCGGCAAGGCCTCCCGTTGCGATTGCGGCAGCGGCCGGAACCACGACGTGCTTCATGCCGAATTTGGTGACACGCATCCAGTCCACCGACTTAAGCAGAGACAGAACTTTATCGCGAATTTTTGGACCAAACCGCTTGTGATCGCCTAGAGAAATCAGAATTGAGGAAAGGATGGCGGACTTGGCGTCGTCATAGCCTTCAAAGAGCCACCCGTTGAAGTACACAACCGCGATATCCTGATAAAGTGCGCGCTCGACGTCACTCTCTCCCCAGTGATCGGGGTCCAAGTCCCGTTCAAGCATCTTCATGATGCTCGTCTTGCCGCCGCCCCAATCGCCAAAGACACCGATAGTGACTGGCAGCATCTTGATGTCGACCACGACGCTGCGGACGAGATCAGCATGAACTTGGAATCCAACAAGGTCATTTGAAGTCTCATTGTCTGACCACATACACAAACCTCCTTGCGACTGCTCAGGGGCCGGATGCACGCCCGGTCGAACGAAAACATTCCCTCAAGCCTGGGCGAGTCGACCCACTTTTCTGCGGTCCGATTCGTCAGCACTCGGCGGCGAGTATGGCGGCATCGATCAACCAGTTCATCTTAGTAGATTCAAGTCCCTAGTCGCCCAGTTGAATTGATCACGATGGTCGGCTTCGAGGAAGCTCGGCAGCAGGTGGGGCAAAAATAGAAGAGCTTATGTTGCTTGCCGGCAGCTTGAGGCCGCAGTCACCACCGTGAAAAAGGAAGCGGATGAATTACTGAATTCAGTTCTTCACCACGCGCTTGTCCCATCACGAACAACCGTTGAAGGGTTCATGAATGTCAGTGCGGGATAGATCACTAAGCGCTCGACTTACTCTCTGAGTCGCTCTACGATAACGTGCACTGGGCATTGTTTGTGTGACAGTATCCGGTAAACAGCAAATGAGCGCGCCGATCATCTATCGCCTGGCCATCGAACGCTTTCGCTGTATCACGAGCTTCTCATGGCATCCTGCCAAAGGCGTGAATCTAATTCTCGGCGGCGGCGACGTCGGTAAGACGACCATCCTTGATGCCATCGGGCTACTTCTCAGCCCCACTAACCCCGCCACCCTGTCCGATACCGACTACCACGCAAGGAATATCGACGCGGGTTTCGTCATCGAGGCGATTGTGTCGTTGCCGCCGCAGAGCGGAATCAACCAGCAGACCAAGGCTTCATGGCCGTGGGAGTGGAATGGCAGCGATGCCGTAGTGCCCACGATGGATGGCGATGGCGCCACGAAGGGCGAACCTGTCTATCGCCTGCGCGTGCGCGGAACCGAGGATCTTGAATTGGCCTACGAGATCGTGCAGCCGGACAATTCCACTGACCATCTATCGGTCGGCCTCCGCCGCAGCATTGGCCTTGTGCGCCTGAGCGGCGATGACCGCAATGACCGCGACCTGCGGCTTGTCCAGGGTTCGGCGCTTGACCGCTTACTCTCGGACAAAGCACTACGCTCCCGGCTGGCAAGTGACCTTGCCAAAAGCGACGTGACGGAGCAACTCACCGACCCTGCGAAGGAAGCTCTCAAGGCGCTCGATCATGCTTTCAAGAAGAAGAATCTGCCCGACAAGCTGGACCTGGCGATTACGGGCGGGCAGGGGCTGTCTATAAGCGCGCTCATCGGACTGACCGCTAACCGCGAAGGCGTGCAGCTGCCGCTCGCGAGCTGGGGATCGGGCACAAGGCGCTTCGCCGCTCTCGCCATTGCCGAGCAGAGCCAGGGCGAGGCTCCCATCACGCTCGTGGACGAAGTCGAACGGGGCCTTGAGCCATATCGGCAACGCGTCTTGATGGGCAGCCTGCAAGCGGGACAATCGCAGGTTTTCGTCACAACACATAGCCCCTCGGCGATTTCCGGCGCGTCCGGCGCGAGCCTCTGGTATATCGACCACACCGGAAAGATTGGCCAACTCGCTTCGGCGGAGATAGCGCGGCACCGCGAGAGCGACCCGGAGACGTTTCTGGCGCGGCTCGCCATTGTTGCCGAGGGCGTAACCGAATTCGGGTTCGCAGGATTTCTACTGGAAAAAGCGTTCGATTCTTCCCTCCAGACACACGGGGTCCGTCTGACGGACGGAGGGGGACACGACTCCACGCTCGGCCTCCTTGAAGCACTCGCCCGAGGAGGCCTACGGTTCGGTGGATTCGCTGACGACGAGGGCAAGTACCCCACGCGCTGGCAGAACCTCGCCCAGACACTCGACAACATGCTTTTCCGCTGGGAATCCGGATGTATCGAGAAGAACGTCATCGGGATCGTGCCCGACGACAAACTGGAAGCACTGTTGACTGACCCGGAGGACAAGAAGACGGGCATGCGTCTGCGAACGCTCGCGGAAAGGCTCGGAATACTGGACAAAGACTTTGCTACGGTGAAAACCACGGCCGGATCGCGCCTCAAGACGCTCATCGTCGAGGCGGCGACGGGAACTGTGCCCCAGGACAAGACGAGCGAGAAGAAACACTATCAGTCCCACGGCCAGACCTGGTTCAAGACGATGGAAGGCGGCCGCGAGCTTGCCGGTAAAGTCTTCACGCTCGGCCTATGGCCTACGCTGAAGCATAAACTGTTGCCTTTCTGCAACGCCGTTCGCAAGGCTGTCGATCTTGATGAAATCCCGGACATCACGACGTGAGTGATGGTAGCGTACATGCCGCGCTTCGATCCGACGCTCCGCTTGTAGTGGTGGAAGCTCCCGCCGGTTGCGGGAAGACCACCAAAGGCGCGGACTACGCGCGCGAAATCGCCGTTGCGGACGCCACCAACCGGCTTCTCATCCTGACCCATACGCACGCGGCCTGCTCCGTCTTCGCAGACCGCACCAAAGGCGCGGGTTCACGCGTCGAAATCCGCACTATCGACAGCGTGATCGCGCACATCGCAGCTGCTTATCACGCAGGATTAGGACTTCCCGCCGACATCGCCGCGTGGGTTCGACGGCATCAGGACGGATATGCGGAGCTGGGTCTGAATGTCGCGACGTTACTGCAGCGATATCCGATGATTGTCGCCTCGCTGGCGCAGCGTCACCGTGTCATCATCTGCGACGAATATCAGGATTCGAGCGGTGAGCAGCACTCTATCGTGATGGCCCTGCAGGCCCAGGGAGCAAGACTGCGGATATTCGGCGACCCCATGCAGAAAATATTCAAGGAGAGAGCTCGCGTAAGTACATGCGTCCCGTGCGACTGGGATGCGCTCACGCGTCAGGCTCATGCCTTCGAGCAATTGGATTTTCCGCATCGCTGGACGAGCGGATGTTCCCAGCTGGGACAGTGGACGCTGGCGGCGCGCACCGCATTGAAGGCAGGAAGCACCATCGATCTGCGTCATGGGCTTCCCCCCAGCGTCACCATCGCATTCGCCGAAAACCAGTCTCCGAGAAACGCTGAATACCAGCTTTCCTCCCAACACCGCAGGCAGATTGACGCATTTGAACGAGCGCAGCCGTCCCTTCTGATACTCACCCGTTACAACGATACCGCCAGGTCGTTCCGGGGATTTTTCAATCGACGCATTACCTTGTGGGAGGGCTACACGCGCACCGGACTCGAAAAACTGGTGGACGCGATTACCGCCGGGCAGGGAGATTGCTCGGCTCTCGCGGCTGCCATCATTACTTTCATGGGAGAGGTGGGCAAAGGATTCAGCCCATCGGCATTCGGCAACAGGCTCGAGAAGGAAGTCCGGGACGGCTGCACCGGAAACTGCCGTGGGAAACCTGCAACAATCCAGGAACTCGCGCGGTTCCTGTTGGTAGAGCCCAATCACTGCGGGGTTGCGAAGATGCTCCGCCGCCTGTCAGAACTCGCGAACACGGACACTAACTTCGCGGATGTAAAAATCGACTGCCGCAAGGAATTCTGGGAAGCGACCCGCCTCGGTGATTTCGAGTCTGCCGACAATGGATTTGCAGAGATCACCCATCGCCGGATTTATTTGCGACCGAAGCCGCCCGACAAAGCCATCAGCACGATCCACAAAGCGAAGGGCCTGGAGTGCGACAGTGTGATTGTAATGCCGTGCGACGCCAAGACTTTCCCCGACAAGCACGACGCGAGATGTCTGCTGTACGTTGCGCTTAGCCGGGCAAAGAGCCGTCTGATGCTGGTGGTATCGCGCACGAGCCCCAGTCCTCTCTTCACCATCTGATCATGGCGACCTGCATCTACTGCCGACGCATCGCATCGGAGCCCCTTCCGGCCGAGCATGTGATTCCACGCTCGCTTGGTCTCTTCCGTAATGGCCTGACCCTGCACTGCGTGTGCGGCGAGTGCAACCAGTTTTTCGGCGACCAGCTGGAGCTTCAATTCGGCCGCGAAACCGGAGAGAGCGTCGTTCGATTCCAGTATGGCCTGAGAGACAGTGTCGCCGGGACTCCGCGCAGCCGATTGAGTGCGCGGATCAAGGTCCCAGGGCCGACGTGCGGGGCGAGAGTACTCTTAGCGCCGAACACCAAGACCAACGGCATGGAAATCATCTACCTGCCCCAGGTGGGCTTCGCCGGCGAGAACTCCGAAACATGGGAATGGTACTTGCCCGAGGAACTGAGCGCAGAAGTTGTGGGCAGGCTCGGGCCAAACACCGGAGTGAAGTATTTCTTTACCACGCCCGACGAAGAGACTCATCTGAGAGCACGCTTGCGCGAGCTGGGATTCACTGGCCCCACAAAACACATTCGCAAGGATCGCATCCTGCCGCAACCGGAACTGACCGCCAGGGTCACATACACGTTCGACACGATTATCCGGCGCTGCATCGCCAAGATTGCGTTCAATTATCTGGCCTACGTATTGGCGGAGGACACGCGGCTGCTGCTGCGGGAAGACTTCGATACGGTTCGGACATTCATTAGGGATGGAGTCATCGCTCGAAACGAAATCGTTGCAGTGATCGGAAGCCCGAGGCTCACGGAAGAGAGCAGGCAAGGTTCACTGATTGACGGGCACTTGATAGGAGTAGGGTGGAGCGAGAACGAAAATATTCTGTGCAATCTAAACATCTTCAACGCAATGACCTATCAGATCGCCCTCTGCCGAAAATACCAGGGGCTCTGGTTTGCTCTGGGCAGCGTGCATTCTTTTGACCTGGGCAGCAAAGAAGCGAGGAAACTGCCGGCCGATCTTTTGATTCCGCTGTAATCGCGATACATGGTTCAGAGCACGACCGGATGCCGATAACGCTGAAATTCGCGGTGCGGTAAGGGAAATACTGACAGACGGGCCGATTAAGGATATTCCCCCGCTACGTTTTGGGCACTATATCTGAACTACGCAGGAGGAACTTGAACTATGGCCTTGGTGCTATTTGCGCGCGTCGGCTGGATGCACTGGTACAGAGGGCCGCAGACGGGCGACGAGAAGCCTGTTGGCGGAGGAAAGTACAACAAAGAGTCGCTAGGTCATGAGGCCTATAACTTTCTTCCTCTCAACGGGAAGCTGCTCGGCTACTTTCAGCCGCGGCTTCAGCCCGCGGACCTTCGCGACAAAAACCCCTCCAATGTGGCCCTAGAGCGCATTCAGGCCGGATTCACCGGCGAATCGCTCCCGGACGTACTCACAGTTTTCTTCGCTACCGATCCGGAGCGCGGCGGGCAACGGATTGTCGGCTGGTTTCGTTCCTCGAAGGTCTATCGATATGCGCAGGAATCTAACCTCAAGGCGCGGCAGCGTTTCTCCTATTTCATCGAAGCAGCGGAAGGCGATGAAGTCCTGGTGCCCGAGGATCGCAGGGAGTTTGTCCTTCCCGGCGGGAAGGGCGGTGTTGGCACGGCAAATGTCTGCTATGTACTGGAGGCGGACGGCAAGCCCAAGCGGACATCAAAATGGATTAGCGAAGCCCTGGAGTATGTCAGCTCCTACGCGCTTGAGAACGCGTCGCAGGACCCGGCCAGTGCCAAGGACGCCGCCATTTCGGGAAGCATCAGCGGGACAATTGATCAGGCGGCAGGATTCCAGAGCAATCCACGCATCCGCAAGGCCATCGAGGACTATGCAATGGCTTGGGCTGAGAAGCATCTGGCGAAACTCGGCTATGCCCCGAGAGATACTCACAAAAACAAGCCCTATGATTTCGTATGTGTGATCGATGGGGCTGAAGTATTTGTGGAGGTAAAAGGAATGCAGGACGCAGGGAAGGCGGTTTCACTCACTCCCCGCGAAGCGGAGCACGCTAAGAAGAACACAAATTGCGCGCTGTTTATCGTTCACTCCGTAACCGTGAAGGGCAAGCGAAAGCCATCCGTTTCCGGAGGCAAGATGATTTTCCTGCGTCCGTGGGATATTACAAAAGGCACATTGAAAGCGCGCGGATTCGTTTTCACGCTGCCCGTTTAACTAGATTGACGGCACCGCAGCGAAAATCAGATCCGAAATGAAGAAATCAACTAGAAGTAGGAATCTCGCGGAGGCCGCACGTTCCACTTCACGCGGTTTGGCCGTATTTCCCCCTGCTTGCGCTGGAAATAGGCAAAGCGTGAGATGGTTCGATTCAAAGGAATCTTTTTGTCCGTCATGTACTTTTGCTCGACCTCGGAAAACGTATCGTCCCCGCGATAGACACCGCTGAAGTAGAAGCTGACGAAATCCTCCAGTTGATCCTGGTGCCAGCGAAAACCGTCACCACACAGCGCCAGCACGCGAATCACGTTATCCGTCGCAAGACCGGCTTCCACGATTTTCTGCTCCAGTTCCAGGGAATATTCCAGCATCCTGGCTCGCGCGGCAAACCATGCATGCCAGATTTCGCCGCCAAGCCATTCTTTTGATATCCCCACGACGATGTTTTCCGGAAACCATTCTTCGGCCCGTGCCTTCTCGAATTGATCCCACCGGTCGATATCTTCCGGCTTAATCGTCTTCACATCGACATAGGCCACCTGCTCATTGTCCGCCGTCGCCCGGAAATCAATCGTCCTGGCGCAGCCGGGCAGGGGCGCCTCATATTCCAGACGGATGAACTTCAACTGCGTATTGGAGAGAAGAGCGCTTGCAACGCACAATTCGTTGTGGGCCTCATCCACCGACCGGAAATATCCCCTGCCGTTTTTCAGAACGGATTCTATTGCCGCATTAAAGCGATCCAGCAGAACCTGGCCGTCCCTGAACTGATCCGCCGCCGCTGCAAATTCCTGCGCGAAGGTCTGTGTGACCTCTGCGGCGTATGTCTTCACCCAGGCAATATCGTCGGCGCTCAGGGGCGTGTTATTCTTCGCCATCTTCCGCCTCGGAATTGCACTTCTCCATTCGCACAATGGACTTGCCGTCTTCCAGGCGCACCGCGAAACAGAAGGTCTGACCGATGATGCTCTTCGGGCACAGGTCACAGAGCGTTCGTTCCGAATCGACGTTGATGAATATTGTCAGCGGATACTTTAAGACCTTTTTCATCTGCGCAAGGTTTGCGAATGCCTTTTTGGCCGCTTTCTCGGAAGCACGGCGTTTCAGTTCGATTGCGACGAAGTTGCCTTCATCGCGCCCTTCCGCGAGGCCCCGGTCAAACGGAACATGCACGATGATGTCGGGACGGATCCGCAGGCCGTGCTCGCGCAGCCGCTTCTGGTATTCCTCTTCGATGATGGGATCGCCTGGCAAAACACCGCGCTCAAAGCGCCTGGCGAGTTCCTGAAGCAGTGCTCCCTGAAAACTCCGTTCATCCTGGAAGGACCGCTCTTCATTGATACCGCCCAGAGCCTGCGTGAGCGCGGTCACGAAACGGGTGGGACTGGCCTGTGCGTTCTTCACGTCGGAAAACCTCTTGCCTTCATTCTGAATTACGAGCTAAACCGTGTCGGGTTTTACGTCGGTTACTTGCCCACGCTCATCCACCAGCACGATCTCGATTCCCGCTTCCAGCGCGCGGGGAGCAAGCTTCCGCGCGAGCTTCAGCGTCGTTTTCGCGTGTGGCACAACAGCAACCTGTCTTCCGCCCTTGTCGCGAGCCATAAGCAACCCTACGGCTTCGCACAGACCTTTGCGCATCCGCGATTTCTGACCGGCATGGCTCGTGTTAATGATTCCGCCTTTACACTCCGCGACAATGACCACGTCATTCGTTCGCGCAACGACATCGCCTTTTCCCGGCGTCGAAGCAACTATGATAGTTTGTCGGCCATTTCGGTAAGTGCCGCAGTAGGCCGTCTTGCCCTGCGATTCCTTCAATTCGAACCCACGCGCCGAAAGCCATTGCACAATCTCGAAACGCTTTGCATGTTCGCCATCGGGATGAAGCTCAACCTTTTCCAGATTCGGCACGGTGCGCAGCAGATGCATCCCATACGCCAGCATCACCGCCGCCTCCGTCAGGTGGCGCTCTTTTCCGTCGCACTTTCCGCGCCGGTTCGTCGGCGGATCGAGTTCGACAATTAGATCGTCAAACATGTTCCCTCAACTTATGTCCGAAGCCACGCGAGCAACGTCTTGACCTGTGCTGCGCTCAGGATTCGCCCCTTGCGCGAAATAATATCGATCGCGCGGGGACCCTGTATTCCCAGAATTTCCGCGAGCTTTGGCACGAAGCCGGATGAAAGCCGTCGGATTTCTTCGGCCGTAAGCATCCGCGACTCGCTGCTGTCGCCAATGACGTAGTGCCTCTTCACGCGCTCAAACATGTGGCTGTGCACATCCCAATCGTACCGGTTGTAGCGGCCATGGCTGTCCACAATGATGTTGCCATTGGGCATCTTGTTTCCCATTCGCTTGCTGCGCAGATCCAGACGGGGAAATGCATCCAGGTGCGAAATCTTCTCCGCGATCTTGAGGTAAGCAAAAATCATCTGCGGGTGCCTACCCCGCCGGGGCAGCACAAAAAAGACGTAATCCCCAATCTCGGCCCCGGCCCGCAGGTCATTGCGACATATGCCCCACGTTGGCGGGCTGGTCCAGAAATGCGGGTCATTATCGACCCATGAGCCTTTCTGCCCGCAGGCGGAGCGATTCACCGTCTCAAACGCGCTCGCGATGTAGATGTATCCCTTCACGCAGCCCCACCTTAGCTGAAACTTCAGCCGGATTATTAAATCACTCTGAACGACTCTCTTTCTTGCGCTGGCCGCTCTCAAATCCTCACTTTCTCGTACTCATCGAGTGCCGTTTCGCCATTGCGCCGGTCGTAGAGCTTGGTCGTGCGCGGAAAGGAGTGAGCGGCCATCGTTTGAGCATGCTAAAAGTTCCGTCGCTTTTCAGGTAGTCGGTGATGCCGGTCGCGCGCATTGAATGATTGCCGATGCGCGTTTTGATTCCCGCCTGGCGCGCGCGCCGACCAATCATCTGGTAGCCGTCCTGCTGCGTCATGCGGTGCGGCGTGCCGTTCTCGATGTATCATTGCCTTGCGCCAAGCCATGTGTACTGCTTATCACGCAAAGTATTTTGCGTATGAACTGACAAAGCGTTGCGCCTCGGACAGCATGGAGAAGCTGGCCGCTTCTCTTGCTGACGCTCAGGTTGACCTGAATCCCCATCAGGTCGAGGCTGCGCTGTTCGCTTTCCGTTCACCGCTCTCGAAGGGGGCGATCCTGGCGGACGAAGTCGGTCTCGGAAAGACGATTGAGGCCGGGATTCTTCTGTCCCAGCGATGGGCGGAACGCAAACGCAAGATTCTCATCATCGTCCCAGCGAGCCTCCGCAAGCAGTGGTATCAGGAGCTTTCCGACAAGTTCTTCCTACCCTCCGTGATCTTGGAGACCAAGACCTTCAATGAGCAGATTCGAGAGGGCAACCTTAACCCGTTTAACCGCTCCGAAATCGTCATCTGCTCGTACCAGTTCGCCCGGTCTAAAGAACCGTACTTACGTCAGGTCGCTTGGAACCTAGCAGTTATTGATGAAGCTCATCGGCTCCGAAACGTTTACAAACCCTCAAACAAAATCGGCAATGCAATCAAGGGGGCTTTAGCGCCATTCGATAAGCTGCTTCTGACCGCAACGCCCCTTCAAAACTCACTCCTCGAACTCTTCGGGTTGGTCAGCATCATCGACGAGCACATTTTTGGGGACATCAAGAGCTTTAAGAGCCAGTTCGCACGGTTGGAGACGGATGGCGATTTTCGGTCCTTGCGTGACCGCCTGAAGCCGATCTGCCAGCGTACACTCCGGCGCCAGGTGCTCGAATTCATCCCTTTTACGAACCGCATTGCCTTGGTGGAAGAATTCATTCCAAGTGAGCCGGAACAGAAGCTCTACAATCTTGTCTCCGATTACCTTCAGCGCCAGAACCTGTACGCGCTTCCGGCCAGCCAGCGCCAGTTGATGACCCTTATCTTGCGCCGGCTCTTGGCCTCTTCGACTTTTGCAATCGCTGGCACGCTCAAAGGACTAGCCGACAAGCTAGAGAAGGCGACCGAGGCCCAAAAACCCGTCATCGAGCCGCCCCAAGAGGTTGCTGAGACCTTCGAAAGCTTCGAGGAGATGGAAGACGAATGGGAGGAGGAAGAGGACGAAGAGGGCGAGGGGGAGACTGACAAGAAGCCCGACGTACGAGTTCTCGACCAGGGGCAGTTGGAAAAGGTGGCGGAAGAGATTCAATCACTCCGGCTCTTTACTGAACTGGCGAATTCAATTGTCAAGAACTCAAAAGGTGAACGGCTGCAAACCGCCTTAAAGAGAGGGCTTGCCGAAGCCAAGAGTAAAGGCGGCAGAGAGAAAGCCATTATCTTCACAGAGTCCACCCGGACCCAAGAATACGTCCGCACCATCCTTGAAGAGATTCATCGCTACAAGGGCAAAGTTGTCCTGTTCAATGGATCCAATAACGACCCGAAGTCGAAGGAGATTTATCAGAACTGGCTGAAGAAGCACGAAGGCACCGACCACATCACGGGTTCCAAGACCGCCGACATGCGGGCTGCGCTGGTTGAGTATTTCCAAAATGAAGCGATCATTATGATCGCTACCGAGGCCGCCGCAGAGGGAATCAATCTTCAGTTCTGCTCGTTAGTCATCAACTACGATCTGCCGTGGAACCCTCAGCGAATTGAGCAGCGCATCGGCCGATGCCACCGGTACGGTCAGAAGCATGATGTTGTCGTGGTGAATTTCCTGAACAAAAAGAACGCCGCAGACCAGCGGGTCTATCAGCTACTGGACGAGAAACTCAAGCTCTTTAGTGGTGTCTTCGGAGCAAGTGACGAAGTGCTGGGTAGCATCGGCTCTGGAATCGACTTCGAGAAACGCATAGCCGACATCTACCAGAAATGTCGCACTGAGGAGCAAATCCAGTTCAATTTCGACCAGCTACAGGGGGAGATGGAGCTACAAATCGACGAGCGCATTAAGCAAACCCGGCAGAAGCTTCTGGAAAACTTCGATGAAGAGGTTCACGAAAAGCTTCGCATCAATCAGCGTGAGAGCAACGAAGTCAAAAGCAAATTCGACCAGTGGCTGTGGG
>Ga0335081_10005779_pt1 | contig 19601 bp, 16 predicted proteins | sample Lox_Sample_35_FD_206713 | JGI IMG/M metagenome (GOLD analysis project Ga0335081, IMG submission 206713) | Soil microbial communities from Loxahatchee National Wildlife Refuge, Florida, United States - Lox_Sample_3.5 | ecosystem: Environmental > Terrestrial > Soil > Wetlands | place: USA... | reverse complement strand
GACTGCGAGTGCGTCATTGAACTCGATACTGCCGTCGTTGAAGGAGTAGGTCAGCGTAATTGCGTTGGAATGCAGCGGAGTAATGAGATAGGCGCGGGGCGCAAGGTCCTGGGCCTTCAATGCGCGTAGCGGACAGAGCAGCCAGAAAGCCACCAATCCGAGCCTTAAGAAATTTCGCATTCCGGAATCCGACGTTGCTTAAACCGTTTTGGTGTTTCCGGAGGACGATGACGTTGTATGCCACGGAACCAATGCTCCGTTGGCCCACGGCGCAATGAGATCAACGTCTGTGTCTGCACCGGTGACGCCGCTGTTTTGCAAAGAAATGATCTGTTTTAGTTCTTTACTTCTTCAAACGCGAAAATACGGTTCCAGTCATTTTTCATGCTTACAACCGTCCATCCGTACTGTTTCGCCAGCGCCAAAGACTTCTCGGCGCCAGAGACATAATCGAATTCACGCGCCGCGTCATCATGGAGGATGAGGAGCCGCAACGCCGGCCGCGGGGGTTTGTTAGCGAATTGCAGCATCGGGATATCGCCGTTGGAATTGCCCGCAGCGAAAATAGGACGCTTCCCGATCCGACTCCAGATCCGCGTCGGCTTGACCGCCCCATCGTCGAAGACATCGAGTTTGGCTTTCATCAGCAGGTCGCCGCCGTCACCCTGTTCGCAAAACCCGATCGACGTGCTGGTGCCGACCACGCGCTCCGGCGGTATGCCATAGATCTCGCCGGCGATCTGCCGGATGAAATCACGCCCACCGCCCGATACGATGTAGTTCATAAACCCGTGCGCTTCGAGAAAGCGCAGAAGTTCGACCATCGGTGCGTACCCGCAGTCGCGATACAACCGCTTCAGCGTGGGATGCGACTTGGTTCGGAAGAAGGCATCCACACGCCCGGCAAACTCCTCCGTCGTCAGACCTTCGAACGCGGAGAGCACACCCTTCGCTATGGCGGGCATGTCACTTTCGTCACCGCCATAGTGCTTCTTGATGGCCGTCCGGAACCAAGCCATGTCCCTGTCGACGGCCGCCTTCCACGGCTGTTGATCGCGCAGCGCCGGATTCTGCTGCGCCATTTCGACCCAGCGCTCCATGATGTGGGCGAGCTGGATGACGGGCTGCTCACACCACAACGTACCGTCGTTGTCGAATGTGGCGATCCGTTCCGCCACTGGAACGAAGTCCGGGGTGCCTTCGGTCGTAACGTGTGTGACAAAATCGATGATGGACTGTTTCGCCGTGCCCTCGTTCCATGAGCCCAGTGGCTGATCCTGATACTCCCCAACCTCCTGCAATGCGGTGTCAACGTTTCCAAGTTGATGCATACCCACTCCTTTTGCTCCGAGAATCGAAGCTTCGTTCTCCGTTATCCCTGACCCAGATCCTCAGGCTAGTTACCAGTCAGGCCACTTTGAAGAAGCGCACACCCTGCGGCGCGCTCATCCACCGGAACGATTGGCAATCGCCCTCCTGTCTCGCCGGAAGATTCCGGAGGTGTTCCATGATCGCTTGCCATTCCTTGATCTCCTGGTGCGGGTCTTTTCCAACGGCGATACTTTTCGGCCGTGCGTGCCCGTTGGCGCCAGCAAGCAGGGCGTACTGTCACGAGAAAGCTCCAGCGCCTCTGCCTCTCATACTGAATACCTCCAGACGAGCTTTTGGCTGATGCACCTCTCTTGGGTTTCCCCTGCCAGGACGCCGATGAAACCAACTGGCCGGCAGCCCAGGTTCGAGCTGCCGGTTCAGTTGATGAGCAGCTAGTCAACGGCGAACATTGCTGCGGCTACCTTCTCCAGGTCGAGGTATTGGGCCTTGTCGACCGCGACGCCAACGCCAAGGATCGTCCCGCCCTTGAATTTCGCGGGGGACTTGTAGCGTTCGCTGACGGCGTCGCCGCTGTCGTATCCGACGCAAAGGCCGTCGCCGCACAGAGTGAACTTGCCTACCTGTGCGCGCATCGGACCTTCGGCCACAACCTTCTCGTTGACGAAGAGTTTCGTCTTACCCACAGACTCGTGGTTCTTGCCCATACCCTCTCGGACAAACTCCATGCCGAGCGTGTACTTGCCGGGCTTGAGTTCCGGAGAGACAAACGTCTGTTCGGGCTTGATACCGAGGAAGTTGTAAACGTAGTGCAACTTCTTGTCGGCAATGAACAGCGCGTGACCACCGAAGCGTGATCCATGGGCGAAAATTACGCCCGAGCAGTTCGTATCAGTAATTTCGACGTCGGCGAGAATCTTGTAGGAACGTCCGCGCACGTTGACGGCAACGCTTTCCGGTACGGAAGACGCTCCCGCATAGTATTTGTAGCGCTCGCGGGGTGCTTCCTCGGAGGGCCGTGGCGTGGTGAGAATGGCTGTCACGTTGCGGTCGTCCAGCGGCAGTACCTTGTTCTTCTCCGCCTCTTCGAACCAGGCTTTGATGAGCGACTGTAGCTTTTCAGGATGCTCCTTGGCTAAGTTTTTGAACTCGGAGCGGTCCACGTCCGTGTGATAGAGCTCCCACTCGTCCTTGTCGAAGTGTCCCTGGTCTGAAGGAGCAGGCGCATGCAGAGAAGCGGCCTTCCACCCGTTCTCCCACATTCCGCGAGTGCCGTTCATGGCATAGTACTGGCGCTTCTTCGTGGTCGGTGTGTCCGGCGTCGCATCGAAGGTGTAACGCATCGAAACGCCCGAGAGCGGATACTGCTCCACTCCCTTGTAGACCTTGGGCATCTCGAGGCCGCAGATGTCCAGGATCGTCGGGACGATGTCCACCGAGTGGTGATACTGGTTTCGGATCTCGCCCCGCGCCTTGATGCCCTTCGGCCATGAGATGACCAGCGGATCGCAGGTGCCACCCGCGTATTCTGAGTAGCGTTTGAACATCTTGTACGGTGTCGAGAAGCCAACCGCCCATCCCGTCGGGTAGTGCTCATAGGTGTCTGGGCTTCCCAGTTTGTCGATGAGCTTCATGTTTTCGGACATCTCATCCGGGTAGCTGTTGAAAAGCTTGTTCTCATTGACCGTTCCGTTGGGGCTGCCCTCTCCGGAAGCACCATTGTCAGCCGCGTAGATGACGACGGTGTTTTCGAGTTGGCCGCTCTCCTCAAGGTAGTCGATGATGCGGCCCACTTGTACGTCGGTGTACTCCGAGAACCCGGCATAGACCTCGGCCAGCTTGGAAAACAATTTTTTCTCGTCAGCGTTGAGCGTATTCCAGGGGCGTACCGCATCGCCCGGAGACGCAATAGCGGCCGGCATTGGGTTGATTGGAGTGAGCTGGGTTCCCTCGGGCAGAATGCCTTTGGCGATCATGCGCGGCAGCACCCACTCACGGTAGGCTTCGTAGCCGTCGTCGAACTTGCCCTTGTATTTGTCGATATACTCCTGCGGAGCGTGGTGCGGGGCATGGTTGGCGCCCGGGCAGAACCACATGTACCACGGCTTCGACGGGTTACCGGCCTTTTGGTCCTTGATCATTTGTAGGGCCTTATCAGTGAGGTCCTTGGAAAGGTGATATCCCTCTTCTGGCGAATAGGGCTGGTCGACCGCGTGGTTGTCTTCGAACAGATCGGGATACCATTGGTTGGTTTCACCACCGAAGAAGCCGTAGAAGCGGTCAAAGCCTTTCTGGAGCGGCCATTCCTTTTTGGTGGCGCCTGCGGCGATGGCCGTCTCAGCGACGCCGTGGTTCTTACCCACCCAGAAAGTGCTCCAGCCGCCATCCTGCAAGATCTGCCCGATGGTGGCGCACTCGTCTGGAAGGTGACCGTTACAGCCCGGGAAGCCGAGGGCTAATTCAGTAACAGAGGCCATGCCGTTGAGGTGGTGGTTACGCCCCGTCAGGAGTGTGGAGCGCGTCGGCGAGCAGAGCGCAGTTGTGTGCCACTGCGAGTACATCAGGCCATTGTCGACCAGTTTCTGCATCGTCGGCATGTTGATGCGTCCGCCATAGGGTGACCAGGCAGCTTGGCCGGTGTCGTCGTACAGCACGAACAGAATGTTCGGCGCTCCTGCGGGAGCTCTGGTTGGTGTAAATGGTTCCCAGTCGGGAACCGAGTCGCGGACATCGAGTTTAATCGTACCCTTAAACGGTTTCTTTGCCATGGTGCTTTGTCTCCTGCGAAAGAATTGTTCTCGGGAGCAAGACTAGGCTGGCCGCCCCAGATCGGGAACTGTCAAAACGTACAGGTCGAAGACTCGCGATCGGCGCCGCCCTTTACCACGCACTCCTTAGCTGTTCTGCTATCTGCAAGGCATGGTTACAAAAGCAAACCGGCACCCCAGGTTCGAGCTGCCGGGCTCAGATTCAGATCAGAGCACTCTTGTTTTGTAGACTGCGTCGATCATCGGCTGCAGATTTTGGACGACTTGAGTTTCGATCAGATGAGGGCCCTTGGTGCTCATCGCTGCTTCGAACTGTTTGTAGAACTCCTCGGCGGTCGTCGCCCGGGTGGCCGACACGCCGTGTCCTTCGGCGATTTTGAGCCAGTTGAGGGGCGGGTTGTCGAGGTGCATCAGGGTATCCATCTTGGCATTCGCGTCGCCTTCGCGAACACGTGCTAATTCGATTTCCAATATTCCGTAAGCGTCATTCTTGAGCAGAATGACCGTTACATTGGCCTTCTCTCTTGCCATGGACCAAAGGGCCTGCTCCGTATACATCCCGCATCCGTCACCTCGGAGGAGAATCGTCTTGCGGTCGGGACACGCGACGGATGCGCCCAGAGCCAGGGGAAGTCCATGGCCGATGGCGCCGCCGTTCACTGCCTTCAACAGCTCGTGAGCGCGTGCACCTTCCGTCTCGTCACATTCATGGTCTTGTTTACTTGTATCGCACCAGATTCCACGGTGGTGAGGTTGGGGTCCGCAATGGTGGCCATGTAGTCATCTCCTTCTGAATAGGCAGTTCAACGTCGGATGAAAGGTTAGGCCGCTCCTCCACCGTTGCGGAACTGTCAAAACAGACAGTCTGAGATTTGGAATCTGGCAAGATTGACCCCTGGAGTCGTTGGATTGATTTGCCTTAAGCAGAAGAGAAACCGGCAGCCCAGGTTCGAGCTGCCGGCTAGTTGATCGAGTGCACTTAGTTGTTAGTCGACGGAGAACGCTGCCGCCACCGCCTTCTCCAGGTCGAGGTACTGCGCCTTCTCCGTGCTGACTTCGACGAAGAGGATCTTCCCACCCTTGAATCTTCCGGGGGATTTGTAGTCCTCGCTCACTGCGTCACCGCTGTCGTAGCCGATGCAGAGTCCGTCGCCCGACAGGGTGAACTTGCCAACCTGTGCGCGCATTAGCCCTTCAGCCACAACCTTCTCGTTGACGTAGAGCTTTGTCTTGCCAATCGACTCGCCGTTCGGTCCAGCCTTTTCGCGGGTGAACTCCATCCCCAGCGTGTACTTGCCGGGCTTGAGTTCTGTAGAGATGAACTTCTGCTCGGGTCTGAAGCCGAGGAAGTTGTACGAGTATTGCAGCTTCTTGTTGGCAAGGAACAGCGCATGACCGCCGAAACGCGATCCGTGGGCGAAAATAACGCCCGAGCAATTCGGATCGGTGATCTCGACATCGGCGAGGATCTTGTACGAACGTCCCCGCACGTTGACGGCAGCACTTTCCGGCACCGCAGAAGTTCCCGGATAGTAGACGTACCGTTCGCGGGGCAATTCCTCGGTGGGCCGTGGCGTGGTCAGGACTGCCACTCCACTGCGGTCGTCCATTGGTAGCACCTTGTTCGTCTCAGCCTCTTCGAACCAGGCCTTGATCAACTCCTGAAGCTTCTCAGGATATTGCTTGGCCAAGTCTTTGGATTCGGAGCGGTCCGCGTCTACGTGATAGAGCTCCCACTCGTCATTTTCAAAGTGTCCAAGATCCGAGGGAAGCGGCGGGTGAATGGCAGAGGCCTTCCAGCCGTTCTCCCAAAGTCCGCGGGTACCCATCAGTTCGTAGTACTGGCGCTTCTTTGTTGTAGGCGCGTCTGGTGCATCGAAGGTGTATTTCATCGAGACGCCCGAGAGCGGATACTGCTCGACACCCTTGAAGACCTTTGGCATTTCGAGGCCACAGATTTCCAGGATCGTCGGGACGATATCAGTGGAATGGTGATACTGGCTGCGAACCTCGCCGCGCGCCTTGATGCCCTTGGGCCACGAGATAACCAGCGGGTCGCAAGTGCCGCCCGAGTATTCCGAGTAGCGTTTGAACATCTTGAACGGCGTCGAGAACGCAGCAGCCCAGCCGGTCGGGTAGTGTTCGTAAGTGTCCGGGCCTCCCAGCTTATCGATGAGCTTCAAGTTCTCTGACATCGAATCTGGGTAGCTGTTGAAATACTTGTTCTCGTTAACAGTTCCGTTGGGACTGCCTTCTCCGGAAGCGCCATTGTCAGCGGCGTAGATGACGACTGTGTTCTCAAGTTGGCCGCTCTGCTCCAGGTAGTCGATGATTCGCCCGACCTGTGCGTCGGTGTACTCCGAGAATCCTGCATAGACCTCAGCCAGCTTGGAGAACAGTTTCTTCTCGTCGGCGCTGAGTGAGTTCCATGGACGCACCTGGTCTGCCGGGGTGGCAATCTCGGGTGGCATCGGGTTAAGCGGGGTTAGCTGCGTTCCCTTAGGCAGAATGCCTTTGGCGATCATGCGCGGCAACACCCATTCGCGATAGGCTTCGTAGCCATCGTCAAACTTGCCCTTGTACTTGTCGATGTATTCCTGCGGAGCATGATGGGGAGCATGGTTAGCGCCGGGGCAGAACCACATGTACCAGGGCTTCGACGGATTGCCTGCCTTCTGGTCCTTGATCATCTGCAGAGCATGGTCGGCCAAGTCCTTGGAGAGGTGATAGCCCTCTTCCGGCGAATAAGGCTGGTCGATGGCGTGATTGTCTTCCACTAAATCCGGATACCACTGGTTGGTCTCGCCGCCGATGAAACCATAGTAGCGGTCGAAGCCCTTGCTGAGCGGCCACAGCTGCTTGCTGGCGCCAGCGGAGAGATCCGTTTCGGGAACATTGTGATTCTTGCCAATCCAGAAGGTGCTCCAGCCGCCGTCCTGCAGAATCTGCCCGACAGTTGCGCACTCATCAGGGATCCGGCCGCAATGACCGGGAAATCCGATTGTCGCTTCCGTGATGGTGGCCATGCCATTGAGGTGGTGGTTGCGTCCTGTCAGGCAGGTAGAACGCGTCGGCGAGCACAGGGCCGTGGTATGCCACTGCGAATACATCAGGCCGCGGTCGGCCAGCTTCTGCAGTGTGGGCATGTTGATGCGGCCGCCAAATGGCGACCATGCTGCCAGACCGGTATCGTCGTACAGAACAAACAAAATATTCGGAGCGCCCTCGGGAGCGCGGGTTGGTGTAAATGGTTCCCAATCGGGAACCGAGTCGCGGACATCGAGTTTGATCGTGCCCTTAAACGGTTTCTTAGCCATGGTGTTCATCTCCTCAAATGATGTTTCTCGAATTGTCTTCAAGTTCCCGACTGCGTAGGTGCATTTCGAACTTCTACTTGTTGCCTACTGCTGTTTAGATCTGTTTCATCGCGGCGCGCAGCACGGACTGGCCTACTGGTCCCTGTACGCCCTTGCTACGACGGCGTTCCCTTCCCGAAGGAAGCCGTTCTCGGCAGCGGCCTAGGCTGCCCGCCCCAGGGTGGAAACTCGCTTGGCCAACGATCGCGCGGCGGAGCCCACCGAGATCAGAGAAAACCCGCTGACCAGGAAGTTGACCCCCACCAGCGTTCCGATGGCCCACGCTCCGGACAGCGGCCACTCCCGAAGCAGGAGGAATCCCAAGATCACGCCCATGACAGCGCTGAAGAGAATGGAGCCCCAGCCGCGTTCCGGACGCACGTGGAACGCGAGGACGGCGCTCGTGAACCCGTCCACCAGAAGGTAAGCCCCGAGCATCAGGGTGAGGGTGGCCAGCCCGATTCCCGGCCGCGCCGTCAGGATGAGCCCAGCCCCGCACGTGAGTATCCCGCCGATGAACGCGAGGGCACCCTGCCCGAATGACCCGGCGCTGAACGCCCCGATCGTCCTTGCGACGCCGCCGATCACTAATGCGACCCCGATGAACACGACGACACTGAGGCCGCTGAGCAGAGGGGACGCTGTGGCCAGACAGCCCGCGATCACGGTCAGCACCCCGAGCGCCACCAGCCACCCGGCGTTCTTCTTCGCTTCTTGAACCCATCCGCTTGCCGCTTCTCTGAAGCTTTCCATATCACTCCTCCTCAAAAGAAATCACACAAGAAATGTCCATGACCAGAGATCAAGGACTGATCACCTGTAACAGCGACTTGGATCGGCAGCTCTGAGCGCGCTTGCTACGACGCTGTTACTTCCCGAAAGAAGAACATTCTCGGGAGCAAGACTAGGCTGGCGGCCCCTAGCTGGAAACTGTCAAAACGAACAGGTTGCAGGAATGGGCGAATCAGGCTGGTCCTTTTGACAGCGGTGTTTCGCATCTTTTGACAGTTGTTTACCCAGCTCCAGCCGATACGATTCTCGCAGTCGGAGGCGTGCGCGGATGTCCAATCGGCCTCGCCGGCGATGCAACATCAGCAAGGCCTCGACTAGCCCGCTGTCCTGGACACTGGCGGTTCTTACCAGTCGTCGAAACCATCAACCCCATTAAACCCATGCAAAGGAGAAAATTATGCCCGAAGATCCGAAGGAAGTGTTTGTAACGCTGCTAAGCGAGGCACGGCAGAACGCGGAGAAAGCCGCCGAATTCCACAAGGAACTCGCCCAGATGGTGCAAGACCACCCGCAGATCAAGGAGTTAATTGAAGCGCGGGCGTTCCTATCCGTGAAAGCGCTGGAACACCTCGATCACTGTTTCAAACTCATCGGCGCTCGGCCTGTGATCGTCAAAACCCGACTCCACGAAGTCTTTGCGGAGGAGTTGCGCAAGGGGCTGGCCGAAATTAAATCTCCCATCGCCAGGCACCTTTTCCTTCTGGCGAAACTCGCCCACTTCAACCACATTCGCATTGGCGAATACGAGGCTCTACTTGCGGCTGACGTGATACGTCACCCTGGCGTTGCCGTGCTGCTGGAAGGCGCCAAAGCCGCCAGAGTGGCCTTCGCAGAGCGCACTCGGCACCTGGCCCGACAAATCGTCGAGGCCAAGATAGTCGAGCGCAAGATTGCTGCAGAACGCGCCGCCTGAGCTACAAACTCAGTCCGGTTTTTACCAAACGCGTGCCGGTTAGGCAAAAACTGCTGGCTGGCACGCGAAAAGGTTAGGCTGCTTCTTCGGGGTGGAAACGCACAGGTTTGTAGGATTGACGCACCGCGAGTTTATCCAGAGGCCCTGAGGCTGGGAAGCGGCTTGCTTCGAGGAGAAAGAGCTTCGCTTCAGGGTGAGTGCGTGATGATCGCAAATTGATGTATCAGAAGTACAAGTTGAGCGAGAGCCCGAGAGCATTAATCTGGTGATTCGGCGGCTTACTAGTGTCGTTCTGATGCTGATAATAGGGTTGAATCTCGGTATGTTTGCGGATTGGAAGTAAAACGCCCAAGGTCTCCGAAGTGACGCTCCATTTTCCATAGTTGCTGTCGAAGAACACTTCGCCGCTCGCGTAGGGTGTGAAATGGTACGAGCGAATCGAAGCCGTTCTTTCCACCGTAGGCGAGTTACGATAGCGCCATGAAAACTCACCCTTAATGAATCGCAGATCGGCTCGGTTTCTGACAGAAAATAGGAACCAGGATTTCAGCGCATACCGCCCGGTTGCCTCCACAACGCAACGATGCTCGGTTGGACCATTGGTAGAGGGAAGATGACGGTAGCCTGCCCTCAATAGGAAAGGTCTGGCTTTGGATCGGTCCGGTTGGAATATGACACTCCTGTTCTTCTTAAATAAAGGCTTGAAGAAGAAGTCGAGGTTCGGTCCAATTTCGGCATCTTTTTCGCGGTTCTCTATCGTTTGAGTTGCAATAAAGTACAGCCTGAAATTCTGGTTCAGATTTATGTAAGTATCGATCTCGGGCCAGGTTTGATAAGTCTGGGCCTGAGCCGGCGGAGAGAACACTGCCACGATCACGCCTAGACCCACGGCACGGAAATGGCGTGACAGGTCGTGAAACAAATTGGACTCTCTGCCAATCATTCGCATTTGGTTCAGCGCTGTGCAGAGAGGGCCGGATTTGCGCCTAGAGTCCCGCGATGCCCTTGTTCTGAAGAATCCGCACTACGACGCGACGGTTCTCGGCCTCACTGTCTGCTGTTTTATCCTTGACCACCTGATGACTCTCGCCCATCGCGCCCGGAGCTAGCATGTTCGTCAACGGGGCATGGCCCTGCTGTAGCAGAATGTTAGCGACATTATTGGCACGCTGTTCACTTAGCTTCTGGTTTAAGGAAGCACTGCCGGATGCTGAAGCGTAGCCTTTGACTTGAATCATGTACCCGTTGATGGTCTTCGCCTTTTCAGCCAACGCTACCAGTTGCGGCGCGTACTTGGGATCGACTTTCACCTTGCCGTTACCGAAATACACCGTTACTTCGTCGAGAATGTAGTAGTCGTCGAGCTGGCCAAATCGCGCGATGGCGGCATCGATAGCCGCCCGGTTGGCGGCCACCTTTTCACCCTGCTCTTTCAGGGCTGCGTTCTGGGCTGCAAGTTCGGCATTCTGCTTTTCTAACTCCTCTTTATTCTTCTGGGCCTGCTTCTGCGTCTCGGCCAAACCAGCCTGGATGGCCTGGGCTTGTTCGAAGTCGTTCCCCTTAAACCTCACTTTCGTTGCCACCAGCTGGTTGTCCCCGCTGTAGTTCCCCTCCACCTTGATGGGAAGCCCCGGAACGAGGGCAGCCATGGACATGCGTTTGTTGCGAGCCTTGAATACACCGTGAAACTGCGCCACATCCGTGCTGTCCGTCAGCAGGACGATTACCTTCGGCGAATCTGCCGTCTGCAAGATTATCTGTGATCCGCTGCGTCCTTTAATCACTCCCTCCAACTTGGTTTGGGCGGAAACGATCGCGCTGGCCAACGCGACGAACACGAACAACAGGGTCCCTACGGACGTGATTGTAATGGGTCTACCACGAGTCATAATTCCTCCTCTGTCAACGCCAACGAAAGATCTAGGTGCCACAATCCAGCATGTCGGGAGACCGCTACACATACCCGTTCCCTTCTTTAATAGTCTTAGGTTCGCCTGCAAGAAACTGTCAGAAGTGACAGGAAGGATGAAATGCCGGATATAGTTCGAAAAGACGTAAAGCGCGCTGTTTGACGTGGCGAAGGAGTTCACTGCGACGTCAACAGCGACAATGTCAATTGCGATGTGGCGCTCGTTTTTCGACGGACAGGCTGGAAATCGAAGCGGGAGGTCTCACGCAGTGGTTTCTACCAATGCCGAACCCGGCCTACGTCCACGTGGACGAAATCGGAGGCACGGTAATAGCCGACCCCGCCACGACGCAGTTGGATGGCGGCGTCTCGCAACTGCGCAGTGGGCACGCCCGGTAGCCGGATATCAATCGCCTCGCCTTGCATGTGCAGGCTGTGCCGTGCGACACCGGTGTGCACGTTCCGCGAGCGCAGAAACTCGTTGGTGCGAGGTGTGCGGTATCCGCAGACGACGTCAATCTCTGCGTAAAGACGGCCCAGAGAACTGGTCAACTCGTGCAGCAGGTCGAATACACGCGGATCATATTGGTGCACGTCACCGGTACGGTAATCCCGCAAGTATTGGTCGAGGCGATTGAGGGCTTCCGGGAGGTAAACGTCACCGCGGCGATACACGATATCCAGTCGCTCATTGGTATGCGTGTGGTAGAAGCGCAGGCGATATTCAGGAACTGCGGCGGTTTTGGAATTTCCTGCCGAAACTGGGAGCGCAGTCGCCAATGCTAGCAAGACGCAAAGAGCAACCTTCCACATCATTAACCGAGAAGCACGAAAAGAGTAATTTGGCTGCAACGATCCCATCTAAATTCTAGCGTCTCCACTGTCAATACTATCAGTTACGAGCTGACGGGGTCCGCGCTACTATGCCAACGCTTAGCCAGAGAGATTTCTCTATGAAAAAAACCGTGCATGCTTCCATGCTGATGTCGTGGCTGTTCATTATGTGTCTAACCGGGACATGTGTTGAGATGCAAGCTCAGGTATCTGGGCGGAAGCTGAACACGGAGGGGCAAGCCGAACTGCAGCGGATCATTGACTCCGGGCACCATCCTGATCTGCATTGGCCTGACTTCCCGCCATATAAGACCGAGGTGAAGGACTTCTACGCCCACACGGGCGCGGATCTGGGTTGGATTCGCGACCGGAAGCCGACGCCGCAGGCGCAAGCCATGATCGCACTGTTCGTGCAGTCGGACCACAAAGGTCTGGTACCGGAGGATTATGATGCGTCCCGCTGGCCGGCACGGCTGCAGAAACTTCAAGGGGCGGCGAGCGATACCGACCTAGCCAACTTCGATGTGGCGATGACCATCTCGGCGATGCGCTACCTCCGTGCCCTGCATACCGGCCGCGTGAATCCAAAAACTTTGGGCCTACAGCTGGATGTAGATGGCCGGAAATACGACCAGGGCGCGTTCGTGTACGACAAAGTCATCTCGGCGAATGACGTGGCGGTAGTCGTGAAGACAGTGGAGCCAGCTTTCCCGGGATATCTGCGGGCTCTCGACGCACTCCACCGCTATCGCGAATTCGCCAAGGTGGATACTGGCAAAACGATGCAGGTGCCAGCCAAACCGATCGCGCCGGGAGGGACCTATGCCGACCTGCCGCGGCTGAGTCAGCTGCTGCAACTGGTAGGCGACCTGCCAGCTAACGCCCAAGTTGACCCGAATTCAACTGCCTACCAGGGCGCGCTGGTGGCGGCCGTGAAGAGTTATCAAATCCGTCATGGACAACTGCCCGACGGACACTTGAAGGCCGAACTGATCAAGGAAATGAATGTCCCACTGGCCCAGCGCGTACGCCAGATCGAGCTAACCCTCGAGCGCTGGAGGTGGCTGGCGCATTCCTTCCCCCAGCCGCCGGTAGTAGTGAACCTGCCCGAATTCAAGCTGCGGGCTTTTGACGACAACCATCAGGTCACGCTCTTCAAGACAGTGATCGTCGGCAAGGCATATGGTCACAAATCGCCAGTGTTTCAAAAGGAAATCAAGTATGTAGTGTTCCGGCCATACTGGCAGGTCACGCCAACCATCCAGCGGACCGAGACCGTGCCCCACGTAGAAAAGGACCGGAACTACATCAAGAAGGAGAATTTCGAGGTGGTGACGGCGGATGGCAAGGTGGTGACAGATGGCCCGATCAGCGACGAGGTGTTAGCACAGTTAAAGTCCGGCCACCTGCGCGTGCGCCAAAAACCCGGTCCCACAAACTCCCTTGGGCTGGTTAAGCTGATCTTTCCAAATGAGGACAATGTTTACTTGCACGGGACGGAAGCTCCGCAGCTCTTCGCCAACGAGCAGCGTGATCTAAGCCATGGTTGCATCCGCGTGGAAAAACCGGCCGACTTGGCCGCATGGGCGCTGCGCAATAATCCTGGCTGGAATCTCGAGCGAGTACAGGCCATGATGAATGGCACGCAGGACAATGTGACCGTGAACCTGGAGAAACCGATCCCCGTGCTGATCCTGTACGGAACCGTCACTGTGGACGAAAAGAACAAGGTGTTCTTTTTCGATGACGTGTATGGCTTCGATAAGCAACTGGATGAGGTATTGAAAAAAGGGTACCCGTATCCGACAGCGTAGGCCGATTGCCATTTCTTCACGACTCGTAACCCGGTAACCGGGAGGGGGGGCAAATAAACGATCTGGCGAGTCGGATTGTGAGTCGAATCTAGACGTGGTCTCGGAATCAATGACTGATCGCGTGAATCGCCTTCATGAGAACCTCCGGCTTGTGAATGGAATCGTAAACCGGCGTCACTTGCTTACCGGTTTCAAATAGTCCATACACCGCCATTTGAGCCGTCCTCACAGAATATTCGACTGTAAAAACACAATCGATCGGTGCCTCGGCGAATTCGCCCAGGAATGCAAAGTTGGTAGCTCCTTTGGGCAGTACATCCGGCCTGTCTCCCTCCGCTCTTGGCATGAACAAGCTGTCGATGTAGGGCATTGCGACCGGGATGCAATTGACCCTTCCCGCTTCCATTGCGGGCTTCATCAGATCCTGAATCTTCAGGTGATACCACAACTCTTCGAGCATTTCTTTTCCGCTGCACTCTGCCATTGTCTTATCAACGTAGTTTCCTTTTCTGTCGGGATACAGTCCATAGCCCCAGAAGACCTTGACATCCTTGGGCTGATTGGGGAAGTGCGGCTGACGGGCAATCACAATAGACATCAGCCAGTTGGAATCCGTCATCGTCACCAGTCCACCCGTTCCGTCGAGATTACCGGAGAAATTCTCCATGTAATCATGAAACGTACTGTCCTTCAGAGTGGCGGTGAAGGAATACCACTTTTGCAGGTCTATGTTGTTGCAAAAACGACCGGGATTCCCAAAGGAAGCGTCCTTGGCGGCAATCTTCTTCCACAGTTGCCACGCACCCGATTCCGCAAGGCCCTTTAGGCTCGCAGGCCTGTCCCAAGTCCCATTATCCGTGCCGTCGGTGATGGACCCATTTGTGATGAACAGGCAGTCGTGCTCACGGAGGACGATCTCACTCTTGTCTTTGAAATGCAGGACTGTTGCCGTCTTCTTATCCGCGGACAGGTCAAAATCAATGTCGACGACTTCCTTCCCGGCATGGAATTGCACTCCCCTCGCCTCCAGATATCTTTGCAGAGGAACAACGACCGAATGGTACTGGTTATATTTAGTGCGTAGAACGCCACCCAACCTGGGAAGGCCCTCGACCAGATGGATGAAGCGCTTCATGTACCTCCTCATTTCCGCCACGCTGCTCCATTTCTGGAAAGCGAACATCGTTGTCCACAGCAACCAGAAATTCGTCTCAAAGAAGTCATGGTCAAACCAGTCTTCGATCCGTTTGTTGTCGAGAAACTTTTCGGAGGCGAACATTAGCCTCAAGAATTCCGCCTGCTGCTTCAGATCCAGTCCAAAAGACGATACGTCCATCTTCTTGCCGTCTTTCAGGAGCCTTGCCTGGGCGTTAGTAACGAATCTGCTGTTGAAATCAAACGATTCATCTTTCACGGATATGCTTGAATCGTCATAGGAAGGAATATAGGAAAGCAAGTCCCAGTAGCACTCATAATGCAATTCGTGCATCCTCCCGCCTCGAATCACAAAACCACGCTCTGCCTCGCCGGCTCCATCCAGCGCGCCGCCAAATAGGTTAGCCTTTTCCAGAATGTGGATATTACGACCGGGAACACCGGCATCTTTCTCAAGATATACAGCACTGGCAAGCGAGGCGATTCCGCTTCCAATGAGATAAATGTGCGACTGCTGGTAGTTTCCTTTTGTTCCTGATCTCATAATGATGTCTTCTTCCTTGTCCTTGCCAAAACCGAAATGGGCAGTTCGCCTTTTCCCACGAGGCTAGGCTGGCCACTTCCGGCGGGAAACTGTCAAAAGAGACAGGTTAGGTGCAGGATTGACGTGGCTTACGCAGTTCGACTGATGTTGGGCTTCTTCTAGAAGACGTATTGGATGCGCGTCTGGAGAATGGAGGTGAAGCCATTAACACCGGCCCGGTCGAGGTAGGCAAAGCCGCCCGATGCTCCTAGTTTCCATCTGCGGTTCAGGAACCAGTTCACATCGACAAGACTTTTGTCCATCACGCCGCCGTGGACCGACTGGTTGTTCAAATCGAGGCGTGAGAATCGCGCAGCCAGTTCTACCGCTCCTAAGCGGCGTCGTGGGATGGGGCGCCGGGCGAAGCCGACATTGCGATCGTACGGCCGGTGCTCCCCGGTGATAAACCATGATCCGGTAACGTAGAACCCATAAAACGAAGGATTGGCGATTTGAGTTGCATTCACCTCGGATCGGACATACTCGGTAAGGACCGAATAGGCATCACGTGTCCAGAAAGCTTCGAGTGCAAACTCCTTCTGATTGGAGGCCGGAATGTTGCCGGTGTCAACGTAGTTCGTGGTCACGTCCGATTCGGCCTTGCCCCGCAGGCGAACCACGCCGAGATCTGCTCCTGCATAGCGTGCACTCGCGCCCACGTGCAGATACCTGGAACCGTCGTCATTGGTGGAAATCAGCCCGGTCACTCGACTTGCGAAATGATTGCCGGCAGTGGCGAAATCGTACCCGTGAACCCACCAATCGTTGAACCAACCGGTCGAGTACGTCATCCGCTTCTTGAAAGCGGTGTTGCTCAGAATCAAGCCCACGTCTCGGGATACGAAGAAGGGATTCAACACGCGCTCCAGCGAAGGGAGAAATGCGGCATCACCCACAATTTCGTAGACGAACGGTTCCTTGGTCTTGCCGAAGGTTAACGCGCCCAGCTTCCCAACGGGAAACGTGATGGTCAAGTCGGTAAAGTCCCAAGTCTTCTTCTTGTTTTGGGCGGCATCAAAACCATTCCATGCGTAGGACGCCAGGTAATGCATTTGGTATGACTCAGGACCGATAGTACCCAGAAGGACGAAGCGGGTGGAGCGGTCGTTCCATTGGTCGCGCTGGGGCCCCACCTGCACGATGCTCGCTGAGTCCTGCGAGAACGCATTGTAGTCGGCAATTGCGACAAACCCGAATAGAGTCGAGAAATATTTCCCGCGATAACTGGGCAAGCGGGCCAGCTTCTCGGGGACGTCTGGAGCAGTGAAATCTCGCTTTTTCACGGCCTCGGAGTCTTGCGAACTGATCTGCGGGCCTCCGGAAAGCGCATCCGCTTTTGACTCTGGCTGCGGGAGATCTGGGTCATTGCCGCCAGCATGACTTGAGACTGGCGCCTGCCCCATCGCAGCAAGTGAACCCAGCAACGTGAACCAAAACGCAACGTGTGCGAAGCGAGTTCTCATCCCCTGATGTTCGTATTCCGTGAGTAGGCTAGGCCGTCCACTATAAGTAGGGAACTGTCAAAACATGAAGGCCGCAGCATTGGAGTACCGCGGGAGGGTCACCACTGGGACGCAGGAAAGTGGCTTGTTGCGAGGGTATGCAGTTCTAAAGTTGAGGTCTTGGCACGTGCTCTTCGCAGACTGCGGCGCGAAGTCGAAGCTCGACCAGGCAACCTAGCTCACGGGTCGCAATGTTAGGACAGCCCGGGTGGTCACAGAGATATTCCGTGAGTTTTTCTTCCTGGCCGTCTGGATCGGTCAGGCCCGTCTTAATGGTTACCCAAGGCATGGTGAATCCTGCCGGATATCTACATTATCTTCTGAAAAGAGGTGCGTTAAGCAAGTAACTTTCGTGTAACCCCCGGAATTGGCGTGGTGGGGGCACGGCTTAAGGCGCATGTCGTCAAACACTGCCCAGTGAACTGATTCGCGCAGCCAGAGCAAGACGCGGGGACTAGTGGTGCCTTGGGAAGAGTAGAGTGACTTGAAGGGATAACTGCCATTTCGGCGAGAGCCGGCTCGCCGGGCGCACCACGTTGCTGTAGATTGTGAGGTTTGCGTCGATCGGCTGCCGTCCGGCTTTGAAGGTTCTTCCGACGCCGCCTCCGATGGGCACAACCCAGCGGTCACCGGCGGCTTGCGTCCAGTCGGCCGAGATGGTTGGGGTAGTTGTCAGATACCACTCGTGCGCGAGGTTGTAGGAGAACATCGGCTGAAGTTGCATCTGACTGACCGGGCCTCGTTTGGTGGAAGCAGGAAGCGACCAGATCTGCTGAATCAGAATTCCACCGAAGCCCCACTCGGGCTGCGACAGCACCGCGAGTGAAGGGCCTAATCCCCATCGGCCCGACCCCAGTTCGCTGTCTGTCGCCGTGGGAATCAGCAACGTGGGCCCAACGCCCCAAATGAGCCGGCCGACATGTGCGGGAGTAAAAAAGAAAGAAGGGGCGATATCCCCCAAGCCCAGTTTCCCACGGCTCTCGCTCGTCGAGTCCGGAGCGTATGTGACCGCCGTTACGAGGATGCGTGGAATGAGAAGCCATCCCGGGGATATGTGAATTGGGATGAGTGGCTGCAACTGGAGGTCGTCCGCCGTACGATCGTATGGGCCAGCATCAAGATAGATGTCCGATGTGAACGGGAGCTTGATTGCGTCGGCGAAGGGGTTTCTCGCCATTTTCTGCAGATCCTGCCGTGACGGTTCTTGTGCGCACAGGGATGGCGGCACAAGAAAAACACAGAGTACCAGCGCGAATCGGGATTTTGCCCTCCGAAACCACACGCGGCGCTGCCCACTAATCGCCCATGCTGACGAAAACAGATCACTTGTGTCCAAGGTTAAGAACCACGCCCAATCCGACCTTCGCGCTTACGTGACTTTCCCCGCCGACATGAGTGATGGATGCGGTGACATCAAACACCCGGACCGTCCAGCGGTGGCTGACTTCGTAATCAAGCCCACCTCCCAACTCTGCAGCAAAGCCATGCTCCGTCCCGCCGGACGCCGATTTCTCGATGGCGACGCCGATCAAACCGAAACCAATCGGCGTCCATCTTTTGTTTTTGCGCAGGGCAAAGTGCGGGCCAAAGGTAATGCTGTGCTCACTCTCTTCTACGGCATAGTCACCGTCGAAATCAGCTGCTATTCCCAGCCAGGAATTCACGTTCCCGACCAGCGTAGCCTTCCACCCGTTGAAGTTGGTGTCGGAAGAGCGCAGGTAGGAATATCCCCCCATGATTTCAGCTTGCGAGACTTCATGTTCTTGCGACCAGGCCGGCGTCACTACGAGCGAGGCGAACGCGGCGGCTAATGCCCACTTGCTCAATCGCAGCTTAAATCCGTTCCCAGCTGTGGTCATCGGTCGACCTCGGTCGCTCAGTGATTGTTCGTCAAGACCTGTAGCCTAGTGATGGAACTGGTGCCGAACGTTGTTCAGTGCCGCGACAGAGCGGTCTGCGTAGGTCTTCCGCCAGCGGCGCTGGCCAACAGTTCTTTCTTCTCAACCGCCGACATCTGCATGATCTCGTCGGCGAAACGGCCGCGGCGCACCAGGTTGGCCATGATCTTCATCGTTCCATTGATATGATTGAAAAACGCCTTGTAAGCGGCACACAAGTAGTTCAACCCATCTTCGCCATCGGGTGTTTTGATAAAGCGGTTTTTGGGACACTCGCCGTGACAGGCAAAACGCACTTCGCACTCGCGGCAGTAACGAGGCAAAGTGTTTCTCTTGTCTTGACCAAATTTCATCTGTTGGGGCGAGGAAAGCAGCTGGATCAAGTGAGTTTCTCGGATATTTCCCAGCTTGTGTGCCGGCTCCACAAAATGGTCACAGCTATACAGATCGCCGTTATGCTCTAAAGCCAGCGCTTGCCCGCAGGTTTCGGCAAAAATACATACTGCACCGGGAACTCCCACCCAGTTGGCTAGGGCGGAGTCAAAATGCTGAACAAAGATTTTTCCAACGTCGGTTCTTACCCACTCATCAAAAATGGCGATCAGGAACTTTCCATACGCTGGCGCATTTACGGATCGTTCCGTAACTTGGTCGCCTTCAATCGTGTAGAGGGGCCGGTCCCCGCCTGGGCGCTCGCTCCATCCTTCGTTGGCAATCGGTAGCATGGAGGCACTGACGCGCTCGATGA